>OLGD01004509.1_pt1 | contig 11408 bp, 7 predicted proteins | sample 1605311 | NCBI WGS metagenome assembly OLGD01 (sample SAMEA3888917, study PRJEB22519) | human gut metagenome | biome: human gut; feature: human-associated habitat; material: faeces | place: Denmark | collected 2010 | reverse complement strand
GCAGGACGAGGCCAGCCATATCGCGGACGTCATCGGCCAGCACCTCAAAGAGGGCGGACATCTGGCCGACCACGCCATCCTCTACCGGATGAACGCCCAGTCGGCCCCCATCGAAAGCTACTTCACCCGCGCGGGCATCCCGCATAAGATCGTGGGCGGCCAGCGCTTCAACGACCGCAAAGAGGTCAAGGATATCCACTCCTACATGTCCATCGTGGCGAACCCCCGCGATGACGTGCGCCTGCGCCGCATCATCAACGAACCGGCCCGCAAGATCGGCAACACCACGGTGGAAGTTATCGCCGACCTTGCCGCGCAGGAAAGTGTGAGCATGCTGGATATCATCAGCCATGCCGACCAGTACGCAAAGCTCAGCCGCGCGGTGATGCCGCTGCTGAAGTTCTGGCAGATCTATCAGCGCCTGCAGGATTCGCTGGAGACCCGCACGCTGGACGAATTTGCATCCGATGTCATTGAGCTGACCGGCTACAAGGCCATGCTGGAAGCCGACGCCGCCAAGGGCCACGAGGACGCGGCGGACCGCCTGCAGAACCTGGGCCAGCTGGTGAACAACGTCAAAAATTACTGCGACCAGCACGGCGAGGAAGCCACGCTGGAAGGCTACCTGGAAGACATCGCCCTCATCAGCGACATCGACAGCTACAACGAGAGCGCCGATCAGGTGGTGCTCATGACCATCCACTCGGCCAAGGGCCTGGAGTTCCCCTATGTGTTCCTCATCGGCATGGAGGAGGGCGTCTTCCCCAGCGAGATGAGCAAGTATTCCGAAGCGGACCTTGAGGAGGAGCGCCGTCTTGCCTATGTGGGCATCACCCGCGCCAAAAAGGAGCTCTACATCTCCAACAGCGTGTCCCGGATGCTCTATGGCCGCACCCAGCGCAACGAGCCCAGCCGCTTTTTGCGCGAGATCGAGCCCGAGTACATCGAGGAGACCCGCAGCCCGGTGCTGGAACAGCGTTCCCGTCTGGGCGGCTGGGGCAGCAGCTACAGCGACACGGTGCCGGGTGGTGCGTCCGGTTACTCCGGGCCGTCCGGCTGGGGCCGCAGCACCGGGGGATACGGCGGCGGTTACGGTTCGGGCTACAGTTCCGGCGGCCGCAGCGGCTACCTGAACCGCGAATACAACGCCGGTGAGGGCCGTGGTTTCGGCTCGGCCTACGCGAATCGGGGCCAGAGCATGGGCGGTTATGGCTCCGGCTATGGCCGCAGCGGCGGAAGCGCCGGATATGGTTCTGGTTACGGCTCTGCCTACAGCCCTGAAAAAACAAACGGTGCAGCGCAACGAAATGCTGCAAAGCAGATAAACTTTACAGGCACACCGGCCCCGAAGCCGGTCTCCAGCGGCCCCAAACACTACGAGCCCGGCGATATCGTGGAGCACAAGGTGTTCGGCCGCGGCCAGGTGGTGGCGGTCAAACCCGCCGCCGGGGACCAGATCGTTGAGATCAACTTTGAAAAGGTCGGCATCAAGAAGACCATGGCGAACTTTGCGCCGCTGACCAAGATTACGGAGGAATGACACACTTATGATGACCGTTCGTTTGATCGCCCATACCCCGGAACCGGAAAAGGTGGTGGCCGCTGCGGCAAAGCTGTGCTATTCCGACGCCCACATCACCGACCTGCTGGACGGCCTGACCGAGGAAAAGACCGCAAAGTTCCTCACCATGCTCAGTGATCTCGGCCATGCAAGCCCCATTGAGCACGCCAGTTTCACCTTTGGCATCGAGGGCGTCAGCCGCACCCTGCTGGCCCAGATCACCCGCCACCGCATTGCCTCCTTCAGCGTGCAGAGCCAGCGCTATGTGCGTCTGGACGATTTCCGCTATGTGGTGCCGCCTGAGATCGAGGCCATTCCCGAAGCAAAGGAAGCCTTCCTCGCCAGCATGGAAGAAGACGCCAGGCGCTACCTCGACCTTGCCCACAAGCTGGAAGAAGGCCACACCGCCCGTCTGATGGCCGAGGGAATGCCGGAAAAGCAGGCCCGCGCCAAGGCCAGCAAGCAGGCCAATGAGGACGCCCGTTTTGTGCTGCCCAACGCCTGCGAGACCAAGATGGTGGTCACCATGAACGCCCGCAGCCTGCAGAACTTCTTCCACCTGCGCTGCTGCAGCCGCGCCCAGTGGGAGATCCGGGAGCTGGCCGAAAAGATGTTTGAGCTGGTGTACCCCGTGGCCCCGCACATTTTTGCAAAGTCCGGCCCGGCCTGCGTCAGCGGCCACTGCCCGGAGGGCAAGATGTGCTGCGGCAAAACGGCCGAGGTGCGCGCAAAATATGCCGCTATCAAGGAAGGTGCCGCCGTATGAGCAAGGGCAGACTGATCGTGCTGGAAGGGCTGGACGGCAGCGGCAAGGCCACCCAGGCAAAGCTGCTTGCCGCGCATCTTGCCGCGCAGGGCTTTTCTGTGCGGGAGGTCACCTTCCCGAACTACGAGAGCGATTCCAGCGCGCTGGTCAAGATGTATCTGGCCGGGCAGTTCGGGGACAAGCCGGATGATGTGAACGCCTACGCCGCGTCCAGCTTTTACGCGGTGGACCGCTACGCCAGCTACAAAAAGGACTGGGGCAGCTTTTATGAGAACGGCGGCATCGTCATTGCCGACCGCTACACCACCTCCAACGCGGTGCACCAGTGTTCGAAGCTGCCGCCGGAGCAGTGGGAAGCATTTCTCGGCTGGCTGTTCGATTTTGAGTTCCATCTGCTGGGCCTGCCCGCGCCGGATAAGGTGATCTACTTACAGGTGGACCCGGCTGTGAGCCAGAAGCTGATGACCGAGCGCTACCACGGCGACGAAAGCAAAAAGGACGTCCACGAAAAAGACACCGAGTACCTTGCCCGCAGCCGTGCCGCCGCCGAATACTGTGCGGCGCACCTCGGCTGGCAGACCGTCCACTGCACCAGCGGCGGCGCGATGCGCAGCATTGAGGACATCCAGGCCGAGGTGCAGGGCATCGTGCTGGGCCAGCTGAAATAATTCAAAGCAAAGGCAGGTGCATCGGGAGTTTCTCTGAGGCGACTTCGCCCTCTCCGTCATTGCTTCGCAATGCCACCTCTCCCAAAGGGAGAGGCAAGAAACGTTGCGGTCAGGTTCTTGGCTCCCCCTTTGGGGGAGCTGTCACCGCAGGTGACTGAGAGGGCGAGCCTGCTGACCGATCATACGCCCGGCTGACAGGCCGGACATGCACATAAAATTCGATAAGAGGGGGTATCCTGAAATGTATCGTCTGATGCAGCCGGAAGACAAACCGGCGGTGCTGGCTTTGTGGCAGAGCCAGCGCAAGGAATCCGAAGAATTTGCAAAAAAGGCCATTGAACAGTTTGCAGGCGAGCAGAACGTCTACGTCGCTGAGGAAAATGACGAGATCGTTGCCGTGGCGCTGGCCGTTCCGGTCACGCTGCAGGGCCGTACCGGCAACTATTTATATGGCCTGTGCGGCGAAGGCAGCCTGATTTTGGCGGGCCTGCTGGATCACCTGTGCGCCCAGCAGAAGCTGCGCGGTGCGGGCTTTACCGTGGCGGTGCCCAAAGGCCCCGAGCAGGCGGCCCTGCTGCAGGATAAGGGCTTTGCCTGGGCGTTCCCGCTGCGGTGCCTGCCCCGCGAGGTGGAGCGCAACCTGTGGAGCCAGGCCGAGTTCGACTCGGTCACGGCCAAAAAGCTGTGCGAACTGCGGGAGCGCTTCTGGCCCGACACGGTGCAGCTGGACCCGGAGCGCATGGCTGTGGTGCTGGGCGACCTCTACTCGGCCGGTGCCACCATCGTTTCCAGTGAACACGGCTACGGCATCTACTTCCGCGAGGAAGACACCCTCTACTTCGTGGAGCTGCAGGCCGATACCGACCGTGCCGCCGAAGTGCTGATGGAAGCCGCCCGCGAGAAGGAAGTCATCGTGGAGAAGGCGGTCATCACCGTGGGCGCGTCCCAGACGCTGTTCCTCGGCGAGGGCACCCGGCAGGAATACGGCATGATCCGCTTTGACGGCGAGCCCTTCGATGTGACCGAAAGCTACATGCGCCTGATGATGGAAAACTGATTGGAAAAAAGGAGTGCACATGGCACAGAAACATTCCCATGCCGCCCGCAAAAAAGGCGGTGCATGGAAGATTTTGCTGGCAGTGGTACTGCTGCTGGTGCTGGCCGCCGGGGCAGCAGGGGTGTTTGCCTACAACGAGATCCACGGCAACGGAAAGCCCGGCACCGAGGTTACTGTCAGCATCCCCCAGGGCAGCGGCGTGGCCTCCATTGCAAATCGGCTCAAGGAGGCCGGTGTGATCCGCTCGGCCTACCTGTTCCGCTGGTATGCGGGGCAGAAGGGGGTGGCCGGGAAGCTGCAATACGGTGATTTTACCCTGCAGACCGGGGCCAACGCCTACGATGCTATCATCGCCGTTCTCTCCCAGTACGCCAAGGCAGATACCGTGCGGATCACCATCCCGGAGGGCACCACGGCCATTGCCATTGCGCAGAAGATGGAAGCCGCAGGTCTGTGCAGCGCCGAGGACTTTTTAAAGGAAGCCAACGAGGGCGATTTCAGTGAGTACACCTTCTGGCAGTATGTGCCGGACGACGCCGATGCGCCGGACCGCTTCATGAAATGCGAGGGTTACCTGTTCCCGGAGACCTACGAGTTCTTGAAGGACGACACGGTGCACAACTATGTGGCCACCTTCTACGCCCAGTTCGATGCTCAGATCACCGATGAAATGTACGCCGAACTCAAAAAGCAGGAGATGACCCTGCCGGAGCTTATCACGCTGGCGTCCTTCGTGCAGGAGGAAGCCGGCAACAGCCAGGACTCCAACGTGGCACAGGTGTTCCGCAACCGTCTGGCGGAAGGTTCGCCTTACCCGCGCCTGCAGAGCAACACCTCCAGCTATATCCAGAGCAACGCCGACAACAATTACCTCTGGAACTGGGTGGCACCCTACTACGGCGGCTGGGATAACATCCCGGAAAACATCGTGGCTGCGTATGATACCTACAGCTGTAAGGGCCTGCCTGCCGGGCCCATCTCAAACCCGGGCCTTGCCGCTATCCAGGCGGCGCTGGACCCGCAGCCCGACGAGGATGCGAAAGACGCCTATTTCTTCGTCACCGACCTCAAGGGCAACTACTACTATGCCCGCACCCTGAGCGAACACAACGCCAACTGCCAGACCGCAGCAGAGGTGAATAAAAGCGTAAAGAATTGAACCCTCTCAGTCAGCTTCGCTGACAGCTCTCCCAAGGGGAGAGCCAAGAAGTTGGCGGTCAGGCTCTTGCCTCTCCCTTTGGGAGAGGTGGATGCGACCAACGGGAGCAGACGGAGAGGGCGAGCCGCCAAGACCTGAGGAGAAGAACTTCCCGAAAAAAGCAAAAAATTCGTGATTCATGAAAAAGAGAGGAATTTGAATATGCTGCAAATCCCGGAACTGCTCGCCCCGGCGGGCGACCTGGAACGCCTGCGCTATGCCGTGAACTACGGCGCGGACGCTGTTTACTGCGGCCTGCCGGAATTCGGCATGCGCTCTGCCCCGGCCAATTTCACGCCGGAGCAGCTGACGGAGGGCGTCATCTACGCCCACGCCCGCGGCCGCAAAGTCTACCTGACCATGAACACCCTGCCCACCAATGAGGAAGCCGACCGTCTGCCCGAGGCCATCCGGGAAGCGGCCAAAGCCGGTGTGGATGCCTTCATCGTGGCAGACCTGGGCGTGCTGGAGGCCTGCAAGACTTTTGCACCGGACATCGACGTGCACATGTCCACCCAGACCGGTATCACCAACTGGGCCGCCGCCCGCGCCGCCTACGATCTGGGCGCAAAGCGCGTGGTGCTGGCCCGCGAGATGACCCTGCAGGACATTGCCACCATCCGCGACAAGACCCCGCCGGAACTGGAGATCGAAGCCTTTGTGCATGGTGCCATGTGCATGAGCGTCTCGGGCCGGTGCCTGCTGTCCACCTACATGACCGGCCGCGACTCCAACCGCGGTCAGTGCGCCCAGCCCTGCCGCTGGAAGTACTTCCTCAGCGAGGAGAACCGCCCCGGCCAGCTCTATGAGATCGGCGAGAACGAGAACGGCAGCTACATCCTCAACGCCAACGATATGTGCACCGCGCCCTTCATTGACCTCATCTGCAAGGCGGGCGTGGACAGCCTGAAGATCGAGGGCCGCGCCAAGACCTTCTACTACGTCGCCAGCGTCACCGCTGCTTACCGCAAGGCACTGGACGCCTACCTCGCCGACCCGCTCAATGATAACTTTGAACTGCCCGCCGAGGTGTACGAGGAGCTCACCCGCACCAGCCACCGCCACTATTCGCCCGGCTTCTACTTTGGCCGTGAGCAGGCAAAACAGTCCACCGACAGTGCCGCCTACATCCGCGATTGGGAGTTTGTGGGCACCGTGGACGGCTGGGAGAACGGCATCGCCTCCTGCCAGCAGCGCGGCAAGTGGAGCCTGGGCGACCGGCTCGAGGCCCTTTGCCCGGACGGCCGCAGCATCCCGCTGACGCCGGAATGGATCGAGAACGAAGCCGGTGAGCGGGTGGAGAGCACCCCTCATGCCATGGAAAAATACACCATCCCCACGCCGGAGCTGCCGCCCATGAGCCTGCTGCGGCGCAAGACCGTTTAAGGAGAACCTGTGATGGAGCCAAAACGCCTGTGTCCTTATTGCCTGCAGCCGATCGCCCCGGCGGTACAGAGCTGCCCGCACTGCGGCAAAGTTTTCGCCGACCGCAACCCCGGCGGCACCCTGCCGGTGGGCACCGTGCTGGCCGGGCGCTACACCGTGGGCGAGATGCGCAGCATCGACGGTGAGGGCGTCCTGTACCGGGGCGTGGAAAATCTGGGCGGCTTCCGGGTGACCATCAAGGAATATCTGCCCGTCACCCTCTCGGCCGAGCGCACGGCGGAGAACACTCTGTGCCCCAAGACCGGCAGCGAAGTGCTGTTCAAGACCACCCGCATGGATTTTGAGGACCTCTACCGCGCCATCCAGCGCATCACGCCAGCGAACGGTCTGGAAGCGGTGCTGGACGTGGTGGAAGCCAACAACACAGTCTATGCTGTCATGGAAAACCCCGGCGGCACCCTGCTCAGCCAGTGGCTGGAAGACCGGCCCGGCCCCCTCCGGCCGGAGGAGACCAGCGCCATGCTGCAGCCGGTGTTTGAGGGTGTGGCCGCCATGCACAAGATCGGCCTGGTGCACCGGGGCATCTGCCCGGAGAACATCCGCGTGATGGGCGACGGCCGGTGCCGTCTGGCGGGTTACGCCACGGTGGGCCTGCGCACGGCGGGCAGCGGCCTGCACGAGCAGCTCTACGAGGGCTATTCGGCCCCGGAACAGTATTCCACCGCCGAGTTTGAAGGCCGCTATACCGACGAATACAGCCTTGCGGCGGTGTTCTACCGCATGGTGTGCGGGCAGGCCCCGGTACCGGCCGCGCAGCGCATGGTGGCAGATTCCAACCCGCGCGCCAAAACGGTGAACAGCGCCGTGCCGGGCTATGTCTCGCAGGTGCTGCAGCTGGGCCTGCGGCTCAAGCCCATGGAGCGCATCCAGACGGTGCCGCAGCTGTATCAGGCCCTTTCTTCCAAAGAATACACCACCGAGCTCACCCGCACCATGAAGCCGGAGACCCCGGTGCGCACGGCTGCCCCGGAACCGGAACACCGCGAACACCTGCTCAGCCTGAAAGCCCTGCTGGCGGGCATTCTGATCTTGCTTTCCATCCTCATCCTGCTCACGCTGTGGGGCATGATGAGCCACAAAAATGATTCGGCACCTTCTGCCGTGGAGCCGGAACCTGCCAGCAGCGAGGTGCTGGAACCCCAGAACCTTGTGCCGGACTTCCTTGGCATGGATTACGCGCAGGTGCAGAACAACCGGGAATACACCGGCATGTACCTGTTCTACGTCACCGAAGAATACAGCGACACCGCTCCGGCAGGCCAGATCATCCAGCAGGACCCGGCAGCTGACACCGTGCTCAAGGCAGGGGAGACCATCCGCCTTGTGGTGAGCAAGGGCCCGGAGACGGTGGAGATGCCGAACCTCATCGGCTTCACCCAGGACGGCGCGGTGAAGGAGCTGGAAGCCCGGGGCCTCGTGGCCAGCTGCTTCATGGTAGTGAACGATGGCTCCTACGCCGCGGGCTGCGTGGTGCGTGCCAGCGAGGAACCGGGCACGAAGGTTGCCGTGGGCACGGTCATCACCGTGTATATCGCCGCGGACCCCAGTGTGCAGATCACCACGCCGGAGGAACCGTCGGCCACAGAACCCACCACCGAACCGGAGACGCCGGAAGCGCCCACGACAGACGGAGAAACGGGAGCACAATAAAAGCAGAAGCGGGAGTCTTTTCAGGCTCCCGCTTCTGCTTGTTTAGGATAGGAAAGAGAATGGCTTAGTTAGAGGTTGGTGTAGCCCATCAGGTAGCGGTCTACCTCGGCGGCGCAGTCGCGGCCTTCGCGCAGGCCCCACACCACAAGGCTCTGGCCGCGGCGCATATCGCCGCAGACGAACACCTTTTCCACGTTGGTCTTGAAGCTGTGGTCGGCCACGTTGCCGCGGGCGGTCAGCTCCACACCAAATGCATCGGCCACGTAGTTTTCGCAGCCGGTAAAGCCTGCGGCGATGAACGCCAGCTGGCAGTCATAAGTGAATTCTTCGCCGGTGGGCACCATGTTGGTGCGGCCGGTCTCGGGGTCACGCTCCGGCTTCAGGGTGCTGATGACGGCACCGGTCAGGTTGCCGGCGTCATCCTTCAGGAACTCTTTGACCGTGGTCTGGTAGACGCGCGGGTCCTTGCCGAACTTGGCAAGGCACTCGGTCTGGCCGTAGTCCACTTTGAGCACCCGGGGCCACTCCGGCCACGGGTTGGAAGCAGCGCGCTCCTTGGGCGGCTGAGGCATCATTTCCAGTGCTACCAGATCGGTGCAGCCCTGCCGCAGGGCCGTGCCCTGACAGTCGTTGCCGGTGTCGCCGCCGCCGATGACCAGAACGTTCTTGCCCTTGGCGTCAATGGCCTTGCCGTCGGCAAACTGGCTGTCCAGCAGGCTTTTCGTCACGCTGGTCAGGTAGTCCACGGCAAAATGCACGCCGTTGGCATCGCGGCCGGGCACGTTCAGGTCACGGGCCTTCTTGGCGCCGCAGCACAGCACCACGGCATCGTAGCCGTTCAGCAGATCTTCGGCTGCCACGGCCCCACCGATGTCCATGTTGGTGCGGAACTCCACGCCCTCGGCCTGCATGATCTTAATGCGGCGCTCAATGACGGACTTGTCCAGCTTCATGTTCGGGATGCCGTACATCAGCAGGCCGCCCACGCGGTCGGCGCGCTCAAACACGGTCACGGCGTGGCCGCGCTTGTTCAGGTACTCGGCCACGGAAAGGCCGGACGGGCCGCTGCCCACCACGGCAACGCTCTTGCCGGTGCGTGCCGGCGGGGGAGCCGCGTGCAGCCAGCCCTTGGCATAGGCCGTCTCAATGATGGCGTGCTCGTTCTCGCGCACGGTCACGCTGCTGCCGGTCACATCGCCGCAGGTGCAGGCGGCCTCGCACAGGGCGGGGCACACCCGGCTGGTGAACTCCGGGAAGCGGTTGGTGGCCATCAGGCGGTGCATGGCCAGCTCCCACTTGCCGTGGTAGACCAGGTCGTTCCACTCCGGGATGAGGTTGTTCAGCGGGCAGCCGGAGGCCATGCCGCCGATCATCATGCCGGCCTGGCAGAAGGGGACGCCGCAGTCCATGCAGCGCGCCGCCTGGGTCTGCTGCTCCTCGCGGGAGAGCCAGACGTGAAATTCGTTGAAGTTCTCAATGCGCTCCAGCGGCGGCACATCCGTGCTGGTTTTGCGCGTATAATCGATAAATCCTGTTGTCTTACCCATAACGCAGCCCTCCTTACTTCTTCTTCTGCACCGTGTAGAATGCTTCGATCTGCGCCTGCTCGCCGTCCAGACCGCGCTCCTCTACGGACGCAATCACCCGCAGCATGCGGTCGTAATCGTAAGGCAGAACTTTCTTGAACTTGGGCAAAAATTCGCTGAAGTTGTCCAGAATTTCCTTGCCGCGGGGGGAGCCGGTGGCTTCCACATGCTCGCGGATGAGCTCTTTCAGGGTGGCAACGTCGTACTTGTGCTCCACGGGCTCCAGGCTGACGGTCTCCTTGTTCACGCGCTGGTAGAAGTCCCAGTTCTCGTCCAGTACATAGGCGATGCCGCCGGTCATGCCGGCTGCAAAGTTCTTGCCGGTCTGGCCCAGAACGACGACGGTGCCGCCGGTCATGTACTCGCAGCCGTGGTCGCCTACGCCCTCGACGACGGCCACAGCGCCCGAGTTGCGGACGCAGAAGCGCTCACCGGCTACACCGGAAACAAAGGCTTTGCCGCTGGTGGCACCGTAGAGTGCCACGTTGCCGATGATGATGTTCTCCTCGGGCTTGAAGGTGATGCCCTCGGGCGGGCGGACGACGAGCTTGCCGCCGGAGAGGCCCTTGCCCATGTAGTCGTTGCAGTCGCCGGTCAGCTCCAGCGTCAGACCCTTGGGAATGAATGCGCCGAAGCTCTGGCCGCCTGCACCGGTGCAGTGGACGGTGTAGACGTCATCGGGCAGGTCGCTGCCGTACTTGCGGGTGATCTCGCTGCCGAAGATGGCACCAAAGGCGCGGTCGGTGTTGGAGACATCCAGCTTCACGCTCTGAGGGGTCTTGCTGCTGAGCTTGAATTTCTTCATCAGCACCTTCATGTCCAGCGTGTCTTCCAGATGGAAGTCGTAGGTGTCTTCCTTCTGGAAGTGGACATTGCTGTTGACGATGGCGGGGTTGTGCAGGATGCAGTCGAGGTCCATCTTGGACATCCGGCTGTCGGCAGGGGTAGACTTGACATGGAGCAGGTCGGTGCGGCCCACCAGCTCGTCGATGGTACGGATGCCCAGCTTTGCCATGTATTCGCGCAGCTCCTGCGCCACGAAGGTCAGGTAGTTGATGATATATTCGGGCTTGCCGTGGAAGTGCTTGCGCAGCTCGGGGTTCTGGGTGCAGATGCCCATGGGGCAGGTGTCGAGGTTGCAGACACGCATCATGACGCAGCCCATGGTCATCAGCAGAGAGGTGCCGAAGCCGAACTCCTCAGCGCCCAGCATACAGCTGATGGCCACATCGCGGCCGGAGAGCAGCTTGGAATCGCTCTCGATGCGCACACGGGTGCGCAGACCGTTGAGGATAAGGGTCTGGTGGGTCTCGGCGATGCCAAGCTCCCAGGGCAGACCGGCATCTTTGATGGAGTTGCGGGGCGCTGCGCCCGTGCCGCCGTCGTAGCCGGAAACAAGGATGACCTGTGCGCCGCCCTTGGCGACACCGGCAGCGATCGTGCCGACGCCGGCCTCACTGACCAGCTTGACGTTGA
>OLGD01004508.1_pt1 | contig 11417 bp, 9 predicted proteins | sample 1605311 | NCBI WGS metagenome assembly OLGD01 (sample SAMEA3888917, study PRJEB22519) | human gut metagenome | biome: human gut; feature: human-associated habitat; material: faeces | place: Denmark | collected 2010 | reverse complement strand
TTCAGTAGAGCACTATACTCCTTTCAGAGAGAGTGGGTCATCGGCTGTAAGCCCGCTTAAGAAGAGGTAGGAATCGAATTTCACACAGGAGCCGCATCAGTGAAAGTTAAGTAGCAGATGACGTTCATACGCGTTAAGTATGTTAAGTGCTTTTAGAAAAATCTAAAAGAAACAGGGTGGTACCGCGGAACTGTTCGTCCCTAGACGAATGTTTCCGCGGTTTTTTGATAATAGAATGTCCGCGAAGCGTACAGGTTATTATGCCGGCAGGTTTGCCATCCCCATCAGAGAAAACAAAGAAAAAGGAGATATATGATGAAAGAAAAACTGCAAAAAATCAGAGAAGATGCGATTCGTCAGATCCAGGAATCCGGAGATCTTAACAAACTGAATGATGTACGTGTTGCGATCCTTGGAAAAAAAGGAGAGCTGACTGCTGTATTAAAAGGAATGAAAAATGTAGATCCAAAAGAGCGTCCGTTCGTTGGCCAGATGGTTAATGAAACGAGAGAAGCGATTGAGGAGTTTTTAGAAGAGACAAAGAAAAAACTGGAAGAAAAAGCACGCGAAGAAAAGATGAAACAGGAAGTCATTGATGTGACACTTCCGGCAAAGAAGATCAACGTTGGCCATCGTCATCCGAATACAATCGCTCTGGAAGAGGTAGAGAGAATTTTCGTTGGCATGGGCTACGAAGTGGTTCGCGGTCCCGAAGTCGAGAAGGACTACTACAACTTCGAAGCGCTGAATATCCCGAAGGACCATCCGGCAAGAGACGAGCAGGATACCTTCTATATCAATGAGGAAATCGTTCTGCGTACCCAGACCTCTCCGGTTCAGGTTCGTACCATGGAACAGGGCAAGCTGCCGATCCGTATGATCGCGCCCGGCAGAGTATTCCGTTCCGACGAAGTGGATGCAACCCATTCTCCGTCCTTTCATCAGATCGAAGGTCTGGTTATCGATAAGAATATTACATTTGCCGATTTAAAGGGCACGCTTGCAGAGTTTGCAAAAGAGCTGTTCGGCGAAGATACCAAAGTAAAATTCCGTCCCCATCATTTCCCGTTTACAGAGCCCAGTGCGGAAGTAGATGTCAGCTGCTTTAAGTGCGGCGGTAAGGGCTGCCGGTTCTGTAAGGGCTCCGGTTGGATTGAAATCCTGGGCTGCGGTATGGTACATCCCAAGGTACTCAAGATGTGCAATATCGATCCGGAAGAATACTCCGGCTTTGCATTCGGCGTAGGTCTGGAGCGTATCGCCCTTCTGAAATACGAAATCGACGATATGCGTCTGCTTTATGAAAATGACATCAGATTCTTAAAGCAGTTTTAACGGGAAGGAGAAAGAGGAAGATGAATACAGCATTATCATGGATTAAAGCATATGTGCCCGACCTTTCCTGCACCGATCAGGAGTATTTTGACGCTATGACGCTGACCGGCACCAAGGTAGAAGGCTATGAGCGCATGGATAAAAACCTGGAAAAGATCGTAATCGGACAGATTGAGAAGATCGAAAAGCATCCCGATGCAGACAAACTGATTATCTGCCAGGTTAACGTAGGTGACCGTACGATTCAGATCGTAACCGGCGCACCTAATGTAAAAGAAGGCGACAAGGTTCCGGTTGTTTTAGACGGCGGTAAGGTTGCAGGCGGTCATGACGGCAGTCCGTTGCCGGAGGATGGCATTAAGATTAAGGCCGGCAAGTTAAGAGGCATTGAGTCCGACGGTATGATGTGCTCCATCGAGGAGCTGGGCAGCAGCCGCGACATGTATCCGGAAGCACCGGAGAACGGCATTTACATTTTCGACGACGATGTAGAAGTCGGTACAGACGCAGTAGAGGCGCTCGGTCTGCATGACACCGTATTTGAATATGAAATCACCAGCAACCGTGTAGACTGTTACAGCATTTTAGGCATCGCAAGAGAGGCGGCTGCAACCTTCAGAAAGCCGTTCATTCCCCCGGTTGTGGAAGTACACACAAACGGCGAGAATGTACACGATTATGTGGACGTAGAAGTACAGGATACCGATCTGTGCACCCGTTACTGCGCAAGGGTCTGCAAAAATATCAAAATCGCTCCGAGCCCGAAGTGGATGCAGAGACGTCTGGCTGCAGCAGGTATCCGGCCAATCAATAACCTGGTAGACATCACGAACTACGTTATGGCAGAGTACGGACAGCCGATGCATGCATATGATCTGGACACGATCGCAGGACATAAGATCATCGTCCGCCGTGCAAAGGACGGAGATGAGTTCGAGACGCTGGATGGTCAGATCCGCAAGCTGGACAATCAGGTTCTGATGATCTGTGACGCGGAAAAAGAAGTCGGCATCGCTGGTATCATGGGCGGCGAAAACAGCAAGATCACAGACGATGTGCACACCGTTTTATTCGAGGCTGCAACATTCAACGGTCCCAACATCCGGAAATCCGCAAAGAGAATCGGTATGCGTACCGAGGCTTCCGGTATTTTCGAAAAAGGTCTGGATCCGGTCAATGCAGAAGCAGCAATCGACAGAGCGTGCCAGCTGATCGAAGAGCTGGGCTGCGGCGAGGTAGTAGGCGGCATGGTAGATGTATGCGAGCCGATCAAGCCCCTGCGCAGAATCCCGTTTGAGCCCGAAAAGATCAACCGTTTCCTCGGAACAGATATCACAAAAGATCAGATGCTGGAGTACTTCGGACGCATCGAGCTTGCATATGACGAAGCTGCCAACGAAATCGTTGTTCCTTCTTTCCGTCAGGATCTGGAAGGCTTTGCCGATATCGCAGAAGAAGTAGCACGTTTCTACGGCTATGACAAGATCCCGACCACCCTGCCCTCCGGCGAAGCGACAACTGGTAAGCTTTCCTTCGAGGAAAGAATCGAACAGAAGGCAAGGGATATCGCAGAATACTGCGGCTTCTCCCAGGGTATGTCTTATTCGTTCGAAAGCCCGAAAGTGTTCGATAAGCTGCTGATCCCGGCAGACAGTAAGCTGCGCAAGACCGTAACGATCTTAAACCCTCTGGGCGAGGATTATTCCATCATGCGTACCACTTCGTTAAACGGCATGCTGACAAGCCTTGCAACCAACTATAACCGCAGAAACAAGGACGTCCGCTTATATGAGATTGGCAACATTTATCTGCCCAAGGCGCTGCCTCTGACCGAGCTTCCGGACGAGCGCATGCAGTTTACACTCGGTTTTTACGGAGAAGGCGACTTCTTCACGATGAAGGGTGTTATCGAAGAGTTTCTGGAGCACATCGGTATGAAGAAGAAAGCGGAGTACGATCCGAACGCACAGAAGCCGTGGCTGCATCCCGGCCGTCAGGCAAACGTTGTTTATGATGGAACCGTAATCGGCTATCTCGGTGAAGTACATCCGAAGGTAATGGCAAACTACGGCATCGGTCAGAGAACCTATGTGGCAGTTTTGGATATGCCTGCAGTGGACGGCTTTGCATCCTTCGACCGCAAGTACGAGGGCATCGCAAAATATCCTGCAGTGACCAGAGATATCAGTATGGTTGTACCGAGAACCGTTCTGGTAGGTCAGATTGAAAAGATTCTGGCACAGCGCGGCGGCAAGATTCTGGAAAGCTACTCGTTATTTGATATTTACGAGGGCACACAGATCAAGGAAGGCTATAAGTCCATCGCTTATACCCTGACCTTCCGTGCAAAGGATAAGACGCTGGAGGATGCAGAAATCACAGCGGCAATGAAGAAGATCTTAAATGGTCTGGAACAGCTTGGCATTGAATTAAGACAGTAATAAAAGGACGTAAGCAGAGCCCTGATGCCGTTTTGCAGCAAAAAGGGCTCTGCGTATGGAACATCGGACAGGGAGGAATATATGGAGAAAAAAACGACCGCGCTCGGAACGGTGAATAATGAAGTGGATTTCTGCAAGGTATACGATATGGGGACAAAGGAGCAGATCGAGAGAATTCTTCTGGCAAACCGGATTTCCTATTCCTGCCGTTTCGAAAAGCAGGGATTTTTTTCAAAACTGTTTGGAGTCGGGGAAAAGGCTCTTTGCACCTTCCGGATTCACGATGAGGAAGTGCCGCGTGCCAAGAGGCTGGTAGCCTCGGTGCTCGGTAACAAGAACAAACGTAAGGAGATAAAGAAATAATGGAACGCAAAAATGCTTGGAAAGGCTATGACGAAGCCAAAAGCGCAAAGGTAGATGCGCTGGCAAAAGACTATATGGATTTTCTTGACAACGGTAAAACAGAGCGGGAATGTGTCGATACGATTGTAAACCAGATTGAAGCGGCAGGATACCGCGAGCTGCCCGAATTGATGAAAGAGGGCAAGAAGCTTTCTGCAGGCGACAAGGTATATGCGGTATGGATGAACAAGACGGTTGTGATGTTCCAGATCGGAACAAAGCCGATGACCGAAGGCTTAAACATTCTGGGTGCACATATCGATTCCCCCAGACTGGACATCAAGCAGAACCCTCTGTATGAGGATTCCGATTTTGCCCTCCTGGATACTCATTATTACGGCGGTATCAAGAAATATCAATGGGTAACCCTGCCTCTGGCGCTGCACGGCGTCGTTGCAAAGAAGGACGGCTCCATCGTAGAGATCAATATCGGTGAAAACGAAGACGATCCGGTATTCTTCATTTCTGATCTGCTGATCCACCTGTCTGCAGAGCAGATGGAAAAGAAGGCTTCCAAGGTCATCGAGGGCGAAGCGCTTGACTTAATCTTCGGCAGCAGACCGCTGGCAGGAGAAGAAAAAGAGGCGGTAAAGGCTGGCGTGATGAAGCTTCTGGCGGAGCAGTATGGCATTGAGGAAGAGGATTTCCTGTCCGCAGAGCTGGAAGTTGTACCGGCCGGCAAGGCAAGAGAAGCAGGCCTGGACAGAAGCATGGTGCTTGGTTATGGTCAGGACGACAGAGTATGCGCATTTACTTCTCTGGCAGCGATGCTGGAAATTGGCCAGACGGAGCGCACCGCATGCTGCATCCTGGTAGATAAAGAAGAGATCGGCAGCGTCGGCGCAACCGGCATGCAGTCCCGTTTCTTTGAAAATACCGTTGCAGAGGTGTTAAATCTTGTCGGCGAATACAGTGAATTAAATGTCAGAAGATGTCTGGCAGCCTCTGATATGCTTTCTTCTGATGTAAGCGCAGCATTTGATCCCTCTTATGCGTCTGCTTTTGAAAAGAAAAACGCAGCGTTCTTCGGACGCGGCATGGTGTTCAATAAATTTACAGGTGCCCGCGGAAAATCCGGCTCCAATGATGCAAACGCAGAATATGTTGCACATATCCGTGCGATCATGGAGGAGTCCGGCGTTGCATTCCAGACCGCTGAGCTTGGCAAGATCGATGTCGGCGGCGGCGGAACAATTGCTTACATTCTTGCTTTGTACGGCATGAACGTAATCGACTGCGGTGTTGCAGTTCTTTCCATGCATGCACCGTGGGAAGCTACCAGCAAGGCAGATATTTATGAGACAAAATGCGGCTATGTTGCATTTTTGGAGAAAGCGTGCCTGTAATGGAAATGGAAGGCTTAAAAACTTCTGATTATTATTTTGACCTCCCGAAGGAGCTGATCGCACAGGATCCGCTGGAGGATCGGAGCGCATCCCGCCTGCTTGTTATGGACAGACAGACGGGGGCGACCTCACATCATATTTTTAAAGAGATCTGTTCGTTCTTAAAACCGGGCGACTGTCTGGTTTTAAACAACACGAAGGTTATTCCGGCGCGTCTGCTTGGTGCAAAAGAGGATACGGGAGCTGCTGTAGAAATCCTGCTGTTAAAGCGGATGGAAAACGATGTCTGGGAAACCCTCGTAAAGCCCGGCAAAAAGCTGCGCCCCGGTGCAAAGGTTGTCTTTGGCGACGGACGTCTGCGTGCAGAGATTCTGGATGTGGAGGAAGATGGAAATCGCCTGGTGAAGTTTTTTTATGATGGGATCTGGGAAGAGGTGCTGGATTCCCTCGGTGAAATGCCGCTGCCTCCCTATATTACCCATAAGCTTCAGGACAAAAACCGTTATCAGACGGTATATGCAAAATTTGAAGGCTCTGCAGCTGCGCCGACAGCAGGACTGCATTTTACAAAGGAGCTGCTTGCCCAGGTAGAAGCGATGGGTGTGGATATTGCCTATGTCACGCTGCATGTGGGACTTGGCACATTCCGTCCGGTCAAGGTCGACAACGTGCTGGAACACCATATGCACACAGAATTTTATCAGGTGACCCAGGAAGCGGCGGATAAAATCAACCGTGCCAAAGCAGCCGGAAACCGTGTGATTTGTGTCGGTACGACGAGCTGCCGTACTGTAGAGAGCGCTGCGGAAGCGGACGGACATATGAAAGCCTGCAGCGGCAATACGGATATCTTTATCTATCCGGGCTACAAGTTCAAGGTGATGGACGGGCTGATTACAAACTTCCATCTGCCGGAATCGACACTGGTGATGCTCGTATCCGCATTTGCAGGAAGAGACCATGTGTTGAAGGCGTATGAAGAGGCGGTAAAGGAGAAATACAGATTTTTCTCCTTTGGGGATGCTATGTTTATCGCAGATCTGAACAAAGAAGGGGTGCGCGCAGAGTAGGATTTTACGAACGCGGTAAAAGAATTCCTATCTATAAAAAGTATTAAAAGCAAGGTCGGGAAATGTCTCACAGACTGTCTGTGGAGCGCATTTCCCGACCTTTTTGTCTGGAATGCCAAACCGTTGCCCGATATCCCTGTAATTTTGTAGGATTTAATGCTTGCATTTTGGGAAAGATTCCATTATGATAATCTACAGCAAACCCTACAAAGTTAGTAGGAGTTAACCAGGAAGACAGTCGCAGGGACGAAAAACAGAGACAAAGACCTGTGAAGAACGGAGGAAGTTATGTCAGAACAGCTGCTGCAGGTAAAGAATTTAGTAGTCAACGTAGAGGACACAGAGATCCTTCACGGCATTGACCTTGAGATAAACAGAGGAGAAACACATGTCCTGATGGGCCCAAACGGTGCCGGTAAATCCACACTGGGTTATGCGCTGATGGGAAGCCCCAGATATCAGCTGACAAACGGTCAGATCTGGTTCAAGGGACAGGATATTACAGAGGAATCCACAGACAAGCGTGCGAAGGCTGGTCTGTTTTTATCGTTCCAGAACCCGCTGGAGGTTCCCGGTATTACCCTCGGGAACTTTTTGAGAAATGCGTTGGAACAGCGCACCGGACAGAGAATCCGTCCGTGGGAGTTCCGCAAAGAATTAAAGAAAGCAATGGACGTACTGCAGATGGATCATTCCTATGCAGACCGTGATTTAAATGTTGGCTTCTCCGGTGGTGAAAAGAAAAAGGCGGAGATTTTGCAGCTTCTGATGTTAAAACCGGATCTGGCGATTCTGGATGAAACCGATTCCGGTCTGGACGTCGATGCAGTCCGCACCGTATCCAAGGGAATCGAAGAGTTCCAGAAGAATCAGCAGGGCTCCTTGCTGGTAATTACACACAGCACGAGAATTCTGGAATCCTTGCATGTGGATGTGACGCATGTGCTGGCAGACGGAAAGATGATTCTGTCCGGCGATAGCAGCCTTGTGGAGGATATTAACGAAAACGGTTTTGAAAAATATATCGGACATCAGGAATAAGAAGCGTCCAAGAAGGAGAATCCCATGAAAGAAAAGACTTATGTGGAGGATGTCAACAGAAGCATCTATGACATCCGAAACGAAGAGAAAGATGTATATCGGGTCAAAGAGGGACTGACACCGGAAATCGTGGATCAGATTTCGAAAGAAAAACACGATCCGGACTGGATGCGCGAATTTCGTCAGGAAGCCCTGAAAGTATATAATGAAATGACGATGCCGGATTGGGGGCCGTCCATCGAAGACTTAAATATGGACGAGATTGTTACCTATGTACGCCCCAACACGCAGATGAGTGCGAAATGGTCCGAGGTTCCGACCGATATTAAAAATACGTTTGAAGCACTGGGCATCCCGGATGCAGAGCGTACCTCCCTGGCGGGCGTCGGCGCACAGTACGATTCTGAGCTGGTTTATCACAACGTACGCGAAGAGGTTGCAGCACAGGGCGTTGTATACACGGATATGGAAAGCGCGCTGACCGGAGAATATGCCGATCTGGTGCACAGCCATTTCATGAAGCTGGTTCCGCCCAGAGACCATAAGTTTGCGGCACTGCACGGCGCGGTCTGGTCCGGCGGTTCGTTCGTATATGTTCCGGCAGGTGTGCATGTGGAGATTCCACTGCAGTCCTATTTCAGACTGAATGCGCCCGGTGCAGGACAGTTTGAGCATACACTGATCATTGTTGAAGAGGGCGCGTATCTGCACTTTATCGAAGGCTGTTCCGCACCGAAATACAATGTTGCAAACCTTCATGCGGGCTGTGTAGAGCTGTATGTCGGTAAAAATGCGAAGCTGCGTTATTCGACAATCGAGAACTGGTCGAAGAACATGTATAACTTAAATACCAAGCGGGCAAAGGTAGAAGAGGGCGGCACGATTGAATGGGTATCCGGTTCCTTTGGTTCCCATGTTTCCTATCTGTACCCGACGAGCCTGTTGGCTGGCGAAGGCGCGAGAAGTGAATTTACCGGCATTACCTTTGCAGGCAAAGGTCAGAACCTGGACACCGGTGCGAAGGTCGTACACAGCGCTCCGAACACTTCTTCCTATATGAATACGAGATCGATTTCCAAGGACGGCGGCGTGAGCACGTTCCGTAGCAGCGTTGTAGTTACAAAGCAGGCAAAGCACAGCAAGAGCTCCGTTTCCTGCGAGTCCCTGATGCTGGATGACCGTTCCAGATCGGATACGATTCCGGCAATGGATATCCGGACAAAGGATGCGGATATCGGACATGAGGCGCAGATCGGCAAGATCAGCGACGAAGCAGTCTTTTATCTGATGTCCAGAGGACTTTCCGAGGAAGATGCCAGAGCGATGATCGTCAGCGGCTTTGCGGATAATGTTTCGAAAGAGCTTCCGCTGGAATATGCGGTCGAGATGAACAATCTGATCCGTCTGGAAATGAAAGGCAGCATCGGGTAAGGCTGCAGGAAAACGAATCTGCAGCGAAATGAGAGGAAGTAGGAATCAACATGGATATGAAAATAAATTTCCTGCCTGCAAAGACCTGGAACTGGCTTCGGATGAATGAAACGGAAGTAAAGCAGGTAAAAGCAGACAGACAGGCTTTGGAAAAAGAAGAAATTCCGGAAACGTTTGCGGTAGAAGCAAGCACACTGGAACCGATCAAAACCGGTATGGGACCGGACATGGACAAGTTGGCAGAGCAGTCAGGCTTTGCGGCAAAAGCTTACCGGATGCCTGCAGGCATAAAAGAGGCAGCTGCGCTGCGTCTTGGCTTTGTCTGTAAGGATCAGACTGCAAGTCTGGATCTGATCGATCTGATTGCAGAAGAAAACAGCGAGATGACCGTTGTGATGGATTATGCATCCGATGCAGATGCAGAGGGACTTTGTAGCGTGAGAACCCGCGCAAAGGTCGGAAAAGGCGCACTGCTGCGTCTCGTTCAGATCGATTGCCTCGGCAAAGGGTTCCGTGTTTTAAATGATGTCGGAAGCATCTGCGAGGATCAGGGACGCATCGAAATGGTGCACATTTTCCTGGGCGGCGGAAAGATTTATCAGGGATGCCAGACAGAGCTTCTCGGAAATGAAAGCTCCCTGCAGTCCGATATCGGTTATCTGTTACAGGACGATCAGCGTCTGGACATGAACTATGTGGCGCTGCATGAGGGAAAACGTACAAACAGCGAGATCAATGCGTCCGGCGTATTGAAGGATGCGTCTTCGAAATTGTTCCGCGGAACGATCGACTTTCAGCACGGCTCAGCAGAATCTGTCGGAGCAGAAAAAGAAGATGTGCTGCTGATGGGCGACGATGTGGTAAATCAGACCATTCCGCTGATTCTCTGTGCGGAAGAGGATGTCAAGGGCAGCCATGGCGCATCGATCGGACAGCTGGATGAAGAGACGCTGTTTTATATGCAGGCGCGCGGGATTTCGGAGGAACAGGCATATGCACTGATGGCGGATGCGAGAATCGAAGCGGTATGCCAGAAGATTCCGGATGAAACTGCGCAAAAACTGGTAAAAGCTTATCTGGGAGGAGATGCAGCTGATGAATGTGAAAAAAATTCGTGAAGATTTTCCACTGCTTCTGGCAAATCCGGATCTGACCTATCTGGACAGTGCGGCGACTTCCCAGAAGCCTGCGTGCGTGCTGCGGGCAGAGCGGGAGTTTTATGAATGCCATAATGCGAATCCGCTGCGCGGCTTATATGAGCTGAGTGAGAATGCGACGAAATGTTATGAAGATGCCCGTAAAACGGTACAGCACTTTATTGGTGCAGCCCGTCCGGAAGAGATCATTTTTACCAGAAATGCAACGGAAAGCCTGAATCTGGTCGCTTACAGTCTGGGGAGCCTGCTGCTGAAACCCGGAGATGAAGTGGTAGTCAGCATTATGGAGCATCACAGCAATCTGCTGCCCTGGCAGCATGCGGCAAAACGTGCCGGAGCGCAGTTAAAGTTCGTGGAATGCTCCAAAGACGGCAAAATCACGCTGGAAGACGTGGCAGCTGTCCTGACGGAAAAGACGAGAATTATGGCAATTACCCAGATGTCCAACGTGTTAGGCTGTGTCAACGATATCAAAGGCATTGCCGGACTTTGTCACGAAAAGGGCATCGTACTGGTAGCGGACGGCGCGCAGAGTGTGCCGCATATGCCGGTCAATGTGTCGGAGCTGGATGTGGATTTTTTGTCCTTTTCCGGACATAAGATGCTGGATCCGATGGGAATCGGCGCGCTGTATGGCAAGATGGAGTGGCTGGAAAAAATGCCTCCTTTCCTGACCGGCGGCGAAATGATCGAATATGTGACCCGTACCGGTGCAACCTATGCCGAGGTGCCGCACAAATTCGAGGCGGGAACCGTCAACGCTGCGGGTGCGTATGCGCTGGGCGAAGCGATCCGTTATATCGAAGGAATTGGCTTTGATGAGATCACAAAGCGTGAGGATGAGCTGACAGCCCTGGCAATGGAAGAGATGAAGAAGAATCCGTATGTGCATATCATTGGCTCCGACCGTCCAGAGGACCATCATGGTATTTTGTCGTTTACGGTTCAGGATGTGCATCCCCATGACGTGGCTGCGATTCTGGATTCCGATAAAATCGCTGTCCGCGCGGGACATCACTGCGCACAGCCGTTGCTGGCGTATTTAAAAACACCGTCCACGACGCGTGCGAGCCTCGCTTTTTATAATACGGAAGAAGAAGTTCTGCGCTTTACGCAGAGCCTCAAAACACTGAGAAGGAGAATGGCGCGATTTCTGTAGAAGAGCTTGCGGGCAGACTGAAAGAAGAATGCAAA
>OLGD01004506.1_pt1 | contig 11418 bp, 11 predicted proteins | sample 1605311 | NCBI WGS metagenome assembly OLGD01 (sample SAMEA3888917, study PRJEB22519) | human gut metagenome | biome: human gut; feature: human-associated habitat; material: faeces | place: Denmark | collected 2010 | reverse complement strand
ACCTCTATTTCAACGATGGCTCTGTGCGTCTGTATGACGCAAAGCCGCTGCTTGCGCTGGGCGGGGTCTTTGCACCCTTGCAGGATGAAGCTTTTTTCAAAAGCCGCCTGACCGTCCTGAACGATACCGCAGCATGGGATGTGAACGGCGACCGGGACCCGGGCAGCTGTGTGGATCTGGACCCGATCGAGCTGTACGAGAGCTGCCCTGTGGTGGTAGACCCGCTGGAATCGGCATCCTGAGCCTGAAAATAGAATAATAAGCTTGCAAAGCGGGAAAATCGGCTGGTTTTCCCGCTTTTTTTTTTTAAACAGCTTAACAATTCTTCTCTGTGAAAATGCGTTTGGAGCGGCCCGCAGGCCGCGACAAACGCGAATTATTATAAAATGTTATTCCGCTAAATATGGTCAGAGCGAAGCGGAGGCCATTTCAAATTGTCCCATACACAAGAGGCCGCTGCACAAAATGCTGTGCAACGGCCTCTGGATTATTTACCGGTTCCGCTCCTGCACATACCGCAGGATATCCTCCGGCACGGCCGCCAGAGCATCCGCCCCGGCGGCGGTCAGCTCTGCGCGGCCCCGGAAGCCCCACAAGGCCCCCATGGCGGGCAGACCGGCATTGTGCCCGGTGAGGATGTCCACGTCGCTGTCGCCCACGAACAGGGTCGCGGCGCGGTCGGCACCGATCTCGTCCATCAGCGCATACAGCCCGGCCGGGTCCGGTTTGGTGGGCACGCCCGGGCGGCTGCCGCGCACGGCGGCGAAGCGTCCGGTGCCAAAGTAATGCGCGATGATCTTCCCGCACAGCGGGTCCGCCTTGTTGGAGAACACCGCACACTGGACGCCCGCCGCTTGCAGCTGGTCCAGCAGCTCCGGGATGCCCGGGTAGGGGGCGGTTTTGTCCTCTTTGTGGGCGTCGTACCGGGCCGTGAACTCGGCCAGCGTCGCCGCCAGCTGTTCCGGGGTACGCGCATTTTCCGGGGAAAAGCGCTCCACCAGCTTCGGGATGCCGTTGCCCACCATGTGCTTGAACTGCTCCACCGTAAAGGTGGGCCAGCCGTGCTGTGTGCACACCCAGTTGCCCGCGTCGGCCAGATCGTCGATGGTGTTCAGCAGGGTGCCGTCCAGATCGAATAATACAGTTTTTATCACAGAAAAAGACTCCTTAAAGATCCATAAATGAGATGTCCTCGCACCGTACGCTGCGCACCTTCCGGCGGATGCCGCCCGGGAAGATGAGGGTCAGGTTCGTGCGGCGCACCGCCACCGCCCAGGGCGACTGCAGGGCCGTCAGGGCGGGCGTCGGGCAGAAGACACAGATGTTGTGCAGATGGAAGCCGTGCTGGATGCGCAGAAGGATGCGCCCGTCCTTCTGCCACACGCCCTCGCGGCGGTAGCCCGCCCATGCGCCCAGCAGGAACACGCCGGCAATGCCGGTCAGCACCAGCAGCGGCACGGTGAGCCCGGGCAGGGTGTAGCGGGACACTGCCGTCAGCAGTAAAAACAGCCCGCAGGGGATGCCGGCAGGCAGAAAATACGCCGGGATGCTGCGGCCTGCCGTGTCCACCGGCGCGGTCGGCGGCAGGGCAAAGCCGGGCAAAAGCTCCTGCAAAAACGGCCCGTCCTCCCGCCAGACCAGCAGCGGCACTTCCGGCTGGCAGCGGCTGGCCGTGACGTATACGGGGCTGTAGTGCAGCGCCCAGGTGGCCGGGGAGCGGCGCACATCGGCAAAGCTCAGATGCCGGAGCCGGATGCGCAGCTCGTACCGGCGCACAAGGCCGCCCCGGCTGCCCAGCTGGGTGTCGGTGCGCCACACGGTGTAGTGGGCCGCCTGCGCGGCGCTGCGGGCCAGACTGGCACAGAACAGCACTCCGCCCAGCACCAGCAGCCAGGCCGTGCCCATGGGCAGCCAGCGCGCAGCCCATGCTGCCAGCCGGTTCAGGTGGGCGAAGGCGGCAGTCTGGGCGTCCGGCGCATAAGGTTCACTCTGGCGCAGGGCCAGCACCAGCAGCGCCAGCGTGGAAAGGCTGTTGGCACCCAGCACCGCAAAGGCCAGCTTTTCGCCGCCGTGGGGCGTGTGGGCCACCGCGTCCTCCACCGGCATCATCCGGTCGGCCAGCCACTGGGCATCCTTCCGGGTCAGCATCAAAGTCAAGATGCGCTTCTGCCCGGCAGGGTACAGCACCACCTTGCTGGCATCGGCCAGCCGGTAGAGCAGCGGCCGCTCAATGGTCAGCGCTGCCAGCTGGCCGGCCCGCAGGGTGCGGTCCAGCCGCACACCCAGCCGCCAGCGGATGGTCAACGTTCCCTGTGCATCCACCTGCCAGCGGCTGGCGTGGAGCGCGGCGGCGCTCACCAGTGCCAGTACGGTGAACAGCACTGCGTCCTGCACAAGGGCGGTCCACAGGGCCTGCCAGTTGCGTTCGAACAGCACCTGCACCAGCGGGATGAGGTACAGCAGGATGGTCTTGCGCAGCACGTGCAGCACGGCAAAGGGGTGAAAGCCCCGTTCGGCGGTGGTCATGGTGCATCCTCCGTCAGGGCGGCGGCCAGCGCCTGTGCCTGCGGGGCCGGGACGCCGGGCAGGATGAGCTGTGCGCCCGGGCAGCGCACCACCAGCACGCTGCAGCCCGCCAGCCACAGCAGCGGGGTGCGCAGCGCAAACAGGCCGGTGACGGCCTGCCGGGGCAGCTGACGCGCCGCGGGGACGGCAACACCGGCCTGCATCACGAGGTCCTTGGGGGTGAGCCATGCCGCAAAGCTGCAGCTGCGCACCCACACTTCAAACACCAGCGCCGTCCACACCGCGCAGAACACGCACCCGGCGGCGATGCTCTGCCAGAACACGAAAGGCGCGCAGACAAGGCCTGGCACCCCGGCCCAAACGCAGAGCACGGCCCGGCCCCGGGGCGGGATGACCAGCGCGGTGCGCAGCAGTTCCCGCTCGGTCATTTGCCGGAAAGCCCCCATGCATCCATCAGCAGGTGCAGGGTGTCGTCCTGGGTCAGGCAGAGGATGCGGTCCCAGGGCAGCAGGGTGGTGTTGCCGTGGGGGATGATGAACTCCGCATCGCGGGTGATGCACACCAGAATGGCGTCGCCCGGCATGGGGATGTCCTTCACGGCCTGCCCGGCAAACTGGAAGTTCTCGGGCAGCAGGATCTCGTTCAGGCTGGCGGTGCCGCCGCCCAGCGAGAGCAGCTGGCGGATGGTGTCGGTCTCGATCTCCCGCTCCAGAATATGACTCAGGTTGTCGGTGCCGCACACCACGGTGTCCACCCCCAGCGTGTGCAGCAGCTCGCGGTTTTTGGGGTTGGAAGCCCGTGCCACGGTGCGGTCCACGCCGAATTCCCGCTTGGCGATCTGACAGGCCACGAGGTTGTCTTCGTCCGCTCCGGTCACCGCCACAAAGGCGTCGCAGCTGGCCACGTCGGCGGTGCGCATGGTGTCAAAGCTGACGGCGTCCCCGCAGATCACCGGGATGTCCAGCGAGTCCGCCAGCGTGCGGCAGAGCATCTCCTGCGGCTCAATGATGGTCACTTTGTGGCGGTGGGCCAGAAGGCTCTGGGCCAGATACATGCCCACTTTGCCGCCGCCTGCAATACAAACTTTCATATCATTACCTCATTCTACAGAGTGGAATGGAAAAACCGCCCTGTTTTCACTTTGCCAGCGCACGGAACACCGACTGCTCGGTGAGCACGGTGGGGCAGATGGTGTCCAGCTCGTAGGCCTTGTGATACAGCACCTGCAGATGGGGGTCGGACACGCGACAGATGACCTTTTCCTTCCGGAAGATACTGCGGGCGATCTGCGCCGCCATCAGGTTCACCGTGTCGTCCTCGCTGACGGCAGCCACTGCGTCGCAGTTCTCCACGCCGGCCCGGCGCAGCACGTCGGGGTCGGTGGGGTCGCCCACCAGGGCGGTTCCGCCGAAGCAGTAATCGTCGAAGGCATCCAGCCGCTTGAGCTGCTCGGGGTCCTTTTCCACCAGCGAGATGTCGTGGCCGATGTGCTCCAGATCGCGGATGAGGGATGCGCCGACCTGATCGCAGCCGATAACCAGAATGTTCATGAAAGCTCACCTCATTGTAAAAAATGATAAACCGGGTTTAAACTCTGTTTTACGTTTCGCGTAAAATAAGGGGTGAAGGGTCTTTGCCATCAGTATAACACATTTCGCGGCCCAGTTACAGCCTGCGGGGCAGAAAGCTTTCCGCCGCAAAATTTTCGCATTCTGCGTGCGAACCGCCGCATAGTATGGTATACTGGAAAAAACATGTGATCACGCGCACTGCGCGATGGGAGGGGTACTTACGTTTTTTGAGATCATCAAAGCGATCCTGATGGGTATCGTGGAGGGCATCACCGAATGGCTGCCCATTTCTTCCACCGGCCATATGATTTTGCTGGAGCAGGTGGTCAAGTTCCACGCCAGCGAGGAGTTTATGTCCATGTTCCGCGTGGTCATCCAGCTGGGTGCCATCATGGCCGTGGTGGTGCTGTTCTGGGGCAAGCTGTGGCCCTTTGGCCTGAAGCAGGGCCGGGTCATCTCCAAGCCCAGCGTCTGGAACCTGTGGTTCAAGGTGGTGGCCGCCACCATCCCGGTGCTGATCATCAGCCCGCTGGACAACTGGATGGAAGACCATTTTTATAATTACATCACCGTGGCCGCCATGCTCATCCTCTACGGTGTGCTGTTCTTTGTGGTGGAGAACCGCCGCGCCGCGCCCAAGGTGACGCGCCTTGACCAGATCACCTACCGCGATGCCTTCATCATCGGCCTGTGGCAGTGTCTGGCCATCATCCCCGGCACATCCCGCTCCGGTGCCACCATCGTGGGCGGCCTGCTGCTGGGCCTGTCCCGTGCCTGCGTGGCCGAGTTCACTTTCTATCTGGCCATCCCGGTCATGGCGGGTGCTTCGCTGCTCAAGGTGGTCAAGTTCGTACTGGGCGGTTCGGTCATGACCGGCACCGAGATCGCCGTGCTGGTGGTGGGCTGCGTGGTGGCCTTCGGCGTGAGCCTTGCGGTCATCCGCTTCCTGATGGATTACGTCAAGCGCCACGACTTCAAGTTCTTCGGTGCCTACCGCATCGTGCTGGGCATCATCGTACTGGCGGTGGCGGCAGTTACCGCGATCGTCTGATTTTAAATGCTTGCCGCTTTGCTCTAGTATTTTTATAGTTTGCAACTCCGAAACGACTGCGGTCGTTTCGGAGTTGTTTTTCACGGGAAAAGGCCGTAAAGGCAAACGGCAAAAAACGATACCCGCCGCTTTTACGCTGCTCTTTTTCTTTGGAAAAAGTTGTGCTATACTGGAAAAAGAGAGTATGCGGCAGCGTGCCGCGCAACAAAATGGAGGAAACTGCTATGGAAGCATCCAAGGTCTATTATACAGATTTCCGCTGTCCTGTGGGCACCAGCCTGCTGGACAAGCTGCGCCGCGTGTGCATCGCAGCCGGCATCAAGGACATTGATATGGACGGCAAATTCGTTGCCATCAAGATGCATTTCGGCGAGCTGGGCAATCTGGCATTCCTGCGCCCCAACTACGCCAAGGTGGTGGCCGACCTGTGCAAGGAGCAGGGCGGTCTGCCGTTTCTGACCGACTGCAACACCCTGTATCCGGGCAGCCGCAAGAACGCACTGGAGCACCTCACCTGTGCCCAGCTGAACGGCTTCTGGCCCATGACCACCGGCTGTCAGGTCATCATTGCGGACGGTCTGCGCGGCACCGATGAAGCAGAGGTGCCGGTGCCGAACGGCGAATACTGCAAGACGGCAAAGATCGGCCGCGCCATCATGGATGCGGATATCTTTATCAGCCTGACCCATTTCAAGGGCCACGAATCCACCGGCTTCGGCGGTACTCTCAAGAACATCGGCATGGGCTGCGGCTCCCGCGCAGGCAAGATGATACAGCACGCCGCCGGACACCCGGAGGTGCAGCAGAGCCTGTGCCGTGGCTGCCACCGCTGCGCGAAGGAGTGCGGCTCCGATGCCATTACCTACGATGCAAACAACAAGGCCGTCATTGACCAGACCAAGTGCAAGGGCTGCGGCCGCTGCATCGGTGCGTGCAGCTTTGACGCCATCTATTCTCCCAACGAGTGTGCCAATGAGATGCTGGACCGCAAGATGGCCGAGTATGCGGCTGCCGTGTGCGCCGGTCGTCCCTGCTTCCATATTTCTCTGGTGCAGGACATCAGCCCCAACTGCGACTGCCACTGCGAGAACGATGCTCCCATCCTGCCGGATATCGGCATCTTTGCGTCCTTTGACCCGGTGGCGCTGGATCAGGCCTGCGCGGACGCCTGCCTGAATGCACAGCCGCTGCCGAACAGCCAGCTGGGCCAGAACCTTGCAAAGCCCGGCTGGAACTGCCACCACGACAACTTCAAGGATTCCAACCCCAATATCGAGTGGAAGGCCACGCTGGAGCAGGCCGAGAAGATCGGCATGGGCACCCGCCAGTATGTGCTGAAAAAGGTGTAAAACAAAAAAGGCGCTGACCAGTCGGTCAGCGCCTTTTGCTTGGCAAAACGAATTATGCTTCGCCGTTGGCTTCCGGCACGCAGTCGTCCAGCACGCTCTGCAGGGCCTGCCAGTTTTTCAGGGTGCAGCCGGGCAGGGTGCTGGCATCCAGGCCGGCGTCCTCAATGCGGCCGCTCATGCTCTCTTTATCGCTCAGCAGGGCCAGCGCGTCCGGCTCGATCATGGTCCAGGCCTCGGCAAAGCTCTCCTGCTCGTCGGCGTCCAGGCCATCGTACCATTCATAGAAGGCGTCCTGGATGGCTTCCGGCGTGCGGGAGGAAAGCCGTGCTTCCTCGGCCCACTGCAGCAGGGAAGCAGCCGCGATGACCGATTTCAGCGAGCAGCCGGACACGCCCGGCCCCCAGCCCAGGCAGGGCGCAAAGGCAGCGGATGTGCCGGTGATGGAGAAGATGGAGTTTTCGTCAAAGTCGCCGGGGTTCAGGCCGGACGTGTTGGCCTGCACGGTGGAGTCCGGCAAAGCCTCGCCGGAAGCCGCCGCGCTGCTGGACGCAGTGGCCGAACTGGAAGGCTCTGAGCCGGAGCTGGCGGCAGAGCCGCCGCAGCCGACGAGGGCGCTGCAGGCGATGGCCGCGCACAGCACCAGCGAAAGGATGCGTGTATATTTCAATTTCATAGCGGTGTCCTCCTTGAAGAACTGCGGCCGGAAAGCGGCGGCAGCGTCTCAAAACGATACACCCTAAGTATACGTTCTGCACCGGCGGTTGTCAATCAGCGCGGGAGGGACGAATTTCAACCCGCCGCAGCGGCTTTGCCGAAAGAAGAAAGCGCTTTTTGTGCAGTTTGCGGCCTTGACATTTTTCGCGGTTGGCGGTTGACTACAGATAGGTCCCCCGTCTGCCACACGGGCCGGAAAAGCCGGAGAGACCGGGAAGGAGAGACGCAGCGTATGAAAAACAGGCTCACCCAGGCGCTGGAGCGCTTTTCCAAGGCGATGCTGGCCCCGCTTTCCTATCTTTCGGCGGCGGGGCTGCTGCTGGTGGCGGGTGCCCTGCTCACCAGCACATCGCTGGCCGGGGTGCTGCCGTTTCTCCGCTGGCCGACGGTGCAGCTGCTGGGCCAGCTCATCTACAAATGCCTGACAGCGGTCATCTCGAACCTCAGCGTGCTGTTCTGCGTCGGCATTGCGGCGGCGCTGGCTAAGCAGGAAAAGCACCAGGCCGGGCTCATCGCCCTGATGTGCTATCTGATCTACCTCACGGCGGGCAACGTCACCCTGACCGCGCTGGGGCAGCTGGCCAAGCCGGACGCCCTCACCGGCCTGTACAGTTCGGGCCAGACCACCGTGCTGGGCATCCAGACCGTGGACACCGGCGTGTTCGGCGGCATTTTGCTGGGCCTTGCGGTGGGCGGCATCTTCAACCGCACCTGCGATGTCACCCACAAAGGCATCCTGCCCGGCATCTTTTCCGGCACGCGCTGGTCCTTCACCTGTGCGGCGGCACTGGCAGCAGCCCTGGGCTTTGGGGCCTGCTTCGTCTGGCCGCCGGTGCAGCAGGGCATCACGGCCCTTACCGGCTTCATCGCGTCCTCCGGCAATGTGGGGCTGTTCCTCTACGGCTTTCTGGAGCGGCTGCTCATCCCCACGGGATTGCACCACTTGGTGTACATGCCGTTCCAGTTCTCACGATTGGGCGGGCAGCTGGCGGCGGACGGCGTCACCTACGTCGGGGCCTATGTGGTCATGATGACTGAATATAACCTCGGCCTGCCCTTCTCGGAGAGCATCGTCTGGATGTACACCGGCTTCACCAAGACCTTCGGCTACTTTGGCATCACGGCGGCGTTCATCTTCTGCGCCCGGCGGGAGAACCGCAAAAAGACCGCTGCCCAGCTGCTGCCGCTGGCCTTCACGGCGTCGCTGGCGTCCATCACCGAACCGCTGGATTTCCTGTTCTGCTTCTCGGCACCGGTGCTCTGGCTGGCCCATGCGGTCATCTCGGGCATCTTCATCGTGCTGCTGCACCTGTGCCACGTTACGGCCTTCACTTCGAACCTGTTGGGTTCGCTGCTGATGAACCTTTCGGCCGGCACGGCCCGGACGAACTACCCGGTGCTGTACCTGCTGGGCCTTGCGGAGATCGCGGTCTATTTCGTGGTGTTTACGGCCCTCATCCGCTGGCTGGACCTGCCCACCCCGGGACGCCGCCCGGAGGAGCCCGCCCGGCCGGAAGCGCCGCTGACTGCAGCAGACATCGAAAAGCTCATTGCCGCCCTCGGCGGGCGGGGGAACATCCGCACGGTGGACAACTGCTTCACCCGCCTGCGCATTACGGTGCAGGAAGCGGCCTTTGTGGACGCGCAGGCTCTGCATGGGCTGCCCTGCAGCGGCGTGGTGCTGAATGGCTGCGAGGTGCAGCTGGTCTACGGCCTGCAGGCCGCGCAGGTCCGGCAGGCGGTGGAGGAGCAGCTGGGGAGAGTGGTTTGCTGAGAGGATGTTCTCTTTTGACACCAAAAGAGAACCAGAAAGGACGGCGGTGCCCGGAGGGCATGAAAGCCCCAGTGGGGCTTTTAAGCCGCAGACCGGTTTGCGAAGCAAATGCCGTGTGTTTAGCGCGGCAAGGGCACGGCGATTTCGACGCGCTGGACCCACGAGAAAGGGGCTGCTCGCCCCTTTCAACCCCAAAGAGGATGGGCTCCATACAAAAAAGCTAGCCGCTTCGCTTAACGCTTTTTTGTGTTCCACCATTTCAAGGCCCCTCAGCCGCTGCGGCGGCAGCTCCCCGCAGGGGAGCGGGTGCGCCCTCTCCGTCACCTTCGGTGACACCTTGTCCCCTTTTTTGTCGCTGCGCGACATCTTCCCCCGACCGGGGGAAGTCTTTCAAAGGGAGAGGCAAGAAGCGTTCCCTTCACGGTCTTGGCTCTCCCTTCGGGAGAGCTGGCGCGAAGCGCCTGAGAGGGCTCGTTCTCCCGCAGGCCGCGACAGACGCAAAATAAAAATAATTTTTCCGCTAAATATTGCCCAGAGCGAAGCGGAGGGCATTTTAAATCCGTTTTTTGTGGTTTTAAAATCACAAAACCCCGAAAAACCCGCACAAAAACGCTTGAAAGCGGTTCAAAAAAGATTCTGGATGTGCTATACTAACAAATGAGGTGCCCGTCCGGCAGGGAAAACGGCGGGCATGACTGCGAATGTTCCATGTGGAACAACTCTTTTTCCCGGAAGGAAGAAACGTGCGTGGCAAAAATCATAGCAGTTGCAAACCAGAAAGGCGGCGTTGGTAAGACCACCACCGCCGTCAACCTTTCGTCCTGCGTGGCGGCACTGGGCAAAAAAGTGCTGATCGTCGATCTGGACCCGCAGGGCAACACCACCACCGGTTACGGCATCCCGAAGCGCAGTGTGGAGTACGGCACCTACGAGGTGCTCATCGGCCGGGCGTCGGCGGCGCAGGCCATCCGGCACACCGAGTACCGCACCGATGTCATCGGCTCCAACACCCGTCTGGCCGGTGCCAGCCTGGAAATGATCGACCTGCCCAGCCGCGAAGGCCGTCTGCGCAAGGCGCTGGCCGAGGTGCAGAAGGATTACGACTTCATCTTCATCGACTGCCCGCCCAGCCTGGACCTGCTCACCCTGAACGGCCTGACCGCCTGCGACAGTGTGCTCATCCCGGTGCAGTGCGAGTATTACGCGCTGGAAGGTCTTTCGGAGCTCATCAGCACCCTGAAGACCATCCGCAAGAAGTATAACCCCTATCTCGACATCGAGGGCGTGGTGTTCACCATGTTCTCGCTGCGCTACAACCTGACCATTCAGGTGGTGGAACAGGTGCAGAAATACTTCGGGAACAAGGTGTACCAGACCACCATCCCGCGCTCCATCCGCATCTCGGAAGCGCCCAGCTACGGCCAGCCCATCAACTTCTATGAGCCGAAGGGCAAGGGCAGCGAAGCCTACATGGATCTGGCGATCGAGTTCGTCAAGCGCAATCGTCCCCACGAGCCGAAAAAGACCCGTGGCCGCAGTGCGCCCGCCGCAGAGCCGGCGAAAAATGCTCTGGAAGACTAAAGCACAGGGGGAACAGAAATGGCAAGAGGAAAAGGAGGACTCGGGCGGGGGCTGGAAAGTCTGTTTGAAGACGCATCGCCCATCTTCGAGTCCGACGCAAAGGTGGAGACCCTGCCCCTGCGCGAGATCGAACCGGACCCGGACCAGCCGCGCAAGACCTTCGACCAGCAGGCGCTGGGCGAGCTGGCGGCCAGCATCGCCGAGCACGGCCTGCTGCAGCCCATCGCAGTGCGGCCCCAGCCCCGGGGCGGCTACAGCATCGTGGCCGGCGAGCGCCGGTGGCGTGCCTGCCGCATGGCGGGCCTGAACGAAGTGCCCGTGGTGGTGAAGGATGTCTCGGATGAGCAGGCCATGGAGCTGGCGCTGGTAGAGAACCTGCAGCGCGAAGATCTGGACCCGGTGGAAGAAGCCGCCGGCATCCGGGAGCTGATGACCCGCTGCGGCCTGACCCAGGAGCAGGCAGCCCAGAAGCTGGGCAAGAGCCGCAGCGCACTGGCCAACAGCCTGCGCCTGCTCAATCTGCCGGAAAACGTGCTGGAACTGCTAAAAAGCGGTTTTATCAACATCGGCCATGCCAAGGTGATCCTGGGTCTGCCCACGCCGGAGCTGCAGGAGCAGGCCGCGCAGATCATTGCGGACAACCAGCTGAACGTCCGGCAGGCCGAGGCCCTTTGCAAGAAGCTGGCAAAGCCCGCAAAGGAGCCCAAAGAGCCCGAGCCCCGCGGCACCCTGCCGGTGGAGGTGGAAGAAAGCCTCAAGCAGGCGCTGGGCAGCGAAGTGAACGTGGCCTACCACGGCGGCAAAGGCAAGCTGACCGTCCATTTCTATTCGGACGACCAGCTGAAAGCCTTT
>OLGD01004505.1_pt1 | contig 11419 bp, 10 predicted proteins | sample 1605311 | NCBI WGS metagenome assembly OLGD01 (sample SAMEA3888917, study PRJEB22519) | human gut metagenome | biome: human gut; feature: human-associated habitat; material: faeces | place: Denmark | collected 2010 | reverse complement strand
AGGTGTTTACAAGGCGGCACATGTCCGCCTTGTAAACGTATTTGATTTACGATTTGACAGACTGAGACTTCGGAGAATACCTCCCGAAGTCTTTTCACTGTAACCTACAATACAATTATTTTTCCACAGCACTATTTTCGATCATATCGATCAGTCTTCTGCCGCACGCTGCCAGAAATTTCGCGGCTGCAGGCGCCAGTTCTCGACCGAAAGGCGTGTAAAAGTTATCTGCTTCCAAGGTTAGATCGCCGGTATAACCAATTTGCGCCAACGCATCGCATATGGTATCCCAGTGCATTTTTCCGAGGAACGGAACCATATGCGCGTCACTCTGATAATCATTGTCATGCACATGCAGCGCACCGAGACGATTCTTTCCCAACCCTTTAATCATTTCTGCGGCATCAAACCCATACAATCCGCTGTGCCCTAAATCAAGACACGCCGTAAAGCAATCGTCTCCGAGCGTATCCAGATAATCGATAAATTCTTTTGTACGGGAACACGCGCTCGGTACGATTTGTTTGGTCTCTCGATTTCTCTGCCACATATTTTCAAGCGCAATACGCACGTTTGCCGCTTTTGCATAAGGCGCTAAACTCCGATAAAACTCCATATTGATCTGCCTTAGTTCTTCGGTATGCGACGCATATTCCAAATGATGGATCGGATGGATAACAATGATTTGTACGCCGAGTAATCCTACGATTTCTATCGTGCGCGTAAGTTTGTCAAAAATTGAAGAATTATATGCATCATCATCCAAGCGCATACTCGGAAAAGGTGCATGCGCCTGTCGAAAAGAGCGTCCCGCCGCCGCAGCGGCATCTTTCAATCGATGCACATAGTTTAAATAATCCGGAGCGTTCAGTGGATGCGCATCGTCTTTCATGCCAAACATTGTATAATCCAAGGCGTCAAATCCCGCCTCTGAAAGAATCTGAACGGCCTGTATATCGTCAAACATACGGCCTAAATAATCGGTTTGCGTAGATAATATCATATGCACAGTTCCTTTTCATAACTTTACACACTTATTGTACCCCAAGTTTGCAAGTTTTGTCAATTCAAAAATAAAATGCCTCAGAATCTCCTGAGGCATTTTTGAGCGTCGAAAAACCAAAGTTTTTCGACGATGAGGGCGTTCACTCGCGTCGTCGCGCCGCCAACGGCGGCACTCGCGCCCCCACAAGGTGTTTACAAGGCGGCGCATGTCCGCCTTGTAAACGTATTGTATTTACAATTCTTATCTTTATCGACAGGCTGAAATGCCTCGGAAGATTCTGAGGCATTTCAGATTCACAGCAAACAAATCGGCGGGAACATTTTTTATTCGGTTACGAAATTATCAAAATATCCCTGAATCAGAATAATAGGCGTTCCTTTATCGCCTGAACCGGAAGTCAAATCACAAAGAGAGCCGATAAGGTCTGTCAGTTGTCTCGGTGTAGTGCCCTGAGCTGCCATATTGCCAACGAGGTTGCTCTGCTTTGCCTTAATGCTGTTGGAAATCGCTTCTTTCAGTTTTGCACCGCTTAATGCGGCAAAATCATTATCGGCGAGATATTTCAGCTTCAGTTCGTTCGGCGTACCGATCAGGCCATCGGTAAACGCAGGAGAAACTACCGGATCCGCAAGCTCCCAGATTTTCCCCTGAGGGTCTTTGAAAGCGCCGTCTCCGTATACCATCACTTCAATATGTTTTTCTGTCTTTTCAAGGAAAGACGCCTGAATGGCTTCAACAAGATCTTTGCAGTCCTTGGGAAAAAGCTTAATCGTGTTTTCGGTAGCCTTATTGGAGCCCAAAACGCCGTACTGCGTATTATAACCGCTTCCGTTGACAGGAGCGGTCATGATGTCGTCAAGCCCACAGACGATTTTCGCCCCCGCAGCCCTCAGGATTCGTTTTGTGCGCGCTCTTGTATGAATATCGCAGGTAATCACGCAGTCTGTGTAGTTCAGGACAGTCTTTGCCTGATTTGCAAATACGATTTCTACGTCAGCGCCCGTTTCACGGATGATATTCTCATAATAGGCCACATAGTCCACACCGGTAAACTCATGTTTGTTTTCGCCGAAAAGCTCGCGGTATTTTTCTAAAGACAACACATCCGAATATGGATTGACGCCTGCTTCATCCAACTGATCGTAGGTTAATAACGCATTGCCCACCTCATCGCTCGGATAGCTCAGCATCAAAACGACTTTCTTACATCCCATAGCAATGCCTTTTAGAATGATTGCGAAACGATTTCTGGAGAGAATCGGGAAAATAACGCCCACGGTTCCTCCGCCCGTCTTTGCTTTTACATCGGCGGCAATGTCCTCAACAGAGGCATAGTTTCCCTGTGCGCGTGCGACAATAGATTCCGTAATACCGACGACATCGCGGTTTTTAAGTTTAAAGTTTTCGCACGCTGCGGCTTCCATAACACTGTTTACTACGATTTCAACAAGGTTGTCCCCCTTACGGATAATCGGGCAGCGTATTCCCCGTGAAACCGTACCAATTTTTCTTTCCATATATTTTCTACCTCTTCCGAATCGAAATATCGTACACCGATTACTATAGCACAAGTTCAACCGGAAATCAATTTTTTTGCAAAATTCTGTAAATAAAAATTGCCGGGAAAGCATATAAACACCCTTTCCCGGCAATTTTATACTTAATTTTTACTTAAACTTACATTTTAGCCGAAGTATCTCTTCAACAGACCGGCTAAAGCTTTGCCGTGACGGGCCTCGTCGCGAGCCATCTCATGAACCGTATCATGAATGGCATCAAGGCCGAGTTCCTTCGCGCGTTTTGCCAAATCGGTTTTGCCTGCCGTCGCGCCGTTCTCCGCTTCCACACGCATCTCCAGATTCTTTTTTGTAGAATCGGTTACAACCTCGCCGAGTAATTCGGCAAATTTTGCAGCATGTTCAGCTTCTTCATACGCCGCTTTTTCCCAATAAAGCCCGATTTCGGGATATCCCTCACGATGCGCGACTCTGGCCATGGCAAGATACATACCGACTTCCATGCACTCGCCGTTGAAATTTGCGCGAAGATCTTCGATAATATCTTCTCTTACGCCTTTCGCCACTCCGACGACATGCTCGGCAGCCCAGGACATTTCACCTTTCTGCTCGGTAAATTTGCTGGCAGGCGCTTTGCACTGCGGGCAAAAATCCGGCGCAGAATCGCCCTCATGAACATAACCACATACGCTACATACAAATTTTGCCATTATACTATCCTCCAAAGTTAATATTAATTCCTGTTCTTGATGAGTTAATTATAATCCAATAGAATTTGTTTGTCAACCCCTTTTTCATAAAAAACAATTCTTTTTACTTGTATAAATTTTTGAAAAGATGTGTAAATTTATAAAAGCCGGGCAGTACAAAACGCTATTTCCCGATCAAAAGCGCCTTGCTTTCCAACTCTGCAAAAATCGTGAAATTTCAATATATACTGCATAATTTCACTTTTGTTACAAACACTAACAAAGCAAACAGCAAAATAACAGATCAAGGAGAAAACTATGAAAGCCACCGGTATTGTAAGAAGAATCGACGATCTTGGCAGAGTAGTCATTCCAAAAGAGATACGGCGCACAATGCGAATCCGCGAAGGCGACCCGCTTGAAATATACACGGACAGAGAAGGCGAAGTTATATTTAAAAAATATTCGCCTATCGGAGAATTAATGGCCTTTGCAGCCCAATATGCCGACACACTGAATAAAACCAGCGGAATGTCCGTCGTTATCTCCGATCGGGATGTAATCATTGCCTGCTCGGGCGTATCCAAAAAAGAATACACAGAGAAAAAACTCTCCAGTGAAATCGAAGATATTATCGAAAGTCGCGCGCTTTATGTCAACAGCGGCGAGAGTACACGATTGCCTGTAATTGAGGACGGCGGCAGCCATTATGTCAGCTGCGCCATGCCCATCATCAGTGAGGGAGACATTGTCGGATGTGTCGCCTCTATCGTTTCAAATGAGATCCAAAGCAGCGCAGCACTCGGTCGTGACGTTGAGGTCAAATTGATTCAAACAGCAGCGTCTTTCCTCGGAAAGCAGCTTGAGGCCTAATTTCACGCAGAACAAACGCCATCCCGCAGGATGGCGTTTGTTCTGTCAATCAATATCTTCAATTACCGTTTCCGGCGGTGTTTCCAAGAGCGCCGGAGACATTACAAATTTTTTAATCAGTTTAAAAGCAGAGGCGTAATAGAATCCATCGCAGATTCGTTCATCTACAACAGCGGTAAAGTCAATAAAAGTTCTTTTTTCAATTTCGCCGTTGATGCCCATGACATTTTTATGGTATTTCTGTCCGTAAGAAAGGAAAGCGGGAAGATTGCCGAAATTATAAAGATGATGATAAATCGGCGGGATTCCAAGCGATCCCATACTGGTGATGATCATAGAGCCATGGAACGGACTGACATCTAACAAAGCCTGCGGAAGCAAACCGAAATAGTCTAAGAAAGTCAAAAGAGAAACCGTCCAGCGGAAAAAAAGTCCAGGCAGACGCGTAAGCGCTTTGGCTGTTTTATCAAAATCCGTATTGCTGTTTTCTTTTGTGGCATTTTCTACGACCTGATTAAATTTTTCATATACCACGGATATTGTGTCTGTCGGTTCAAAGCGCACTTTAATCATCGTATCGGGCGCGTCCAGCGACATTTCCTTTTTCACAGCCATATTAAATTCAATTGTATTGCGGTGAAAAATTTTCTGTCCCGAACAAAAACGGTTTATGCCCGGACGCATGGCGATTGCACGAATATAAGCGGCCAGAAAAATATGTAGGATACTGATATTTTTCATGCCTTTGCGACGCAGTTCACGCAGATATTTATCTGTCTCCGTAATGTCAATAGAATCCGTAATAAAATTCTGCGCATCGTTTCGGGTGCGCATAATATATGGAATTACATACGACATCGGCGGCAGAGAGCGGACGCGCCTGCCGTCTTTTCTGTCGCCAAAGCGGCGGCGTCTTTTTTTCATGAGGAGTCCTCCACTTATTGCGCGGGTTTCGTTTTTAACGTTTATATCATAGCATATTATGACGAATAATACAAGCGAATATGACGATTTTGTGAATTTTTCATCTAATGGTACAATCTACCGCACACGCTGCAGACGGAAACGGGAATTTTTGCGCTTCGGCTTCTAAGGGGATTCCGCTTTCATCCAGCGGCATGATGCAAACCTCGCCGGATACCTGATAACAGACAATCAGCGAGCGGCCGTCTTGAGTCAAAATCATATGTCTCGGTTTTTCACCGACAGTCGGGATTTGGAGCACCTTTTTCAGTAATCCGGCCGAATCCGCAGCAAAAAACACAAGCGATTCACTGTATCGGTTTGCACCGTAAATCATCTTCTCGTCCGGCGACAGGCAAATCGCGGAACAGTGGCTTTTTCCGGAAAAACCGTCCGGCAGCGTTGAAATGCGCTGAAGCAGTTGCTTTTCCGGCATTTTATATACCAACACTTCATTGGAAAGCTCGGTTATAACATATAAAAGACTTTCGTCGCGGTTATATACAGAATGCCGCGGATGCTGGCCGCGCTCTGTATAAATGCGGTCTTTTTCACGAAGCTGACCGTTTAAAATCTCATAAAAATATATGATATCCAGGCCGACATTATTTACCATCAGCGTATCTTCAGCAGAATTGACATGTACGAAATGCACACGTGAAATCAGCGCGTCATCTCCGGATTCATTTTCCTGATAAAGCGCATCCGCTTTTAAGAACTTTCCGTTATCATCAATGCTTGCATACAGCAAATGCCCGGATCCCCAGCAGGCGCCGAATACCATATGATGTTTTTCCGAATAGCAAACATGGCAAAGCCCGTTTCCGGCGCAGCGAATACTGTCAACACGGCTATACCCTGCACCGTTTTGCACATAAGAATGCAGATATGCGTAATCGTCGCTTTCGGTCACGGCAAACATCCGTGTGCCGCAGACACATACAAAACTCGGAGATTCAATCGTATCATACCATAGGATTTTTCCGGTTTCATCACATTTTATAAGATTTTGATCGCCTTTTTTGCCGTACCCTGAAATAAGCAGTTCCATCTTTTGACCTCGCTTTATAAAAAATCATGATTAAACAATTGTATCATAACATAGCCGCATGGCCATTGCAACACAAAAAGCCGCCGGCCGAAATAAAAATTTTGTTTCGGCCGGCGGCAAAAAGCTTTCAGCGGTCAATTGTAAATGTATACAGCGTCATGAAGTCATACTTTTCGTTTGCATGCAAAATTGTCCGTTCATACGACGGGCTGTCCGGTTCATACTGCGGTTCCAGACAAATCGCCTGCCGCTTATGCTGCTTTACACCGCCTTTGAACGGCACGGGACCGCACAGAATATTGGAAGTATAAAACTGATTGCAGGGCATATCGGACGCGACCTGCATCGAAAGACCGGCGCAGGAAACATCGGCATGCACGAGCAGCGGCCGGGCTTCATATTGCGTCATTTTGGAACCGTTTATCCAATAATTATGTCCGTATCCGCCGATATTTCCCATCTGCTCATTCGGAATGTCAATGTCCTTTCCGATCTGCTTTTGCACACGGAAATCAAAAGGCGTGCCGGTCACATCAATCGTGTAGCCCAAAGGAATACGAAGCAAATCCACAGCCGTGAAACGATCGGCATACAGAATCAATTCATGGTCCTCAATCGTACCCTTATCATACCCTTTTAAATTAAAATAAGAATGATTGGTAAGATTGACATATGTATCGCTGTCACAAATTGCCTCATACCGAATAGCAAGCCGATTCTCCGTCAAGGTATAGGTTACGGTAACATCCAAATTCCCGGGATACCCCTCTTCTCCGTCCGGGCTTGTATACCGAAGTACAAGCGATTCTTTCCTGACATCCGGAATTTCCGCAGTCCATACTTTCCGGTCAAATCCGCTGACGCCGCCGTGATTATGGTTGAGCCCTTTATCATTTTTGGCAAGTTCGTATTTTTTCCCGTTCAGCGTAAAGGTTCCCTCGCTGATGCGATTGGCGTATCTCCCGATAATCGCCCCTTGATATGAATTGTCGTTTTCATAGTCTTCGAGCGTATCAAAGCCGCACACGATATCCCGACCGTCAATATGCAGCGACTGTATTCTGCCGCCGTATGTCAAGATAACAGCCGTAACGGTTTCACTTTTCAGTGTATATGCGTCAATCGGGGTTCCGTCCTTTAAAATTCCGAATTGATTTTTGTCCATTTTTATTCCTCCACATCTTGATATTTTTATTTTAAAACCATTTTAAAACTTCGTCAAGACAAAGCGATACGTAATTTTTATTGAAAATTTAACGCCCGGCATTGCAAAACATATGTCATATATTGTAGAATTATAGCAAACAATGACGAGTTCGAGGATAAAAATACAATGGACATTTTCAGTAAGCGCCCTTTGTTTCTTGCGCTGACTCTTTTTGTCACCGTCAGCCTGCTTTGTTGTAATTTAAACAGCAAAATCAAGCAAGTTTTATTCTGGATTTTTCTTTCGGCAACGGTGCTGCTCTTCTTCGCGGCCGCCTTAATCACAATCGTTCGTCGTTTTGTGCCGGGGTTGATTCTGCGTCTGTTTCTCTGTACTGTTTTCTGTACGCTGGCAACCGTATCTTCACTGTGCTTTTTTGAAAATACCGTATATCCGCTTGAACATACGGAAGCGCCGGTTTCCATAGAGGGCGAAATTATCAAAAGAAATTTCAGTGCTTCTTATTTCAGTACATATACGGCAAAAGTCAAGCGGCTTAACGGCGAAAAATGCGATTTTAAAGCGATATTGGAATTTGACGCCGAACCCGAACTGACCCGAGGCGATGTTATACGCGCGGATGCGCTGCTGCATCCCTTTGAAGATACGATCAACGGATACCATGCGCGCAGCGCCAATCTATCAAACGGAATACTGATTGGCGCGGACGTCAGTTCATGTGTTTTGCTTGGAAATCAAAGCGCGTCCTTTGCATACACCTTCGATATTCTTCGCGAAAAAATAGCTACAAAAATTGACGGCGCTTATTCGGAGGATACCGCCGCGCTTTTGAAAGCGCTTGTAATCGGAGAGCGCGACTGCCTTGACGACTCGACAGTCAGGGATTTTCGCCGTCTCGGAATCAGTCACATTCTTGCAATCAGCGGAACGCATTTTACCGCATTTCTCGGAATGGCCGCGCTTTGCATGTCCTTTTTCCGTCTGAATAAAAAGATAATTTATACGCTGCTCATTCCGCTTGCGCTGTTTTACATGGGGCTGTCCGGATTTTCCGCGTCCGTTTGCCGTGCCGGCCTCATGGCGATATTGTCTTATTGGAGCTTTCTGTGCGGCAGAAGCCGAGATTCCTATACGGCGTTGATGATCGCCGTTTCCGTAATTTTGCTGCTGCGTCCCTTTTCGGTACTGAGCGCAGGACTGTGGCTTTCTTTTGCCGCTACTTTCGCCATTCTGGTCGTTATGGATATTTTCCCAAAATATAAAGGTAAAAACCGTTTTTTCGGCGTTGTCCTCACCTTTGCGCTTCAGCTTTTGATAACCATATGCGTCTTTTTTGCAACCCTGCCGATTACAGCGGTTCAGTTTGGGGAAGTTTCGGTTATGACGCCGCTTGCCAATCTCCTGATTGTGCCTTTGTTTACGCTGTTTTTGTATCTTGTGCCGGTTGCCGTTTTGTTTTCGGATGTCGCCCTGATTCAGATTCTGATAAACGGCGCCGCGGATTTTATTTTGGGGATTACCAGACGTTTGGCAGACCGGCCGGGATTGCTTGTTTCCGTATCGCAGGATTTTGTCAAAATAATTTTATTTGTTTCGGTGATTTTTGCGGTGATTCTTCTAACTCTGCGGCTTCAGAAAAAATGGCTGATTTTCCTTCCGTTGCTCGCAGGTCTGCTTGCATCCGGCATCGGAATTGCCGTCGTCGGAAGCGCACATGCAAATGAAATGCACTGTATCTATTTTACCAATACGAAAAGTGACGGAATCGTCTTGACTGCAAACGGCAAATCCATGTATATTGATATTTCAAACGGCTCTTCGGGTACCGTGAACAAAGCAGAATACATATCGAAAACCGCGTTTTGTCCGGAGTTATCCGGTTATATGATCACGCATTATCATGAAACGCATATCGGAAGTTTTGATAAACTGGCGCGCAGCGCATATATCGAAACGCTATACCTTCCCATCCCAAACGGAGAAACGGAAACCGTTATCATGCATGCGCTCTGTGATACGGCCGTCAATCGCGGCGTTTCGGTAAAATTTTTTGATTACGATATGCCCGAAACGTTCGGCGCGTGTGAAATTACACTGTATCCGCCGCAGTCTATTCCCCGCTCATCTCATCCGTCTGTTTCTCTCCAGTTGACTTATCGTAATCAAAATATTCTGTATCTCGGCTCTTCTTTTAATGAAACGGCGCTGGACTTGACAGAGCAAATCCGATATGCGGATTTTGTTTTGCTCGGCCAGCATTCTCCGGTTGCGAAAAAAGCATTTTTTCTCCATACAAATGCATTTTTAGTCTACGGCGATGCACAAATATTTGCGCTTTCGCAAAATACAAATCCCGGTTTTGTGCTGTATGAAAGCGGGAAATATGAAATAACACTAAAATAAATCCAAATATTCGCGCTTTTTTATAAAATTCTCAATTGACACCCGGGCCCTTTTTCGGTATAATTTTATATAAATAATATTATCGGTAAATTCTGCCAAAGGAGTTTGTGATGTCAAAAATGGATATGCATGAAAAAATCGCCCAGGAGGGATTAACGTTTGATGATGTTCTTCTCATTCCTGCCAAAAGCGAAGTCCTGCCCAACCAAATAAACTTGGAAACGCGCCTTACAAACAAAATCAAGCTGAATATTCCGCTGATGAGCGCGGCGATGGATACCGTAACCGAGGCGGATTTGGCCATTGCCATTGCGCGTGAGGGCGGTGCGGGCACGATTCACAAAAACATGTCGATCGACCGTCAGGCAGAAGAAGTGGACAAAGTAAAACGAAACGAAAACGGCGTGATTACAAATCCGTTTTCCCTGTCTCCGGACAATTTTGTCTATGAAGCCGACGAACTTATGAACAAGTTCCGGATTTCCGGTGTGCCGATCTGTGATGCTGACGGTTATCTCGTCGGTATCATTACCAATCGCGATATGCGCTTTTTAGATGATTTTCACATGCCGATTCGCGAGGTTATGACAAAAGAAAATCTTGTAGTCGCGCCGAAAGGCACTACGCTTGAACAGGCGCAAAACATACTGCGCCATCATAAGATCGAAAAACTCCCCCTAGTCGATGAGGATGGCAAACTCTGCGGGCTGATTACCATTAAAGACATTCTCAAAACAAAGAAATATCCAAATTCCGCGAAAGACAGCCGCGGCAGACTATTGTGCGGCGCGGCGATCGGTGTAACCGCCGACGTACTCGATCGCGCGCGCGCGCTGTTGGATGCAAGCGCTGACTTTCTTGTATTGGATTCGGCGCACGGACATTCAAAAGGAATCATTGATTGCGTGGCCAAAGTAAAAGATGCATTTCCGGAAGCTCAGATTATTGCAGGCAACATTGCAACGGCGGAGGCGGCACGCGATCTGATTCGCGCCGGCGCGGACGCGATCAAGGTCGGCATCGGCCCCGGTTCCATCTGTACGACCCGTATTGTTGCGGGCATCGGCGTTCCGCAGATCACGGCCATTATGAATGCTGCCGAAGTTGCCGGTGAACTCGGCATTCCGCTGATTGCAGACGGCGGCGTTAAATACAGCGGTGATCTTGTCAAAGCCATTGCCGCGGGCGCGGATGTTGTGATGATCGGTTCCCTGTTCGCAGGCTGCGAGGAGAGCCCCGGAGAAAGCGAAATTTATCAGGGACGCCGCTTTAAAGTATACAGAGGTATGGGATCGCTTGCTGCAATGGAAAAGGGGTCCAAGGACAGATATTTCCAAACCGGAACGAAAAAACTTGTTCCCGAAGGCGTCGAGGGGCGCGTACCGTACAAAGGACCGCTGTCGGACACCGTGTATCAGCTTATGGGCGGACTGCGTTCCGGCATGGGCTATTGCGGAACCGGGAATATTCCGGCGCTCAAAGAAAACGGCCGGTTTATTCGGATCAGTGCGGCGGGACTGCGTGAATCTCATCCGCACGATATCAACATTACCAAAGAAGCGCCGAATTACAGCGTACAATCTTAAAATTGCTTTCTTTCTGCCGCTTTGCGGGCTGAATATCAAAGCAGACCGTTCGATTTTACGAACAGTCTGCTCAGCCTGTCAAAAAAGTGAAAATCGCAAATCAAATAAGTTTACAAGGCGGACATGCGCCGCCTTGTAAACACCTTACAGGCGCGCGAGTGCC
>OLGD01004501.1_pt1 | contig 11426 bp, 6 predicted proteins | sample 1605311 | NCBI WGS metagenome assembly OLGD01 (sample SAMEA3888917, study PRJEB22519) | human gut metagenome | biome: human gut; feature: human-associated habitat; material: faeces | place: Denmark | collected 2010 | reverse complement strand
TTACCGCTTTTATGATAAGCGTGTTTATTATTATCCGGCAAAGGATCTGCTCTTCTTTCAGGCAGATATTCACGGAAACCTTCTGATACGTCAGCGCATGCAGGTTATCCGTGCGCTTCTGGAACGGCAGGAAGAGATTACGGTCGTTACCAGTATTGATGGCTGTATGGATTATCTGCTTCCGCTGGAAAAGATTGAAAAACAGCTCATACATTTCCGTAATGACAGCAGCCTTGATATGGACAAACTGACAGCAGCACTGGTTCATATGGGATATGAGCGCGTCGGACAGGTAGAGATGCCGGGACAGTTTTCAATAAGAGGTGGTATCATTGATATTTATTCTCTTACCGAAGAAAATCCATGGCGAATCGAACTCTGGGGAGATGAGATTGATTCCATCCGAAGCTTTGACGCACAGAGCCAGAGATCTCTGGAAAATCTGGATGAGATTATGATCTATCCGGCAGCAGAGCAGCCGATCGAAAAGGGCGAGGTTACTTTTATTGATTATTTCAAAGACGGAGATTCGATGCTCTTTCTGGATGAATTAAATCATCTGGAAGAAAATGCGAAGGCAGTCGAAGAAGAATTTCAGCAGAGCTGCCGGAACCGTCAGGAAAAAGGCGAGACGACACTTTCCAGTAACTGGATGTGCTCCTGGGAAGAACTGTGCAAAAAGCTCAACAGACGTAACTGTATCGGGCTTTCCCTTCTTGATCCGCGTAAATCCGGATGGAAGATCACAGGACAGTTTAATCTGACCGTAAAATCCATGAATTCTTACCAGAGCAGTTTTGAGCTTCTGGTCAAGGATCTGAAACAGTATAAAAAAGAGGGCTACCGGATCGTGCTTCTTTCCGGATCAAGAACCCGTGCCGAACGTCTCGCAAAAGATCTGCAGGACGAAGGTTTAAGCGCTTTTTAAGGGAAAGATTCGGATCGCATTCTGGAACCTGGCGAGATCATGGTTGCTTATGGCCATGCGAGAAAAGGGTTTGAATACCCGATGGTCAAATTTGCAGTGATCACAGAGACGGATATTTTCGGTAAAGAGCAGAAGAAGCGCAAAAAGAAAAAAGAATATAACGGAAAGCGTATTCAGGACTTTTCTGAATTGTCGATCGGCGATTTTGTTGTCCATGAAAAGCATGGACTCGGCATTTATCGTGGTATCGAAAAGGTTGCGGTCGACAAGGTTGCGAAGGATTATATCAAGATTGAATACCGAAACGGAAGCAATCTCTATATTCTTGCAACACAGCTTGATGCACTGCAGAAATATTCCGGGGCGGAGACTGCGAAGCCCCCGAAACTGAACCGCCTCGGCGGTCAGGAATGGAAAAAGACCAAATCAAAGGTCAAAGGTGCAGTCCGAAACATTGCCCGTGAGCTGGTCGAACTTTATGCGGTACGTCAGGAAAAAGAAGGTTATGTCTGTGGCCCTGACACTGTCTGGCAGCGGGAGTTTGAAGAAATGTTTCCGTATGAGGAGACAGAGGATCAGCTCTCCGCCATCGAAGATACGAAGCGGGACATGGAAAGCACAAAGATCATGGATCGTCTTGTGTGCGGGGATGTCGGTTACGGCAAGACAGAGGTTGCACTTCGTGCCGCATTTAAAGCGGTGCAGGAGAGCCGTCAGGTAGTCTATCTCGTTCCTACAACGATTCTTGCACAGCAGATTTATAATACTTTTATTCAGCGAATGAAAGAGTTTCCGGTACGTGTGGACCTGCTCTGCCGTTTCCGTACACCTGCACAGCAGAAAAAAACCATCGAAGATCTCAAAAAAGGGCAGGTAGATATTGTCGTAGGTACGCACCGTGTACTTTCAAAGGATGTAGAATACAAAAATTTAGGACTTCTGATCATTGATGAGGAGCAGCGTTTCGGCGTGGCCCACAAAGAAAAAATCAAGCAGCTGAAAAAAGACATCGATGTACTGACACTGACGGCAACACCGATTCCGCGAACCCTTCATATGAGTATGATCGGTATTCGTGATATGAGTGTCCTGGAGGAGCCGCCGATGGATCGTGTGCCGATCCAGACGTACGTTATGGAGTATGATGAAGAGACCGTCCGTGAGGCGATTAACCGTGAGCTTCGAAGAGGCGGACAGGTATATTATGTTTATAACCGTGTCAATGACATTGCAGATGTGGCTGCCAGAATCGCGAAACTTCTTCCGGAGGCGAGGGTGGATTTTGCACACGGACAGATGAGCGAGCGTGAACTTGAAGCTGTCATGTTTGCATTCATCAATGGAGATATCGATGTGCTTGTTTCGACTACGATCATTGAGACAGGCCTGGATATTTCCAATGTAAATACCATGATCATACATGATTCAGACAGATATGGACTTTCACAGCTTTATCAGCTGCGAGGAAGAATCGGACGCTCAAACCGTACGGCATATGCGTTTCTGATGTACCGCAGAAATACCATGCTGAAAGAAACAGCAGAAAAGCGTCTGTCAGCGATTCGCGAATATACGGATCTCGGAAGTGGATTCAAGATTGCGATGCGTGATCTGGAGCTTCGAGGAGCGGGAAATCTTCTGGGGGCAGAGCAGCATGGACATATGAATGCGGTCGGTTATGACCTTTACTGTAAGATGCTCAGTGAGGCGGTCAAAGAAGCGAAGGGCATTCACACGATGGAAGATTTCGAGACAACGATCGATCTGAACATGGATGCATTTATACCGGATTCTTATATCAGCAACGAATATCAGAAGCTGGATATTTACAAACGAATCGCCGGGATCGAGACGCAGCAGGATTATGACGATATGCTGGAAGAACTTTTGGACCGTTTTGGCGAGATGCCAAAGGCAGTAATGAACCTGCTTTCCATTGCGCGGCTGAAAGCGCTTGCACATCGCTGTTATGTGACAGAAATCAAACAGATCGGAAGAGATATGAAGATCACTTTGTATGAAAATGCAAAACTGAATCCGGTTGGATTCCCTGCACTGATGCAGAAATACAGACGCGGTCTTCAGTTCAAAAACGAGCAGGAACCGAAGATTTTATTTACACCGGAGGGAAGCGGAAATGTGCTGACAGCCCTTACGGATCTGCTGACAGAGCTTGAACAGCTTGTAGAAGAATAAAACCGGCTGCATGAAGAGTATAAACTGTGAAATATCAGTGAAAATAGCTGGTTTTTGTGATTTTTCTTGCCCTGTCGAGGAAAAAAGTTTATACTCTTATTTATATGAATTCATGCAGTGATGGAGGATAAAATGAAAACAATGACAAAGAAAACAGCAGTTGTAGCGCTTGCCGGTGTGATGGCAGCAGGAATGCTCACAGGCTGTGGTGAAAAAGAATTAGATGGAACAAAGACAGTTGCAACTGTAGATGGTACAGAGATCCCGCTTGGTATGTTAAGCCTTTCTGTCAGAGAGGGTCAGGCGCAGGCAGAGGCGATGTACAAGAGCTTTATACTACGAAAAGGCCCCCCAGCCCGGCAACACCGTGGAGCTGACCATCGACCTTTCCCTGCAGCAGGCAGTGGAGCAGGCTCTGGAAGATATTGAGCTGATGTGTATCCTTAAGGAAAAAGCAGCTGATTATGATGTAGAGATCACAGAAGATGACGAGAAGGCAATCGCCGATGCGGCAGCAGCCTTTATGAGCGCAAATACAGAAGACACCCTGAAAACTCTGGCAGTTACAGAAGATCAGGTGAAGACATATCTGGAACTTGAGACATATAAGAGCAGAATGCATGATCCGATCATTGCAGACGTAGACAAGAATGTTTCTGATGAGGAAGCACAGCAGTCTTCTTTTAACTATGTAAGCATCAGTACATCTGACCTGAGCGATGATGAGATCAAACAGAAAAAAGAAGATGCGCAGAAGATCCTTGACGGACTGAATGCAGATCCAGATGGAGATTTCGGTGAAATTGCAAAATCCGTAGATGACTCTTATACAGTACTGAGCGGTTCTTTTGATACAAATGAAGATGCGTCAGAAGAGGAATCTGATGACGAAGATGAGACTACAGCATCTTCCAGTAATTATCCGGATGAGGTAATGAAAGTTCTCCGTACACTGAAAGACGGCGAAGTCGGCCCGGATGTTATTGAGGCAGATTCTGCTTACTACGTAGTCAAACTTGACAAAGTAAACGACGAAGATGCGACAGCTACAAAGAAAGAATCCATTATCTCTACCAGAGAAAATGAGCTGTATACAGAGACTACAGACAAATGGCTGGATGAAGCTGACATCAAAGTTGAGAAGAAAGTTCTGAAGACACTGAAAGTTACAGACAATCATAAATTCACAATTCAGACAGCAGCAGAAGACACTACAGACGAGACAGCAGAAGTAACTGAAACACCGGAGGTAACAGAAGCAGCAGACGCTACTGAAACACCGGAGGTAACAGAAGCAGCAGATGCTACAGCTACTCCGGAAGTTACAGAAGCACCTTCCTATGACACTGATTCATCCCTTGAAGTCAAAGATGGCGACACAGTCAATATTGACTATGTAGGAAAGATTGACGATGTTGCATTTGACGGTGGAAGTACAGACGGAAACGGCACAGATCTGGTAATCGGTTCCGGTTCATACATTGATAACTTCGAAGAGCAGCTGATCGGTGCACATCCTGGAGATGAAGTAGAAGTAAAAGTTACTTTCCCGGATGATTATCAGGCAACAGATCTTGCAGGAAAAGAAGCAGTATTTGATGTCACTGTAAACGGAATCTACGAATAATCAAATAAGATAAACATAAAAAGGATGGCAGGAAAACCTGTCATCCTTTTTAACTTTATAGGAGGTGCTCAGCAAAGCAAAAAAACTTATATTGTTTGTTTCTAATGTTATATATGCCACAAATCATTGATCGCCAGATATTCCGCTAATTTATAAGAAAGTCGCAACAAAAACTCTGTCGTGGAATCATTTAAATCTATTTTAGCAATGTCACAGATTTTTTCCATTCGATATGCAAGCGAATTTCTGTGGATGCACAGGAGATTGGCGGTTTCTTTGTTATTGTGGAAACTCTGAAGATATATTTCGAGTGTATGGTAAAGTTCATTACCTGTTTCCTGATCGTATTCCCGCAGTCGGTACAGAGCGGGATGAACATATTTTATAAGTTTTTGTGGCTCTTCAAATTCATCCATCAGTTCATAGAATTCAATTTCTGAATAACGGTGTGTGCGATGTTCTGACGGGTATCTTCGATCCCATGAGATCTGTTTTTTCAGGGAATCAGGAATTCTTCGATTCCATTCGAGTACATCACGTGCCTGCTGATAAGCTGTACAAAATTCATCCATTCTGGAAAAGACCAGAGAGATTCCGACATCCAGATGAAGATCTGCCATAGTTTTTAACATCAGTTTCTGCGTATCTTCATATACGACAGAACTGCGGTCCGGAACAAGAAGTGCGATCGCATTGTCATGAAGTGTCATGTACGCTTCAGGAAAAATGTGCTGAATGACAGGACAGATCTGCTGTTTCAGTTCAGTCTCTTTCAAGGGTGACTGCGGCTGAACACAGAGTGCATACATTGCGTCTGACATATGGAGATGTGCAATGGCTTCTTTCAGAAGCTCTGCAGGTGTTCCAATAAGTAACGCTTCCAGAAGCTGCTGATCTGCACTGGAATAGCGAAGCAATTCCGGATGATAACGACCGACAACAAAGCTGATTGCGCGGCTTATATCACTCATGGCAGCCAGATGTTCGGTGGTAAAGGCGGTTACGCTTTCAATCATAAGTACAAATCCAACCTGAACACCATTCAGAAAAACTTTGGAACTGCATTTTCGATATGGTGATTCCGGGCAGGACACTTCGATCGCTTCAATATTTGCAGAAGAACTCTGTACTGCCTCAAGGGACATGACATTACTGATAAATTCATAAGTACAGTATCCTCGTTCGATATTTTCTTTCCACAAGACATCCGTAACAGGAATGGAAGTGGAATAGGAGAGAATGCGAAATTTTTTATCACAGAAAATCAGGCAGTTTCCGATTTTGATCGAGGCAAAATTTACAACTTCATCCACACTGTGAGTGGAATTTCCTTTTCGAACCAGTTCTTCATAAAGACTTATCTGTTCCTGTGTCTGAATAAACTGTTTGGCGGCATTAAAAACTGCAAACAATTCATTTGCGTTTACTGTGGCACGGTCTGTGCATGCATAGGGAAACAGATGGTCCTGGCTGTCAACAAGAATACACTGCGAAGGCTGTGTATCCGGTGAAAGGACAGAGGAATAACCAAAATAAACGATATCTGTGGAATAGCTTGTCTGCGTTCCATCTAATAATTCTACATCACGTATTTCGTGCAAATCTGTTGAACAGTTCAATTTAATGTCAAAATTTTTTTCTCCTTTGAGATAATGATAAAGATTTGAAAACAGCATTTTCGCACCTCTTTTACTGAAATTGTGAAAAATATACAACGAAATGTTGATTTTTTATTATTATAGTGCGTTTTGCACAACTGCTCAATAGTTTTTTCTGTATCGATGCCGTTGTTTTTTTAACAAAGAAAATGCTATTTTATGCATAGTAATCAACGGGTAGTAATCAAGGAGGTATGCTCATGTATCAGAAAATTTTTGAACAGGGAAAAATAGGAAACGTTACATTTAAAAATCGTCTTGTAATGTCTCCGATGGGAACGAGCCTTGCAGAAATGGACGGAAGCCCATCAGAAGATATGATCGCATTCTATGAGGCACGTGCAGTTGGCGGTGCAGGGCTGATCATCCCGGAAATCGCAAGAGTAAATGATGTTCACGGTGCAGGAATGATGCGGCAGTTATCTGTCTCCAAAGACAGACATATTGAGGGGCTTGCAAAACTTGCAGCAGTGGTACACAAACATGGAACAAAAATTTTTATTCAGTTACATCATCCGGGACGTGAGACAGTAACTGCTCTTACCGGAGGCCCTGTAGTATCTGCTTCTGCAATTCCATGTAAATATCTTCAGCAGGAAACAAGAGCTCTTTCTACAGAAGAAGTAAAAGCTTTGATCCAGCAGTTTATTGCAGGTGGTGTCCGCGTAAAGAAAGCGGGATGTGATGGCGTGGAACTTCATGCAGCCCATGGATATTTGCTGCAGCAGTTCCTTTCACCTTATACCAATAAACGTGAAGACGAGTATGGCGGATCTTTTGAAAACAGACTTCGTATGATCACAGAGATTATAGAAGGAATCCGTGCACAGTGTGGACCAGATTTCCCGATTGGTGTTCGCTTAAGCGTTGAAGAATTCCTGGATAAAACAGGAGTGACAGAAGATTATATCCACATTCAGGATGGCGTGAAGATCGCTATGGCACTTGAAAAATGTGGTATTGATTTTATTGATGTATCTGTTGGATTATACGAAACAGGAAACGTATGCGTGGAGCCGATATCTTTCCCACAGGGTTGGAGAAAAGATCTGATCAAAGCAGTAAAAGATCATGTTTCTATTCCGGTGATCGGTGTTTCCTGTATTCGTGAGCCACAGATTGCAGAGCAGTTTCTGGAGGGCAGTATTGTTGATTTTGTATCTATGGGAAGAAGCTGGCTTGCAGATGAAGAATGGGGACGTAAAGTACTGGAAGGAAGAGAAAATGAACTTTGCAAATGTATCAACTGTCTGCGCTGTTTTGAGAGTCTGAATGCATGGATGGGTGCCGGTATCCCGGCTGAATGTGCAGTCAATCCGCGTGCCTGTCGTGAACGCCGGTATGGAAATGCAGAATACGATTCGAAAGGACACAAAGCAGTTGTTGTCGGCGGTGGACCAAGTGGTATGATCGCAGCAAAGACACTTGCAGAACGTGGTGTAAAAGTAACGCTGATCGATCGTCAGAACGAACTCGGAGGAACAGTAAATCTTGCTAAGAAACCGCCACTCAAAGAACGAATGAGCTGGATCGCAGATTATTACAAAGTAGAATTTGAAAAATTGGGGGTAGAAGTAAAACTTGGTGTGGAAGCAACAGCAGAAAGTATTGCAGCAATGAATCCGGATGCTGTGCTTGTTGCGTCAGGTTCTAAATCCATTATTCCGAGATCTATTCCGGGCATTGATGGAGAGCATGTATATACCGTTGAGGAGATTCTTACGGGGAAAGCCGGACTCAAAGGAAAGAAAGCATTGATCGTTGGTGCCGGTGTTACCGGACTTGAGACAGCAGAATATCTCTGCCATGAAGGAAACACAGTGGTGCTCGCAGATATGCTTGAAAAAGTAGCTCCGAATGCAAACCATACAAATGTAGCTGACGTATGTGGAAGACTGAAAAAGTACAATGCACAGTTTATGCTGGCACATGCATTGAAAGAAATTAAAGAAAACGGTGTGGTACTGGAAAGACTGAGTGACCATGAACTTGTTACCGTTGATGCCGATGCAGTTGTTCTTTCTCTTGGTTTCCGTCCGGACAATGGACTTGTTGAAGAATTGAAGGAAAAAGGAATCCCGGCGCAGGCAATCGGAAATGCAGTAAAAGACGGCACGATTGCTCCTGCTTCCAGAAGTGGATTTGAGGCAGCCAGGGCATTGTTTAAAACATCTGTAAGGACTCCGAGTTTTATCACGGCACCGGATGATATGCCGAATTTCGGAAAAATTTCTCTAATGAAAAATCAGGAAGGTGTTTATCTTGCATACCTTACAGATCCGGCAGCGATTGCCAGAATTTTGCCGCCACCGTTAAAACCATTTTCTGTGCCAGTAGTTACAGTGTCTGTATGCCATGTCAAGGAACCAACCTTTGCAGATGATTATTATGAGGCAATTCTTGGAGTTTACTGTACCTATGGAAAACAGCTTGGATTATATCCGATAGGTCTTGTTCTTGGAGGACCGGGAGCAGAGATGGCTGTTCAGTGTGGTCGTGATAATGGATCGATTCCTAAGAAACTTGGATCAGAATTTGTGATTCGTCGAAATGGAGAGCATATAACTGCACAGGTTTGCCGCCGTGGCACAGAACTGGTCAATATTGATCTTGAAGTTGGCGAGTATAACAATGCGATGACAGGAATGCTTTATCAGTTCCCGGAAGCCGGAAAGAAGACATATGGCGGTGGGTTCTATTTCCATCTTGACCGTGAACCGGATACAGAAGGAAAATCACACTTCCAGAATGGCGCACTTCTCCAGAACCTGTGCGAATACAATTATCATTCCTGGGAACCGGGCTTTGCAAGTGTTGAACTGAAATCATCTATCGATGATCCATGGGGAGAACTTCCGATCAGAACAGTGATTGGCGGAGCATATTCCTCAAATGATCTGATGGTTCATAAATTGAATCTGTGTGAAGAGATTGATGCAGATATTCTGGCACCATATTTACTTACTGCGCGTTATGATCGTACCGCATTTATGGAAACAGGAAGAAGATAAAGGAGGACATGAGCATGAAGTTAGAGAATAAAGTAGCGATTATTACAGGATCTACAAGAGGAATCGGAAGAGCAACCGCAGAACTTTTTGCAAAAGAAGGTGCAAAAGTAGTTGTAGTTGGAACCAAGGAAGAACTTGGAAAAGAAGTAGCAGAGGAAATCAAAGCAACAGGTGGAGAAGCTATTTTCTGCAAGACAGATGTAACATCTGATGAAAGCCTCGAGAATCTTGTTAAGACAACATTGGATGCATTTGGAAAGATTGATATACTTGTAAATAATGCAGGTGTAGGTGGAACAACTGCCAATATGAATCAGATCACAATGGATGAATGGAATACAGTGCTTGCTACAAATCTTACAGCACCGTTTGTTCTTTGCAAGAAGGTCATTCCGATCATGGAAGAACAGGGAGCAGGAACGATCGTCAATGTAGCTTCTATGGCTTCTACAGCGGCAGGCCGTGGCGGACTTGCCTATACATCTGCAAAACATGGTCTTCTGGGACTTACACGTCAGATGTCACTGGATCATGGACGTACAGGTGTGCGCATCAATGCAGTGCTTCCTGGACCGATCGCAACAGAAATGATCGCACGTGTACTTGCAATTCCGCAGCATCCGGTAACCATGAAAATGGGAATGAGCCCGGCAAAACGCCCTGGAGAACCGATTGAAGTTGCTCAGGCGATCGCATTCCTCGCATCCGATGATGCAAGCTTTATTCATGGCGCAGCACTGGCTGTAGATGGCGGTTATACAATCTTCTAAAAAATTATTCAGAAGAATTATACTAAAAAGACCCCAACGGTCTGAAATCAGGTCGTTGAGGTCTTTTTGGTATGTAGTGGTATATAATATAGGAAGTTCCACTTTTTCATACAGAAATATAAGTAAAAAATATTACGATATACGATCAGAATTCTTCCGGATCATCTTCGGAACTTCCGCCGTTTCCACCGGAAACATGGATTCCATTGATCTCGACGTCACCTTCCATTGGGATTACAATGCATTTGCGTCCGTCAATGACCTGTGTCTCAATCAGCATCGCACGGTCCGGGTCGACATGGATCACAACATCCGGTGTCTTGATCTCTGTACGCCGCGTGTTGGTGATATTGTTTGCCATGAGAGAGGCGTTTTCGCCTGCAATTGCCTCATAAGTCTGATCAAATGTTTCGAGTTTTTCGTCCTCTACGCCGCACTCTTCAAAGAGACGTTTTACCTCCGGTTTGGTCAGGACAGCAGGCTCCGGAGAATCTTTCTGTGATTCCACCCATTCATTGAGCTTTTCGTGGATGTTCATAACGGTATCGTAAGCACAGTCATCACCGAGAGTTTCTTCTACGAGCGCATTAAAAGAATCTCTCTGTCCGCCCGCAGAGAGCGGAGTCGTGCATCCGAACATTTCATCTACGAAAGTACTGCGAAGCTGCTCGGCATTTTTGGTGTAATACAGAAGTCCGTGAATATCTGTACTGCGGTCGTTAAATACCGGGAAAAGGAAGCCCAGATCCGGCATTTCCACGATCCAGTCACGGATACGGTCTTCGATGTTGTTGGTTTCTGCATTGTAGCACAGTCCCGCTTTGGAAAGGTTGACCGGACAGATACTGCAGAGGATATGATCGTAGATCTCATCAGAAGCATCGAACATTTCCTGGCCGTCGGAGGATTTGCCCGGGATATCATAAACGGCATGGATCAGAATAATATAATAGTTCTCGCCGTAATCATAGTTTTCGATGATTTTATCATAAAATTCTTCCAGAATGGAATTGTCCTGAAGTTTGCTGCCACGGAGTTTCATAAGAAATTCCTGTGTGCCGCCCTCTTTTTCCTGATCGAGAGGAAACTCCATGTTGATCAGGTTCTTGCCGATGGTTCCGGAAAGAGTTTTCTTGAATATTTCAAAGTATTTGAACATTTCTTCCTCAGAAAGAGAGAGAAAAGCTTCTTTCAGTTCGGTTTTTTTGTTTTTTTCACCGTCTACGTAGCAGCCGC
>OLGD01004499.1_pt1 | contig 11438 bp, 9 predicted proteins | sample 1605311 | NCBI WGS metagenome assembly OLGD01 (sample SAMEA3888917, study PRJEB22519) | human gut metagenome | biome: human gut; feature: human-associated habitat; material: faeces | place: Denmark | collected 2010 | reverse complement strand
CTTCATATCTCCGGAAGCGATCAGGTTAGCGATCTCTGCCTGCGGAACATCCTCGATGAAATCAAGCTCACCAGAATTGAATCCGGAAAGCATAGCGTTCTGGTTATCCATCAGCTTGAATGTGATTGTTTCTGGTCCAAGTTTCTCATAATCATAGTAGTTTTCGTTCTTTTCTACCACGATCTGAGAGTTATGAGTCCACTCTTTCATTTTGTAGGCTCCATTGGAGATGTATGTTGAAACATCAAATGTCCAGTTATCTCCTGCTTTTTCGATAACATCCTGACGTACTGGCATCATAGCCGGAAAAGCACACAGTTCTTCAAAATATGGCAGATCATTTACGAGAGTTACTTCGAATGTTTTGTCATCAACTGCTTTAACAGCCAGTTCAGATGCATCTTTTTCACCGGCGATGATCTCGTTGGCATTAACAACACAATCCAGCATATAGCTGTAATCAGCTGCTGTTGCAGGATCTACAAGGCGTTTCCATGCATATTCAAAATCACCTGCTGTTACATCTTTACCGTCAGACCATTTGATTCCATCACGAAGTTTGAAGGTATAAGTTACAGTTCCGTCATCATTCTCTGTCTTTTCATAGCTTTCAGCCTGTCCGGGAACCAGTTTTCCGCTGTCAGCAGTTCCGTCAGAACCATTGGCAGCTTCTCCGCTGTCTTCCCATTTCATCAGACCTTCAAACAGATGCAGGGCCATGATACCACCGTCTACAGAACTGTTCAGCGCCGGGTCCATAGTCATAGGTTCAGAAGCCAGGTTTACAGTAATGTTGAAGTCACCGTCGCTTGCTGTGTCCTCTGTTGCGGCGTCATCTTTGGTTTCTTCCTCTGCTGCGTCATCAGCAGTGTCTTCTGTTTTAGCTGCGTTGTCGTCTTTTGCTGTAGTGTTGCTGTTTCCGCAACCTGCAAACATAGATACGGTAAATGTTGCAGCTAACAGGATAGATAAGACTCTCTTCTTCATATATCCTCTCTCCTTTTCTCTTTTTATTGATAAACAGGGAGTCCTGTATATCTTGAATTAATAACATGCAATACCCTTACTTTTCAAGCAGATGACATGCCACCCAGTGACCCTTGTCATATTCCTTGAATGTCGGTACGACCTGTGTACATTTCTCAGTAGCATAAGGACAACGTGTATGGAATCTACAACCGCTTGGCGGATTCATAGGAGACGGAATATCTCCTTCCAGTACGATTCGCTGTCTGCTTCTGCTTACCTCAGGATCCGGTACCGGAACAGCTGAAAGCAGTGTCTTGGTGTATGGATGCAGAGGATTGCGGTTCAGCTCATAGCTTTCTGCAAGCTCAACCATTGTACCCAGATACATAACACCGATACGATGAGAAATATGTCTTACAACCGAAAGGTCATGAGCAATAAACAGATAGGTAAGTCCCATCTCATGCTGCATATCCTCCAGCATATTTACAACCTGAGACTGGATAGAAACATCCAGTGCGGAGATCGGTTCGTCACAGACGATGAATTCCGGATTGACTGCCAGCGCACGGGCAATACCGACACGCTGCTGCTGTCCACCGGAGAACTCGTGCGGATACCGGTTTGCATGCTCTGTGTTCAGTCCCACATGACCAAGCAGTTCCTTGATTCGGTCTGTTCTGTCCTGTTTACTCTTATATAATTTGTGAATATCCAATGCTTCACCGATGATCTCACCAACTGTCATACGTGGATCCAGGCTGGCTGACGGATCCTGGAAGATGATCTGCATCTTCCGGCGGTAAGGAAGCATATTCACCTGTTTTGCTTTCGGAACTTTCACCTGGCGCAGAATACCATTTTCATCTTTCTGCCACGGGTCTTTTCCTTCAAAAATAGTTTTGCCGTCATAGATGATCTTTCCGGAAGTCGGATTGTACAGCTGTAATACCGTGCGTCCGAAGGTCGTCTTACCACAACCGGACTCTCCTACCAGACCAAGGGTTTCTCCTCTTTTAATCTCAATGGAGATATCCTCCACAGCCTGTACACCCGGCCCTTTCACACCTTTGATTGGGAAATATTTTTTCAGGTGTTCAACCTGAACGAGGGTATCATTTTTCTCACTCATGGCTGCCTGCCTCCGTTTTTTCATTATTTTTCTCTGCTGCTTTCTGTGCTTTCATCTGTTCCTGTACACACAGCCAGCATGCGGCACGGTGATTATCCCCAAGTTCCACATACGGCGGCATCTTCTGCAGACAGATCTTCATGGCACTTTCACAACGCGGTGCAAACGGACATCCCTCCGGTGGATTCAGCATATCAACCGGTGTTCCTTCGATTGGGATCAGACGTTCGTAACTTTCCGCATCCACACGGGGCATGGAGCGAAGAAGTCCTCTGGTATAGGGGTGACCCGGTGCATAGAAGATATCATCTACCGGTCCCTGCTCCACCATCTTACCTGCATACATAACCGATACCTTGTCACAGATTTCAGCCACAACACCCAGGTTATGTGTGATGAAAATAATACCCATCTGATTGGTCTTCTGAAGTTTCTTCATCAGTTCAAGAATCTGTGCCTGGATCGTTACATCAAGTGCCGTTGTCGGCTCATCTGCGATCAGAAGCTTCGGATGACAGATCAGACCCATTGCGATCATAACACGCTGACGCATACCACCTGAGAGTTCATGCGGATACTGTTTCATACGTTTTTCCACGTTATTGATTCCTACTTCCTCAAGCATCTCCATCGCACGTTTCTGTGCTTCTTCTTTACTGATATTTTTATCATGGGCTTTCAGTGCCTCCACCAGCTGATTACCGATGGTGTATACCGGATTCAGACAGGTCATCGGGTTCTGGAAGATCATGGCTACTTCATTTCCACGGAAGTTTACCATCTCCGCCGGTGTCTTCGCCAAGACATCCTGGCCCTCGAAGGTGATAGAACCACCGATTACTTTTCCTGGATTCTGTAACAGGCCGATGATCGAATATGCTTCCACACTCTTTCCGGATCCGGACTCTCCTACAACACCCATAACTTCATTATAATTCACATCGTAACTGATGCCGTTTACTGCTTTTACTTCTCCTGCCGGAGTGAAGAAAGAGACCTGGAGATCTCTGACTTCCAACAGCTTGTCAGCTTTTTTATTCTGTTCCATTGTGTCTCTCCCTTTCTTATTTTTTCAGCTTCGGATCTAATGCATCACGAAGACCGTCACCAAACAGATTCAGGGACAGGATCATAACACTCAGGATCACTGCCGGGATGAACAGTCGGTACGGATAGGTTTTCAGTCCGCTCAGTGCTTCGGAACACATGGATCCAAGACTGGTAAGCGGAGCTGATACACCAACACCCAGGAAAGATAAGAAGGATTCCAGGAAGATTGCTGAAGGAATCTGCAGGAAAGTAGTCGTAACGATCTGTCCGATACAGTTCGGAAGCAGATGCTTTGTGATGATACGTCCGCCCTTGGCACCAAGTGCTCTGGCTGCTGTTACATATTCCTGCTGTTTTAACTGCAGGATCTGTCCACGGATGATACGGCTCATAGTTACCCAGTACAGAAGACCAAAAGCAATAAACATTGAGATCAGGTTTGGTCCAAGCAGAGTTACCAGACTCTGTAAAATACCATCCCCTGAATTCTGGAACTGTTCCAGTGCCGGTTTCAGAGTTGCAGATAACAGAAGGATGATCAGCATCTCGGGAATAGAGTAAATGATCTCAACGATACGCTGCATCACAGTATCGACCATGCCGCCACAGTAACCGGAAATAGAACCATACAGTGCACCAATAATCAGTACCAGAAGCGCTGCACAGACACCTACGATAATAGATACTCTGGCTCCGACCATTACACGGACCATGATATCACGTCCCTGATCGTCAGTACCAAATACATGCGGGAATACTTTTTCACCTTCAGCTTTTTTCTGAAGTTCTTTATTGGAGTAACCAAACATACTGTGTTTGATACCCAGTGCTTTGACAGCATCTGCCTCTGTGACTTTTTCTTCATTGTCACTTGCTTGCTGCTGGGATACGTTTGCTTTGGCACGGATCTTGGCTTCATCCACACGGCTTAAAGTGGTACCCTTGGCTTCTGCTTCTTTACGTGCCTGTTCTACTGCTTCATCAGGGGACAGCTTACCGGCACCACTGTGCTCTTCCATGTAAGCATTGATCTTTTCCTGATCTTCCAGGCTGTAGTGCCATGGATGTAAAGCTTCTGAGCCACGGATCTGCTGTTTGTATGTATACGGAACAACAGCCGGTCCTACAAATGCGAAGATTGCCAGCAGGATAATAATAACCAGTGCCACCATCGCTACTGTGTTTTTGCGAAGACGTCTCCATGCATCTTTCCAATAGGACACACTTCTGCGGTCCTGAATAAAATTCTCTTTCTCTTCAGATGTTGCCGGTTCAAAAGCATCTGCCGGCAGGTCATTCCACTGGAGGATGTCCTCAATATTTGGCTGAAGAGAACCCGGTTTATGAAATCTTTTCTTATCAGACATAACCTTTTAGTTTCCTCCCTTTACCAGATTAATTCGCGGATCCACCAGTTTGTAGCACAGGTCTACGATCAGGTTCATCACGATAATAAATGCTGCCAGGAAAATCGTTGTTCCCATGATCAGCGGATAGTCACGGTTCTGGATAGCCTGTACAAAATATCTTCCCAGTCCCGGAATTGAAAATACAGTTTCTACTACAAGACCACCGCAAAGTGTAAATGCGATCTGGGGTCCGAGATAAGTGATAACCGGAATCAGCGCATTACGCAGAGCATGTTTGAAGATAATCTTATTGTTTTTCAGACCTTTTGCTCTGGCTGTCTTGATATATTCCTGATTGATGGCATCCAGCATGGATGTCCTGGTCTGTCTGGAAAGATAGCACATAGGATAAAATCCAAGAGCTGCACACGGCAGTACGTAACTTGCCGGTGTTCCGTCAAACAGTGCCGGAAAAACTTTCAGACCTTCAATACCTCCACAGAACGTATGCAGCAACAGTGTAGCTACAACAAATCCCGGCATTGAAATACCGATGGTACACAGCACTCGCAAAAAGCTGTCCACCCAGGTTCCTCTCTTGAAGGCTGCAAGACATCCAAGGGGAACACCTACGAGCACTGCCCATAAAAGAGCAATACTGCCGACTTTTGCAGAAACAGGGAACATTTCCTTGATGATGCTCAGAACCGGACGGTTCTTCTGCATCTTAATGGAGGTTCCAAAATCTCCCTGTGCCAGATTCTTCAGATATTTGCCCAACTGGATATACTTAGGCTGGTCCAGTCCGTATTTTGCATTCAGTGCCTGGATAGTTGCCTCAGATGGTGTCTTTTCTGATAACCAGGGATTACCCGGAATAGCATTCATCAGAAAGAACGTAATACTGGCAACAAGCAGCAATGTAACAAATGCCATACAGACTCTTCGTACTGTGTATTTTGTCATATTTTACACCTTTCCTCTCTATCTTCTCTCTTTTTTATCTATTCTGTCGATTGTAAATTGTCGACAATATGACAATATTATACCTACTTTACCACATTAGTGTCAAGCTAAATCAGGGAATTTGTTTTTATTTTTCACACACTTGTATTTTGTTCACGGACATTATAATGTGAAATGTCCGTGAAACTATGATTTTTCCAAAATCTTCAAAATCTGATTGACTTTTTTATTCCGATAGTTACAATGATATGCGAAGCTTTTCGGCCGCATGACAGATTTTTATTTCGGCAGACAAGCTTTATCCGACAACAGCCCTCTGATGGGGCTGTACTTTTTATTACAAATCAGGAGGAACCGACACATGAGTTCTTATATGGACTTTATCACAGAACAATTATACGCACTGACTGCTGTTCCAAGCCCGACCGGCTTTACCAAAAAAGCAGCCGATTACCTTTTGGCAGAACTGACTTCCCTTGGATATACCCCAGAACTTTCCAATAAAGGAAATGTATCTGTCACTCTGGGAGGAAGCGGCTCGCCTCTGGTACTGGCTGCTCACGTTGATACTTTAGGTGCTATGGTTCGTTCCATCAAGGAGAATGGACGCCTTCGTCCTACAACCCTCGGAGGCCATCAGTGGTCTACCGCAGACGGAGAAAACTGCACCATCCATACCCGGGACGGCAGAGTTTACACCGGCGTGGTGTTAAACACCGAACCATCTGCCCATGTTGCAGATCAAAAAGTTGAAACTCTGGAAGAGAACATGGAAATTCTGCTGGATGAAAATGTATCCTCCAAAGAAGATGTTCTGGCCCTCGGCATTCAGACCGGAGACATCATCGCCATGGATCCCCGCACAGTTATTACCAAAAGTGGATACATCAAAAGCCGTTTTCTGGATGACAAGCTCTCTGCTGCTATCCTTCTCGGCCTTGCCAGGGCTATCCGAGATGAAAACTGGAAACTGAACCGTAAAGTTTCTTTGTTGTTTACAGTCTATGAGGAAGTGGGACACGGCGGATGTTTCATACCTTCGGATACCGAAGAAATGCTTTCCGTAGATATGGGCTGTGTCGGTGCCGATCTTGGCTGTACAGAACGGATGGTATCTATCTGTGCCAAAGATTCCGGCGGCCCTTATAATTATGACCTGGTAACCACACTTTCTAATATTGCCAGAGAGCAGAAGCTGGATTATGCCATTGACATTTATCCACATTATGGATCCGATGTAGAAGCTTCTTTACGTGCCGGCTACGATATCCGTCACGGCCTGATCGGACCCGGTGTCTATGCTTCCCACAACTATGAACGTTCCCATGTAAATGGAGTTCGCTGCACCTTTGAACTGTTAAAGACCTATATTACGAAATAACAAACAGCCGGATACTTTTGATCATGTTTACAGAATCAGAAGTATTCGGCTGTTTTTATCTGAGCAGATAAGAGTCATTATCTTCTCAGAAAACTTATCCAATTATTATATCCAGTCGGCAAATCCGGCAGATACCAGGAACAGAATCAACATGACGATCGGCACTACATAGCGAATCATAAATCGATATAAACCGGCCCGCCTGAAATGTTCCCCGTTTCGCTCCACCTCTCCTATGATCCAGTCGGGTCCGATCACCCAGCCGATCAGGATACTGGTCAGAAGTGAGATAAATGGCATCAAAAAACTGTTGCTGATATAATCCATAACATCCAGGAGCTGTCCGACAGAACCATTTGGAAGTTTCAGTTCGAAATACAGTTTATTATACCCAAGGCAGATCAGCACTGCCGTAATAAGAGAATATACTCCGACCACGCCGCACATTTTTTTACGTGGTTTATGAGAAAGCTCCATGCAGTTTGCAACCAGAGTTTCCATAACCGATACACAGGAGGTCAGAGCCGCAAATCCCATCATCAGGAAAAACAGGATTGCCACCGGACGGCCGAAGATTCCCATGGCTTCAAATACCTTTGGCAAAGAGATAAAGATCAAGCTTGGCCCGGAAGCCATTCCATCGTTTCCAAGGAACACAAAGACAGCCGGAATGATCATCATTCCTGCAAAAAATGCAACTCCGGTATCAAAAATTTCAATCTGATTTGTCGCCTTATTCAAATTCACTTCATTCTTTACATAAGAACCATAGGTGATCATAATTCCCATCGATACACTTAAAGAAAAGAACAGCTGGCTCATCGCATCCAGAAGAATCTCAAGGAAACGCTTTACTGTCAGACCGCTAAAATCCGGTCTGATATAAACAGCCAGTCCCTGAAGACCGGTACGAACAGTACCATCTGCATCCGTATGAGACAGAGTCAGTGAAAAAACAGCAATAACCAGAATCAGAAGGATCAGCCCCGGCATGATAATTCTGGAAAACTTTTCAATTCCCTTTTCCACACCACGAAATACGATCCAGGCGGTCAGTGCCAGAAAGATCAGCATAAATACGATCGGTGCAATATCCGATGTGATAAACGATGTAAAATATCCATCTGCTGCCGCTTCCTTTCCATCAGACACAACATAAATAAAAAAGTACTTTGCGATCCATCCACCGATGACAGAATAGTATGTCATGATCAGTGCCGGAACCAGAAATGTCAAATGTCCCAAAAATTTCCACTTTGGATTAAGTGCTTCAAAAGCTCTCAATGCATTTTTCTTTGTTTTTCGTCCGATTGCAACATCTGTTGTCAGAAGTACAAAACCAAAAGTAAGTACCAGCACCAGATAAACCAGAAGAAACAGACCACCTCCGTCTTTTGCACAGAGATACGGGAATCTCCAGATATTCCCGACGCCTACGGCACTTCCGGCTGCTGCCAGGACAAATCCTATGGAGCCGGAAAAGCTGCTTCCTTTTTCTTTCATTTCAATTTCCCCTCTTCAAATAAAGTTTGATAAAGGCTGAATCTCTTCAGCCTAATATTTCTATATTAAGCCAAATAAGAAGATGTGTAAACGGTAAAATTTTCTTTTCACGAAATTTTACTCCTTTGAGCCGTGCATACTTCGGATATAGAAAGCAATCTGATAGGGTAGTCTCTCTTCCGGTGTCTTCAGTTCATTTCCCAGAATTTTTCTGATATTGCCAATTCGGTATAACACTGTGTTACGATGAGTATACAATTCTGCGGCCACTGCCTGGATACTTCCATTATGTTTCAGATAGGATTTTAGCGTTTCCACGTAATCCGCGTGGTATCTGCGATCATATTCTTCCAGTGCTTCAAGACATTCTCTTTCTATTTCTTCCAGAATCTTCTTGTCTTCTACCCTGTAAAGCAGGCGGAACAATCCGCAGTCATCAAACTTTACCACCTGTTTTTTGTGTGTCACAGCCATTTGTGCTGCCGCTTTTGCCCTCTGATAACTTACAGAGAGCTGTGAAATATCTATACATCTGCTCCCGATCCCGACACACAATTCCAATCCCGGCATACGCCTTTTTCCTCTTTTTAAGGCTTTTTCTACAAGATTACACAAATACTCTTCCGAAAGTGCATTGGCTACCAGCACAAAATCCGAATTATAATAAAAGAAACTGGCATTGTGCGAAATGTCCTCAAGATATACCTGTATTCGATAAGACAGCTTCCTTCTCTCTACCGTATCCATAGAATCCAGTCCTTCGCAGGTGAGCAAAAATACCTGAAAACTTCCATCCACATCAAAATGCTGCAACAGTTCTTTTCTGTATGCCTTCTGGTTTTCGGGTGTCTCAATTGCCGCAATCAGAGCCGAGGCAATCTGCTCATCGGTATGATCCTGCAAAAACACATGAATACTGAAATCTTTTATCATATCTGACAAATGTACTTCCCATGGCACAGTCAGAAGCGGAAGATCATTTTCGTCACAGTATGCCTTCAGTTCTTCTGGTACCTCATAAATATACTGTCCCACATTAATGATCAGTCCGGAGGCATGATATTTGTTCAATAGTCTTGCAAGATTCATCCAGTCTTCTTTTTGTGGAAAGCCAAGCCCTGTTGTCACTGCGAGTTCCTTTCCCCAAAAGTTCTGTATGATCGTGGTATCTTCCAGAAGATGCACCCAGCTGATTGAATTTGCCCAGCCATTTTTTCCTGCAAGAAACTTCATTTCATATCTCTCTTCTGCCGTCAGTATCATATCTTCTATTGTAAAACTCATATCCCCTCACCTCTGTCTTCCATCTGATTTACCTTTTTGTCTCTTCTTCTCTTATTATATCATCTTATTGTGCTGATAGCACATATTTAACCCCTGATTTTTAGAATTGTCCCCTATGGTTTTTATTTAATTTTGTGCTACAATATAAGTAACTTAAGAAATACTTATAAGGATTCATTAAAGGAGGCGTGATTATGAGATTCGCAACTTATACAAATTCACCGGATACTCTTCCGGAATGGATTACAACGGAACGGTATATGTATTGTGACAATTTTATAAACGATTATATGCACTCTGAACATTTCAGTCTTCTTGCATTTATCAGACGTCTGTTTCACAGATAATATATACGCTCCCTTTTAGTAAAAAGGACATCCTTAGACTCAGGATGTCCTTTTCTTTTTTATCTGCCAAAAATCTGATCCAGATTTTCCAGGATCACATCTGCATTGATCGGTTTTGCAATATGACCGTTCATACCTGCCTTGATCGCCTTTTTACGATCTTCTTCAAAAGCATTCGCAGTCATCGCGATGATCGGTATATTTGCACATTTCAGATCCGTAAGCGTACGTATCTCTCGGGTTGCAGTATAGCCATCCATCTTCGGCATCTGAATATCCATAAAGATCAGGTCATATTTTCTGCCTTCTGCAGATGACATGATGTTTACAGCATCCGTACCATCCTCTGCAATATCCACACTCAGACCAATTTCCTGCATGATCGCCGTCGCGATCTCACGATTCAGTTCATTGTCCTCTACAAGAAGAACTTTCTTTCCTTCATAATTTCTCTGGCTTTCTGCCTGAAGCTTCTGATTCTCATTCTTAAGAAGTGCTCTCTGCTCCGGATTCATCAGAACTTCCCGCAGTTCTGAAAGAAACAGAGGTTTCGACACAAATGCAGTTACACCCGCTTCCTTTGCCTCCTGTTCAACATCTGACCAGTCATAAGCCGTCAGGATGATAATTGGATTCTCAGGTCCAACCACCATACGGATCCTGCGGACTGTCTCAATTCCATTCATGTCCGGCATCAGCCAGTCAATGATATAAACCTTAAATTCCTGATTCTGTTCATAAGCTTCCTTGGCACGAAGCACCGCTTCTTTTCCTGAAGTAGTCCAGTCTGCTGTCATCTCAATCTCACGCAGCATCCGGCTTACACTCATGCAGGTTTCCGCATCATCGTCCACCACAAGAGCCCGTGCTCCCTTAAATTCCGGAATAGCTCCCCGTTTCACTGTCACTCCTGCTGTTTCGCATTCAAGCCTGACTGTAAATTCTGTTCCTTTTCCCACTTCACTTTCAACCTGGATCGTACCGCCCATCATATCCACGATATTTTTGGTGATCGCCATCCCAAGACCGGTTCCTCCGATTCCATTCTCCGTAACTGTATGTTCTCTTGAAAATGAATCAAACACCTGCTCCCGAAACTCCGGTGACATTCCGATTCCATTATCCTTCACACTGAAGATCACCGTTGTATATCCTTCTCTTCTGCATGTTTTCTCCGAGACACGAATATTAACCATACCACCAACCGGTGTAAACTTCACAGCATTACTGATAATATTCAGAAGCACCTGCGTCAGACGCAGCTTATCGGTAACGATATCTTCATGGAGTACATCCTGTGTATCAATATAAAGATCCTGCTGTTTGGAATGTACAAATCCCTGAATGATCGTTCTTAAATCATGCAAAATATCCGGCAGGTGTACCGTTGTATATTCAATTCGAACAGTCACGTTCTTCCAGACGCTGTGTCACCGTACTCATATTGATAAATTCAC
>OLGD01004486.1_pt1 | contig 11483 bp, 11 predicted proteins | sample 1605311 | NCBI WGS metagenome assembly OLGD01 (sample SAMEA3888917, study PRJEB22519) | human gut metagenome | biome: human gut; feature: human-associated habitat; material: faeces | place: Denmark | collected 2010 | reverse complement strand
TTGCGAAAGCTCCGCGCATGAGGCGCAGAAGAGCAGGGCGCCTATGGCTGATGCGGCGATTGCCGCAGTTTTATATTTTGACAGTGCGAATTTTTTGAGATTAAAAAGCGGCGCCGCGCATCTGAAAAATTTTTTTGAGAAAACTCTTTTTTGGGCGGCACAAAGTTTGGTCGGTGCGCAGATAAAACGTCCCTAAAAATTGAACAGTTTTTTGCATTTTTCAAGACGGCGGATTGAGCCCTCACTGGAGGCGCAAGGCTTCTGGGCTTAAATATAAAAGTATTTAAAATATGATAAACGGAGAAAAACAGATAAAAGCGATGCTAAAAAACGGATGTTTAAATTGCTCATAAAATCAAATTCAAGCGTTTTTTAATCGGATAAAAATGATATACGGATATATAAGAGTTAGCTCAGATAAACAAACTACTGAAAAACCAGCGTTTTGAAATCTCAAATTACGCTATGGGGCGCGGAATAAAAATCGACCGGTGGATAGAAGAGACTGTCAGTTCGAGAAAAAACCTGAGATCCCGCAAACTCTGGGCGCTTATGTGCAAAATAAAGGGCGGGGATTCGCTCATCGTATCCGAATTGTCCCGATTGGGACACAATATGTTCCAAATTGTCGGCATTTTGAACTTCTGCATGGAAAGGCAAATAAAGCTCCGCACCATAAAGGAAAACTACGAGCTCGGCAACAATATCGCTTCAAAAGTGCTCGCGTTCGCATTCGGGCTCGCCGCGGAAATAGAGAGGGAGCTGATTTCCCAGCGCACACGGGAGGCGCTGATGCGCCGAAAGAGCGAGGGCAAGGCCCTCGGGCGGCCGCGCGGGCAGAAGTCAGTGCGGGTGAAGCTTTCAAAGCACGAGGACGACATAATTTCCCTGATAAATGAAGGCGTTCCGAAAGCGCGCATAGCAAAAAAATTCAACGTGGCGCGCGGCACGCTTTCAAGGTTTCTCTCCGGAATTTCTTCGGGATATCGCGGGAAGAAACCGGCGCCGGCATATGCTGACGGAAAACGGCACTCCGAATTTATGGAGCGCGTCGCGCTCGAAAACCCGCGCCCGCGCTTGCGCGTCCGCAAAAATCCGAAAGAAAAACAGCGCGCGGGGAAAAACCGTCCAAGGCAAACTTGCGGCGGCGTGCGAAGGTTTAAGCGGCGCGTCTGTCAGGCGCGCCGCCGCGCCGGTATCGATTGTTTTGTGGTGTCAGGCGCGCGTTTGCGCAGGCAAATATCGGTTTAGCAAGGGGAGGGCGGCCCGCCCTTGGGCGTAATATCCTTGCGAATATTGGCGGATTTCCGCGTGGAAAAATTCATCTCCCGCTTGCGCGCCCGGCATATCGCGCCTTGTTTCCGGTTGCCCTCTTGCCGTACCGCACAATGCTCGGGAATATCAGCGCGAGAATTGCGGGATATGCGGGCTGTTGCGGGTTTTTGCGGCTCGCCCAAAATAAGCGGCAAGCAGGCAAATTTGCAGGCCCGTCTTTCGCGGCGGATTGCGCGGCAAAATCCGGACGCAAAAAACGGCGGAACGGAGGGGGTAAACACCTTGCCAATTCCGCCATTTTGCGGTCGGCCCAATCCGGCCGAAACATATTCGTCAAACGTTGACCAGTAGGGACTCGAACCCCAACAAAAGGTGCCAGAAACCTTTGTGCTACCATTACACCACTGGTCAATTTTGAAAGCATTTAAACATTCAAAATTTTGGGGGCTTGTCAAGCTTTTATTTCCGTTTTAATTTGACCAACGCCGCGCTTGGATTTTTAATCGTCTTTTTATTTATATGTCCGCAAATTTTGAAAAGGAACTTCTTTCGGCAGTCAACGCCGTTTTGGCCAACAACGGGCGCCCTCCTGTCGATTCCCTTGCCGCCGGCTCGGATTTGCGCGCGGATTTGGGGCTCGACTCGTTCGACCTCGCGGAGCTCGCCGTGCGCTTGCAGGCAAAGTTTGACGTGGACGTATTCGAGGGCGGGGGAGTCCGCACGCCGGCGCAGATTTTGGAAAAGCTTTCCAAGTAATGCGCGGTTGCGCATGGGCGGCGGAGCGGCCCGCTTGCAAATGGTTTTGCGCGCTTCCGGTTTTTCCCGCGCGCAAGGTCTGCGCGGCGGGCTTTGGTTTTTTTAGCGGAGTTGCCGGAAATTCGCTTTCCCTGCGGCATAAGGGCGCCGGAGTATCGGGCGCAAATTAAACCGTTGCGGCTGCGCGCGGGAAAAATGCCCGTGAAATTCCGCGCCGCTTTTCATGTATTTGTTTTTTCGGAACGGCGCAATGCCATTTTCCGCTTTCATCTGCCGCGCAAAAAAAAAGCGGCGCGCAAAATTTTCTGCGCGCCGCCAACTACAAACCTTACAAACCGATATTAATTCAAATTGGCTAACTCCTGCCCTGCGAGTATTGCGAACACGCCGTTTTGCTCGCTGTCGGACAATTCCTTAAATATGGCCTTCGCCTCGTCGGCCTTGCCGCTCTGCGCCTTTGCGAGGCCGAGGAGATATCCAGCCTGGGCGGAATATGCGGATTTTGCCGCGCCTTTAAAAATCTTTTCGAGTTCCGCCATGCCGTTTTCGGCATTGCCTGCGGATATCGCGGAGACTGCGGCGCCGATTTTTGCGCGCTGCGCGAGCGGCGAATTCCCCAGTCCGCCGACGGACTGGGAATAGAGCTTTTCGGCTTCGGCGTATTTGCCCGCCTTGTAGGCGGCGTCGGCGTTTTGAAGCAACGCGACCCCCGCGAGCGCGGTGCCCGGATTTTCGGCGGCGAACTTGGCGAGTTCTTCGGGAGTTGCGGCGGCGCAGTACGCGGCGGAGAGGCTTTCGGAGGCGCTCGCCCTGTATATTTTCCAAGCCTGGACGCCGATGACTATCGCGAACGCCGCGGTTATGGTAAAGATTATGAAGTTGCGGTTTCTTTTCCAATAGAGCCACACCCTGTCTTCAAGGTCGACTCCCTCGAGGTCTTCGTCGAGGATTACGGTCTTGCGCTCGTCGGCCGCGGGCGCGCCGGCGAGTTCCGCTTCGCTCGGCAGGCTCGGCCTGTTTTTGGCGGCGTTGAGGGGGCCTTTCCTGAAAAATTTTTCATTCATATTGCGCGGTATTCTTAAAATTTAAAGTAAAGCCCGTTTTTTTGCGCCAATCAAGAATAAAACTCAGGCTTTTTGCTTTTTCGCTTGCCGCCGCCGCGGAGCGGCGTATTTTGCCCGCATGAGAAAAACAGCTTTTTTGGCGGTTGCCGCGACGTTGGCGCTTGTGTCGACGCTTGCGGCGAAGACATATTTCAAGGGCGTCTGCGACAAAGACGCGCTTTCGTACAAATCGGGGGAGGAAATTGTGTTTTCCGTGTCGCTGATGGAGGACGGCAAGCCCAAGGGCGGGCAAAAAGTAAAATATGTCCGCAGGGGCGACGACGGCAAAACCGATTCGGGAGAGTTCGTTTCCGACGCGGGCAGGCCGTTTGTCTATAAGACGTCTATCGACAGCCCCGGGTATGTCCACCTTAAAATGGAGGCGGTCGGGGACGACGGAAAGCCTTTGAAGGATGCCGACAAGTTTGACGGCGGCGCTTGCGCGGACTTCGACAAAATAGCGCCTTCCGCGCCGGAACCCAAGGATTTCGACAAGTATTGGAGGGCCCGCAAGCGCGCTCTCAAAAAAGTTCCGATGAAGGCGGAGCTCACGCCTCTGCCCGAGAAGTCGAAGGGCGGAATCGACGTGTACGAGATAAAAATCGACTCTCTCGGGGAGCCCGTGCGCGGCTATTTGAGCATCCCCAAAAACGCGGCGGAGAAGTCGCTGCCGGCGCGCGCGGTGTTCCAGGGGTACGGCGTTTCGGACATGCACTATTGGCCCATGGGCGACTGCATAGCCATATTCGTTTCGCCGCACAGCATGGACATGGGAAAGGACAAGGCGTACTACGACGAATTGAAGAAGGGGAAGCTCGCCGGATTCGGATTTGAAAAGGAGCTTGCCTCCCCCAAGGATTCCTATTTCGACGGAATGATTTTGCGCGATTTGCGCGCCCTCGAATACCTGCGCTCGCGCCCCGAGTGGAACGGCAGGGAGCTGACGGTTTCCGGCGGAAGCATGGGCGGATTCCAGGCGATAGCGGCCGCCGCGCTCGACCCGAAGGTGACGGGGTGCAATTCGAGCATAACGTGGATGTGCGACCTCGGCGGAAAGGGCGCCGGAAGGCTCGGCGGGTGGCTGCCGGAGTACCTTCCGAACCGCGCGTATTTTGACAGCGCCAATTTGGGCAAACGCATAAAGTGCCCCGTAGAAATAGACGCCGGCCTCGGCGACTACACTTGCCCGCCATCGGGGGTCACCGCGCTTTACAACAATATTTCGTCGCCCAAGAAAATCGTATTCACACAGGGGCGCACGCACGGGTATACCCCGCCGGATTCCCCCGCAAAGTATTCGCGCTCCGGCGGCGCGCAGAAATAGATTTTTAAGGTTTTGCGATGCGAAAGGCGCGGCGTTGGGGAACTCCGCGCCTTTTTTGACGCTCCGGCTTGGCGGGCGGGATGCGGATTGCGTACGGAATGCCGCGCCGCCGCGCGCGTTTTGGGGGAAGCGGAGAAGGGCGGCGGGAATTGGGCGTTCAGCCCGCATTTGCGCGCCCTACCGCATTTGCGCGTCCGTATTTTTAAGGAGCGGGAAATTTTCCAAGCCCCGCAAGGTTCCCGGGCGCCCGCCGCTTTTGTTCGAAAAAGGCGCGAACGGCAAGGTTCGCGCCGATTGAAATTTCGCCTGCCGGTTTTCGGGCTATTCTTTCGCCTGCCCGCTGCCGCCGAACACGCGGGCTGTCGCGTTCAGGTAGTCGTATCCGTAAAAATTGTCGGGTTCGAGGTATTCGCCTTCCGTCCATTCATTCCATGCGTTCACGAATATGAGCTTGGGATTGCCCTCGGGAATGTTTTTGTCGGCCCACGCTTTGGCCATGCGCAGGGTTTTTTCATATTCTTTCGGGCATTTTTTCTCGCAGATTTCAGTGAATTCGTTTTGCGGGAAGCGCGGGTTGTTGTCCCAGCCGGTGGATACTATCGGGAAGAACACTCCGAAATCCTTTTTGTATTTTTCCCATTGCGGGATATTCCTGTCCCTCCATGCGGCGTAGCCGCCCTTGCGCGAGCCTCCCCAGTTGTATGCGCTCATTGAATCGAAGCCGTAGTATTCGGCGATTTCCCCGAGGGACGGTTTTCCCTTTCCGGGGACGGGAATATTGTGCGGAACGTTCATCGCCATGAAATGCAGCCCGTCGAAGCCGGCTTTCTTGCATTCGCTTTCGAGGAATTCGAGCGCCGCCTTCGTCTTTTCAGGGCCGCCCGCGCCGCGCACGAAGTTGCGCATCAGGAAAATCGCGAGCACCGGCTTGTTGGCGATCTTATAGTAGTTGGGCTTCTTGAAGTATGCTATAAAGCGCGGAACCAGCACCTTCGTAAATTCGTCGTAGGAGACGTCCGCGCTCCAGTTGACTTTCTCTTTTTCCGCCTTGCCTATCTTGTTGTTCCATAGGTTGTCGACGTCGTGGTTTGCCCACATCAGGAAGAATTTCATGCGCTCGTTGTTGGGGGCTTTGAGGAAGCCGTCGTTCAGCGCGCCTTCGAGGAACGGCCTGTTTTGGTACCAGTACCAGTCGTACATGAACACGTTGACTCCGGCGGCGAGGGCGGCGTCGATTTTGCGCGCGACGGCTATCGGGTCTGCCTCGTTTTCATAGCCCCACAGCGGGACAATCGGCTGTTTGTGCCCGTCGAATTTCGGCCTGGCTTCGTAGACGTTCTGCCACTCTCCCGTGCCGTGCGGGAAAATCCCGAGTTCCTTCCAGCGCGGTTCGGGGTGGTAGGCGGGCCAGACTATCGCGGCAACGTCGTATTCGGATTTTGCGGGGGCGGCGGAATTTCCCGCCTGCGGCGCGCGCCGGTCGCCGGAAGGGTTGGAAGTTTCCGGTTGCGACGCGCAGGCCGCGGCAAGCGCGCAAACTATCGGCAGAATGCAGTATTTTATCATATTGGAATCTTGGTTTTGTATTGAAATGCGTTTTAATTCGCGCCTTTGAAATATTCAATGCAAAAGTTTCCTAAATTCATATAAATTAAAAAAGCCGCCCTCACAAGATTTCGCGCATAAGCGCGAGAACTTGGAGGGCGGCCTCTACGGGTCATACCGCGTTCCTATTCAAAAAGCAGGGTGGTCACGGAGCGCGGAGAGAGTTTGAACGTCCGCTTGCCGTCAAATTTCGGGTCGATGTGCTGGTTGGCGAGGTCGGAGGATTCGCTCGTCCTGAAAGCCGAAACTTTTTTCAGCCCGTCCGAGCCTTTGCCGGAGAGCGAGAAGTCGAAATCCGCAGGCTCGTAGGAAACGTTTGCGGCAACAACCGCCACTTTCTTGCCGTCGGGCGAGGCGAAGGCGGAGGCGAACACTCCGCCGAGGTCGTCAGCGCCGGTTAAATCTATCCTCTTCCATCCCGGACGGATGAAAAAGCTGTAATTGCCGAGCGTCCAAAGCTTCTTGCGGGTGAATACGTTTCCGCCCTGGCAGATGTCGCCGTCTTTTGGGGCGACGCCGGTAAGGGCGTGGTCGCCGTTTATTTCAAAGGCTTTCCAGTAGCCCCAGCTCGGGGCGTCGACGCGCGCGAGGTCGGTGTGGATGAGCTTGGCCATCAAAAGCGAGATGTCCATGTCGGAGGGATTTTTTTGCGGCATGCCGTCTTTGCAAGCCACCCCGGGAAGGAGGCACCACTCGGTCTGTATGAATTGCACGCCGTATTTGTCGGCGCATTCCTTGAGCTTTTTGCGAGTGGAGACGATCTGTTCGTTGGACGTGTGCGTGTGGTAGTCGTGCGCGCCGATTTTTCGCGGGATGGATTTGAGATGGCCTATGTAGTCTTTGCTGTCAGGGTCGAAGAACGCGCGGATTTGGTCGCACGCCATGTCTTCAACGGGGTTTTTATTCATCTTTTTGCGCCCTTCGAGGTATGCGTCGCTTCCGTAGAGGTAGTCTACCCGCTCGGCCTCGCACAGCAGCTGTTTGGTTTTCAGCCCGCGCTTGCCAAGCGACTTGTCGAGCTCGACCGCAAGCCTCTTGATTTCCGGATTTAGCCACGGGGTGCCCTCCTGCGCGTTGGTGGACCACTTCCAGCCGGGCTCGTTCACGGGGCTGATGTAGTCTATATTGTACCCTTCGCCCTCGAAGTGCTTGGCGACTTCCGCCATGTATTCGGCGAAGTCGTCGTAGCAGTCGGCGCGCAGGTTGGACTTGAAGTCGGCGGCGTCCTTGTAGCCCTTGCCGTTTTGCGTCATCTGGACGGGGGGCGTGTTTGAAAACAGCAGAAACGATTCGCAGCCGTATTCTTTTGCCTTTTTCATGAAGTACTGCTGGCCGGCCGCCTTGGACCAGTCGTAGGATTTCCCGTCCTTTGACAGGAACGACTCCGCTCTGCGCTGGATGGGGACTATGTCCGCGCCCTCCTGCTCCCAGGTGCCGCCGCCGAGGTTTACCCGCCATGTGCTAAGCCCGATTCCCTCGGGGCTTCCGTCCTCTCCGTATTTTTGGGAAAACAGCCATTTTGCGAGCTTTTCCTTTTTGTCTTCGGCGAAAAACTTGCCGATAAAGTTTCCGCTCCACGCGTCCGAGGCCGCAAATCCGTCTATTGTCTGGAAGGTTTTCCCGGGGTCGATTTTTGCGGTGATGTCGGCCTCCGCCCCGCGCGCATAACACGCAATGATAACGGCGGACGACGCTGCGATACCGTATATGGTTTTTTTCATAATTTAAATGCGGCAGTTTTTCTGTCGGCGCGGATTCTGCCTGTCTGTCGGAATGTCTGTGAAGGGCAGGCAGGCGCGTTTTCCTCGGAATACGGAAATTTGTCCGCCCCGAATTTCAGCATTCCGCAATATCCGTCCCATCCGCCGCCTGCAATGAATGGCCCGCGCGGGAGGCTCCTTTCGCGCATGGTTCGGGCGCATTTCAGAATGCCCGCCCGATTCCGGTTGCGGGCGGGTTCTAATCCGGCGATTGCGCGCCGTTCGGTAAAAAATATTTTCTGCGGAAGTTCCCCGTCCGGCGGAAAGTGGTTTTTGGACGCGCTTAGAAACGCGCTTTTGAGGGTTCCCGCGCCGTCGCCGCGCGCCGAGAGTTTTTCAAAGCGCGACTCCAACACGAGCGCTCCCTTTTCGAACTTGAAAGAGAACGGTTCCTCCGACCATACGTACCTGCCTTTCGAGGAGAGCAGCAGCGGGGAGGCCTGGTTGCCGAAGTCGTTTTTCAGAAGGTCGAAGCTCTTTGTGTCGGCGGGGAAGGGCATTATGTCGCCGAGGGTAGTGGCGGCTCCCCACCACTTTTCTCCGTCTAACGGTTCCACGCGGGTTTTGAAAGTCTCCGCCGCCGCGCAGGAAACCGATAACATAAATGCGAGCATCGCGCCTCTCATGCGCAACACCTTATATTCCGGCGCGGAGGCGTTCAAGAAAAATGGGGAATTTGCGCGTTTAACAGTTAAATTTGGCGCCGGATTTCCCCTTTTTTATTGAACGGGGACGACCCTCACCGCCCTCCCGCATTGGTCGGCGTGTATTCCCGGGCCGTATGCGTTCATTTTCAGCCCGTTGTTATATCTGGGCGCCGACAGCTGCCTGTACAGCAGCTCTTCGTGCAGCCGGGCGTAGAAAGAATCGTCGTATTCTCCGTATTCCGGGTATCCGCTCCAATAACTTTGATTATACGGCGCGCATCCCGACAGGAGAAGGCATATTGCCATTGCGAAAACGGCTCTCGTCATTTCAGTTCGTTTTGTATTATGTCTCTTAGATTTAGAGCCCTGTTTATGTCCGCCCTGAATTCTTTTTCCACTCCTTGGAATATTTTCTCTTGAAACTGAAACTCCTCTAATGTCTTTGTGTCGTATTTCGCTAAAGCCGGATCGTTTTTTTTCATTTCTTCCAAATCTTCCTTTTTTACTTTTTCCCATTCTGCTTTGCCCTTGTCGGAGCCGTATTTTGCCGCCATGTACATCAGAAGCTTGTAGTGGATTGATTTGGCGTCTTTGTTCGCAGTGGAAAATTTTAATATTATGGCGGCGGCGTAGTATCCTTCCGGATCCCCTTTTTCTCCCGCCAGTATATAATAGAATATTGCCGTGTTGTTGGCTTCTTCGGGATTTCCGTCCCTTAAAAGAGTATAACACAAGAAAGCGAGCCGCTTTGCTTCGGCGGCCGTCAGGTGGCGGGGATTTTTTTTCATAGAGTTTGACGGCTTCCTCCCGCAGATCGTTGTTGTTTAGCGAATCGTACATTTTCGCCCTCGCTTCGGCGATTTTTCTTCTCCTTTCGGATATTGATTTTTGTTTGGCTTCGAGAGACTTTATGTATATCGCCTTTGTGGTCGGCGAGCTTGAAGCAAGCAGGTATGTGGATGTTATCGGATTGTCGACGAGCTCCGCGCACGAGGCCGTGAACAACGCGGAGGCGGCCGTTGCAAAAAGGCGCGCGGGCGCATGCATATGCGCGTTGCGGAAACCGCGCGTTTTTCTATCCGACTTCATGGCTTTTAGAAAATGAGGTGGGCATTTTTATATATTGTATATACTTATCAATACTAATGCGCGCGTTTTTTTTGGGGGCGGGCGGCGAGAGAATTTTGCAGAAGCTTCGCCGCCCGCAGGGCGCGCGGCGTTAAGGTGGCGCAAGACGCGGAAACGCCGCAATGCCAGCGTTTGGCGGCGGAAGTTTTGGGCGGCAATTGCGCCGGATTGAAATCCAAAAGAAAGGCGGGATTGCTCGAGAGCCGGCGCAAAACGCGCGGGTTGGGAAACAAAAAACCCGCCTGTTTTTCAACGGGCGGGCGGAAATCCGGAGATTTTATCCGGATTGCATTTAAATCTGGTAGCGGGTGAAGCGCTTGATTTCTATCTTTTCGCCGATAGTGGCGATTTTCTGCGTGAGCAGCTGCTCGATTGTGAGCTTGTCGTCCTTGACAAACGGCTGTTCGAGCAGGGCGACGCCCGCGATGAACTTGTCGATTTTCCCGTCCACAATCTTCTGCTTGATGGCCTCGGGCTTTTTGTCTTCCGCCATCTGCGCCATTGCGATTTCGCGCTCCTTTTCCAGAAGCTCGGCGGGAACTTCCTCGCGCTTGATGCAGATGGGGGAGGCCGCCGCGATGTGCATGCACAGGTCGCGGACGAAAGCGCGGAAGTCCTCGTTCTTTGCTACGAAGTCCGATTCGCACGCAACTTCAATCAGCACGCCGACCTTGTGGTTGGAGTGGATGTAGGCCTCTACGACGCCCTGTTCGGCCGTGCGGCCAGCCTTTTTCGCGGCGGTGGCGACGCCCTTCTTGCGGAGGATTTCGATGGCGGTTTCCTCGTTGCCCTGCGCCTCGACGAAGGCCTTTTTGCACTCCATCATTCCCGCGCCCGTGCGCGCGCGCAGGTCGCTTACCATTTTAGCGGTGATTTCCATAAGTTATGCCTTGGGTTCTTCGACTTTTTCGACGTCGATTTGTTTGAATTCAACCTGCGCTTCGGCTTCGGGGCGGACTTCCGCCTTGCCGATAATCTGCGGGTTTTTGGGCTGTACGGTCCTGCGGCTGAGGCCGTTCTGGACGGCTTCAACGACGATTTCCGTGATGAGGCGTATGCTCTTTACGGCGTCGTCGTTGGCGGGAATGGGATAGTCCACGAGCGACGGGTCGGAGTTCGTGTCTACCATCGCGACGACCGGAATCCCGAGCTTGCGGCATTCGGAGACCGCGATTTCCTCGTTCTTGATGTCTACTATGAACAGCGCGCCCGGAAGCTTGGAGATGTCCTTTATGCCTTCAAAGTTGCGCTCCATGCGCGCCATTTCGCGGCGTATGGCGGCGGCTTCCTTTGCGTAGAGCTTGTCGAGCTCGCCGGAAGTTTCCATGTTCAGGAACTTCCTGTACTTTTTGAGGCTGGTGAGAATGGTCTCGAAATTCGTGAGCGTGCCGCCGAGCCAGCGGTTTACGCAAAACGGCATCCCGCACATCGCGGCGGCCTCGCGCAGAATTTCCTGCGCCTGGCGCTTGGTGCCGACAAACATAATATCCTTGTTGTCCGCGACCGTTTCCTCTATGAACGCCGCCGCCTTTTCGAGCTGGGCGTAGGTCTTTTCGAGGTCGATTATTGAGACGCCCGAGCGGTGGTCGTACACATAGGGCTTCGACTTGGGGTTCCAGCGGCGGGTCTGGTGGCCGAAATGCACGCCCGCGTCGAGTAGGTCTTTTACTGTGATATTCATATTGTTTTGCTCCGTATCCGCCTCGCGGCGAACCTGGGATACTTTCTTTTTTTGAGGTTGATTTTTATCTGTTTTGGCCGAAAACGCATTTTGCGCTTCGATAAAAAATATATATACACAATATTCAGCCGGAGAGCGCAAGCAAAAAATGATTTGGCGAATGCTTTTGGCGAATAGCTGCGTTAGGGAAGCCGCCAAGACCGC
>OLGD01004482.1_pt1 | contig 11490 bp, 10 predicted proteins | sample 1605311 | NCBI WGS metagenome assembly OLGD01 (sample SAMEA3888917, study PRJEB22519) | human gut metagenome | biome: human gut; feature: human-associated habitat; material: faeces | place: Denmark | collected 2010 | reverse complement strand
CCTTGTCGTACAAATTTGCATACACATTATAATAACATAGCGATATTGACATACCAAAGCCAAATAATGTTGTTCCTGCCAATACTCCTAAAAATCCCGTAACACATGCATCAATATACTGTTGGCTGACATCCTCCGGCTCCAAATCTACATACATTGCATTTAATAATTCATTTACAGAAGCCGTACTCTCATAGTGGTCCTTAAATGAAGTGACAATTAACTTTGCTCTTGATGCGGTTTTTTCCGGATCAAACGTAGATAAACCATATATCGCATTTGCGGTATTTATGGATATAACTTTTCCCTCATCCACCGCGGTTAGAATGTCTGACGAATTATTTACCGCAGACTTGAACTCATCCATAAAATTAACCAGATTTGTAGAGAACATAGAAAACTTACTTTGTGCTATAAAATTCTCATATGCTGTAATATCATCTGAAGTAATAACATAAGCATATATATTATCAAATCCTAGACTTTCTTTAGTATAATTAGGATTGTCTATATAATGGGACATATAAAGATAAAGTACATATTTGTTAAAATCTGCTGTGTTATATGTATTACCATATCTCTCTAATGCTACTTGTGTAACATATTGCATCCTTTCATTCTGTTCTTGTGTGGTTGCTGGCGGATTACCGTTCTGTGCATAAGATTGAATATACCCTTGCCCTGCTATTGCGTTTTCTAATGCCTTTGTTTCTACTATTTCTACTGATAATCTAGCTATGTCCGTGTTCAACGACGCATAATATGAGTCATCTTTCCTTTGCATCTGCATTATATTGGCAATATCCTCCGAATCAAAACCAATATTCTCCCATGACTGTCACGCTACTGTTATATCGTTCAGCACTGTCAACATATCATCCGGATTAATCCGAGCCAATGATGCTGCATATATCGGCTGAATAGAACTTCCAATGGTTGAAATAAACATCAAACATATTGCAATTACCACGCTAATGACTTTCTTAATCATATTGACCCCTCCTGTTTTTTTCCTATCACTCTAATTACCATATACCAAACATGTATGCTCCAAAAAATAAGTATTATATAGTTACTGGAAAATATTCTTACTTGACAGAGAAACTTAAAGTGCTGGAATAGTTGGCATCTTTCTCCAAAGCTCATTTCAATATAAACCCTATTTTTTCCGCGACCGAGTTAAATTCGCCCATACTGCAATCTTTTTACACTGATTACTAAAGTGAATCCAAAAAGCATATCAAAATATGCCTTTTAAGATACTATCGGGCAATATAAACATGTTCAAGTCATTTCTTCAACGCCTAAAAATAACTTCGGATCGCATTGATCCGAAGTTATAAGTATCATATAGCTATCGGAAAGCATTCTTACATTTCCTGCAATTTTAATTTATTTTGCCTCATAAGAAGAAGTAAACCTAGTCCGTCCAGAATCGACTTGATTATTATACGCATCTACAATGTCGCTATATTCCGTTGAATCGCTAAAAGGAGCAATATCGCTTGTATTGTCAGATACACTCATGTTAGAAACAGGACCGGAAATTAACAATGACCCGTCCGGCTGGGCATAAGCAAAAAAGATATATTCATTTCCTACAACCGGAAGCTCATCACCCTCATAAACAAAATATTGTGAGCCATCTTCCGAAAGTCCGCCAGATTTTTGAATCGGGATAGCCGTGTCAGTAACTAAATTGCCTTTGATATTTTTTGTGACGTTCACAGTATAATTTGTGTATGGGCCGGAAACTTCACGAGTCTTTCCATCGTCTGTTTCAACCGTAACAGCATCTTTATAAACAGTACCTTCTTCACTTGCGACCGTACCAACGAATACATAATCAGCATCGCCTACAACTGCATTCAGATCGCTATAATCAATCGAAAAAGTACCTCTCAAATATGATGTCTTAATTTCGTCAGAAGTTGAAGGTTTCGCAATGCAAAAAAACAGCACACCAATAACCAGCAAAATCACAACAGCTCCGATAAAAATACCAATTTTGGTTTTAGACTGAAATTTCATAGATATTCCTCCCTTCTTTAATAGGTAGTGTCAAAAACTACCCATTTTATTGTTCTAAAATTCTTTTAAAACCTTGATTTATTGAAGGTTTGCAAATAAAAAGAGCATTGACCTCCCAAAAGAAGTATAATGAGTTCACCACAAACACCATTATCAACAAGGAGACAATGCTCATGGACATTATACTTTATTTACTTCTATTTATTCAATACCAACATAAACAAATCTGCTGGCTTTTTAATTTTATCTGCAGATATATTCCCCTTAAGCAGTGGGTCTTCGATGACTCCCATTCTCCCAAATATCAAAAATTCAAGATTGATAAGCTCCCAAAAATAATCTATTACGAAAAATGGGATTACAAAGACTACATTCCTTACCTCGAATGGAAGTATGGCAAGAAAATCAAACCTGTCAGCCGCCGTTCTGAATGTGATATTGATGACAACTGTACCTGTCCACGTTGCAATGCTCCAAAGCCTTATCTCTACAAGAATAATGGTTCAAAAGGACAGATTCTGTGCAAAGTATGCTCCACCGCATTCTCTCCGGAAGAAAACCGTTTTTCAAAGTCCTACTCCCTCAAATGCCCGCACTGCAATCACTCGCTGGCTCATAAGAAAGACCGCAAACACTTTGTTGTCCACAAATGCGTAAATCCAAAATGTCCTTACTACCTCCACAATCTAAACAAGGTTGATAAAAAAGACCTTAAGGAGGACTATGGCAAGAACAAATATAAACTCCATTACATCTACCGGGAATTCCAGATAGATTTCTTTCGCATGGATTTAAACACTCTTCCCAAGAATGCTTCTTCCCTAAAATTCAGTAAACATGACCAGCATGTCATGTCTCTTTGTCTTACCTACAAAGTGAATCTTGGGTTATCGCTTCGTAAAACCGCTCAGGCATTGAAGGACATACACGGCATCAGCATCTCACACCAGCAAGTTGCCAACTATTGTAAAACCGCCTCTGCCTGCATAAAACCTTTCGTAGACAACTACGATTACAAAACTGGCAATGTATTTACTGCCGATGAAACATACATCAAAATCCGTGGTATCAAAACCTATATCTGGTTTATCATGGATTCTGCCAAACGCTCTGTTATCGGCTATCAGGTATCTGATAATCGTGGTGTTGGTCCTTGCATTCTGGCAATGCGGATGGCCTTCCGGCATCTAAAAGAACTGCCTAAGAACTTTAAGTTCATTGCAGATGGCTACAGTGCATATCCCCTTGCCGCCCAGCAGTTCTTCCATGAATTCGGTGATAAGTTTAAGTTTGAAATCACACAAGTAATCGGACTCACCAATGACGATGAGGTTTCTAAAGAATTCAGACCTTACAAGCAGATGATTGAACGCTTAAACCGTACATACAAAGCTTCCTATCGTAAAACCAACGGCTTTGATAACATCGATGGAGCCAACTATGATCTCGCCCTCTGGGTTGCTTATTACAACTTCCTAAGACCACATAAACACAACAACTATAAAGTCTTAAATGAAGTCGAAATGCTGTCTCAGGCTGACACGATGCTGGGCAAATGGCAGCTTCTCATCTTCCTTGGTCAACAGACGATTCTGAACCTGCAACACGGCGAAGCCGCTAACTGTTCTTAGATTCAGAGCCAGAGGTAATTATCCCAGCCACCGCAAAGCGGCGTGCCCTTGATGGCACGAAAAAGAACTGCTACACTGCTGTAATCGACGGAAAAACTCTAACTGTTCTTGAGTTCTTCGCCGTCGGTGATTAACCTACAGCAGTTCTTTTTCGTACCGTCAAGAGTGGCGGTGGGCTACCACAACCCAAAAGATCTACAGTTTTCAAGGTTCATCTGAGCCTTTTTCTTTTGCTCAGTTTTTTCATAGGTCATTTGACACTATCCTTTAATATCTTTTATAACTTGCGTCATAGGAAGCCTTGTCGTTGGCAGAAAGACTTGTTACTGAGCTTACATACGCATACTTTTCATTTGACTTTTCCTCTCTATTTACTAAGATTGATAGTGCCTTGTTTCAATGTTAAATAATCGGAAGTTGCGCTAATAATATATAAATTGTATTCTCCCCCCTCTCTAACTTTTAATTCGTAACTTCCGCTTAGACTTCCAAAACTTTCTCCGTCATACATAACCCCATCTTTAATATATCCTATAACCAGCGCCTGATTAGAAACCGCATCTGACTCATATTTTTCAAACGAAAAGGTTAATATATCCCCTGCTTTACAATTCCAACCTGCATAATCCTCCAGATAAAATACTGCCATACTTCCGTTAGTCATAATAATTTCAGGTGTCGTATCATTCTCCACCTTAAACTCAGAAACAGATAATGGCAGCACAATATTATCATCTGCGACACTCTTTATAATATGGCTTTCAGTTATAGCTCTTCCCTCAGCATTCCCTATATCGCTTTCTTCACCATGCGTAACCTCCGGTTCCGAATTATCTATGACTTCTTTTCCGATCAATCCTTCGTTTTCATCTGTAACTAATTCTGCTCCAAACAGCCCATTAATCCACTGAACCAGTTTCCCTCCTGTCGCCGCATTGGCAATCCCTCCTGTTGTAAAAAGAATAATACTTACCACCATTACAGTTGCAACGCGAGCCAACCGTTTACGGCTATGTGCGTTACTTTCATGAAATAGTTTACTATTCTTTTGTAAGGAAATATCGTTTTCTTTTTTTTGCTCTAAACATTGTGCAGCCTCTAGGATATATTTATCGTTTATTTCATTCATTGCATAAAAAATATCTGATTTCAAAGTTTTCATAAATACTTCCTTTCCGCTAATTGTTCTCTCAGCTTTTTTCTTGTTCTAAATAAGATTGTTTCGACCTTGCTTTTGCTCATATTACAACATTTCATAATCTCTTTTACCGACATAAAGTACCAATATCTTAATACAAAAACTTGTCGATGAGGTTTTTGCAACGATTCCAAAAAATCCTCAACAATATCTTTCAATTCATTATTTTCCCAATCTTCTTCTCCCGCTTTCGCCAGATAATTACTCAATTCCTCATATGGCAAACACATATCTATATCTCTTTTTGCCGCATGAATATGTTCATACTTTTTTAGCGCCTGATTCCTTGCAATTTTTAAAATATAAGCTTTCAAGTTATCTGGTGTTTTTGGGGGAATCGTAAACCAGACACCTAAATATGTATCATTTGTACATTCTTCAACATCTAACTGATTCTTTATCAGCCTGCCAATTATAAATGATACAAGTTTCCCATATTTCTTCTCTGTTTCTAGCAATGCATCCTCGGATCGGCAATTATATAGTTTAATTATTTCTCTATCGTCCATTACAACCCTCTCTTATTTATTAAGTACGGATTCGATCCCTTTTGCTTGCAAGTTTTAAAACTTTTTGCTTTATTTTTTTTATTTGTCATTTCAGCTACACAGAATATAGCTTTTGATGTTAACAGTGCCTAACCCTTTCCATGCTGGTGTTTTAATAAAAAAGCCAGAGGTCAGTGTCTCTGGCAAAATGTATATTATATTAAGTTTGCTAAGTTCGTCCAATTTGCATCATAACCCATTATGGACATGATATCTGTGGCTGAAATGGTATGTAACTGTTTTTGAAGTTTGCCAAAAGCAGTTCTCATAGATGAAAATAAAGTCCTTTAAGTCGGATTTGCTTAGTAATAGCGCAAACATTATAGCTATGGCGTATGCATCATTAGTTCCATAAGTATAGGCGCCATCTTTGGCACGTACAATCCCTAAAACGGAGAAATTTTTAATACTTTTTGTATGATTTATCTGCCATGGTACCTCCTATATATAAAAAGCCCCCGGGTCCGAAGGACACCGGAGGACAAACTGGCAATCTCTTGTATAAGTATTATACTACACATTGGCAAAATGTCAATGACACTATGCTGATTTGGTGTGGATCCAAATTTTTCAATTTCACTTTATTAACCTGCTATTCCAAAAACAATTCAAACCCATAACAGCTCTACAAAGAAACAAGGACATTGATATTTACTATCAACATCCTTGTTCTAATTATTACACCATCTCAGGAAGTTTGTAGCCTAATTTTTACATTGCGTCTGCGAAGTCATCTAATGACATACTTACTCTACTTGCGCCTACCTCAGGTTCTAATATACCATCCTGAACAAGTGAATATATTTCAAGGCATCTGCCTTGTTGTATTCCTTCCTGTATGCCAAGCTTTTTATGATCATCCCATGCCTTACACATATTTACCACCTCTTCCTTTTCATCATACTTAATGTCAGTTCCTACAAATAGATTGATAGCTGCTACTGTCTCAACGTCAACCCTTGTAAAGGTTTCGTCTTTTGTAATTAAATCATTCAGCTTTCCCTCATCTGAAGCATTTTTTAGCACTTCAAACAGTGGTCTCAGTCCTGTTTTGAACTTGGAAAAATCCGTAATCTCCAGTGGATTCAACAGATTAATCCTGTAATCGTTGATAAATGGCCGAAATCTCTCGTCCATATGAGGCATCATCTCAACAAGACTTCTTGGACCATCCCAGTTTTTTGTTCCAAGATATAATGTAATTGTAATCACCGGTGTCAGCCTATCCTCAAGTGTAAACCCTGATAAAAACTCATCTGATGATTTATAATCTTTGTTTTTCTGATGTTGCTTCTTCGCCTCGTTGACCTGTTCTCCATAATTCATGGCATCATAAATCATGGTCTTAACCGGCATCGAATAATGAACATCTGTCTGTGCCTCTATCCCCATCAGTACGATGTATACTGATTCTGTATATTTTACAGACACCCCCTTTAGCAAATCTCTCCATTTCTGCTTAACAATCTGCTTCCTATCAATACCGAAAACTGATAACACCTCTGTGGTGTCACATTCCTTTAAATCCTCCGGTTTGATAACCTTCTCTCCGTCAAACAATACATAATTACAGATTTCACTAAACCTCGTATTGTCCGACAAATACTCCTTTGCCTTCGAGTCCTTTGTACCCAAATTAACCTCCTCTTCTCGTGTGAGCAGGAAAATCTGAAGTCGAATAAAAATACTGTATACTTATGCTTTCCACGTATATAATGTGTACAATAATCCCTTATATAAAAGCCGGCAAAATCCCCATCCCCCGCTTTTCTCGTAATTTTTTCACATCTGACATTTCAATTTTCCTGCTATTAACTGGTAACATAAAGCATTGAAAATTTCCATGTCTTTGTCGAAAAATGCGAAGTGGTCTGCCCTCTTCAAAGTGATACACACCGGAAAAATATGCTGTGGTGTCGTATTTACAGAAATATAATGCTTTGAGTTGATTGTAGCACACAGAAGTAAGCTTGTCATTATATTTTTCATCTGTGATAATACTTGCAAGATAACATGTCATGCCCGACATCCAGAATGTTAAAAAGAAGCTTCCATGGCAAAAACCGCAATAATCTCCCGCTTCATTACACAAGAAGAATGCAAAACTATTTTCATCTGCCCTGCATTAGTCACTATAATGGTCTGACTGACTCAACGTATTCATTTAGCTTCGCTCTTATCTCTTCAAACTGCTTTCCTGTAACCTCATTATCCGACTCAAATGCCATCATTTTGTCAAGATATCCTCTCTCCTTTGCTATCTGAAGGCTGATAGGATAAACCAGCTCAAATGTCAGTGCAATGTGCCCTGCCACATGGTCTACCGCGGTCTTTTTACAGGAACGAAGTACCGCATGCCTCTCATCAAAGGCTGCCATAACCTCAGGACTCACCTGCGAATTTTTCAGTTCCTCCGTTGTCACATTATATATATCCTCTGCCGGAGTATCTACATTTACCCTAAAAATATCCACCTTATCAGCATCCCGTAGTATATTGCAAAACATAACCGTATACTCGTCAAGCCTCTCATCTATCCTGAAAGCGCTGTGATTTCTTATCGCATTCTCAACAATCACACCATATTTATCATCATGAAATCCATCCACATATGTGTCGATAAGTCCTTCCTTAAACAACAGGTCTGCTCCAAAATTGGCATGATCGACAGACTGTGCATCGTTAAATGTGTTATAGCGCTTAATCTGTTCAAATCTTCCGACATCATGCAGCATCCCTGTGAGCCATGCCACATCTGTCTCATATTCATCAAGCTTTAAATCCCTTGTTATCAGCTCGCAAAGCTCCGCTACCCTATAGGTATGGTCTATTTTGAGCTTAATCTTTGGGTCTGTGGCGTTGTACCCTGATGTGTATTCTGCGAATGTGTTTTTTACTCGTTCTCTATCTATTATCATGTTTATTATCCTTTCAAAAAACCGGTTTATCTGTGGCTTCATTGCTGCTGTTTTAATTTCCATCGCACCACATCGCTATGTGGATTAACCCTGGCAAGTCCAATCTCCGTAATTGTCGCTTCAAATGGCACAAAGCTTTCCTGCATTACTGAAAATGCCATCTGCATCTGTTCCTTTGTCAGTGTCTTTCCAAGTGTAATATGTGGCAGCCAGCTCATTGGCTTGTAGTATCTGCTCACTGCACATTCCGGAATGCTTTTCACCTCATCAAATACTTTTTCCGATAAATCCTGTAAATATCCGTTAAGCACCGGTGTGGCATAAAATACATATGGCAGCAATTGTCCAACTGACACAATGCTACTCGTCCCATTAGAAAGTGAATTTCGCAGATTATCCATTGCTCCCAATAAAGCATTTTCACTTCGAGCTTCTATTGCCGATATCGTCATGTGTGGCGGCACATTGTTATCCGTCATGAATGAATTACCTGTTTTCTCAGCTATTTTATTTATATATCGTTGTAAAATATGCTCTGCCGTCTTGTCAAAATATACAGATACAAGATACATCTACTTTCCCCTGTCATATAAAAATCATGCCCCAACACACATAGGCCGGGGCAATTACTGTTTCTATTTATCCTTTCCTCTCCTCATCGCTACAGCTCCCGGCGATGATATTGCACTTCCCAATACAAGCTTCACAAGCCAGATAAAAAATACTATCACAAGTACAGGAATAAGACACGTTGTAACTATAAGCACTGCCAGTCCATCAATGAACTTGTTGACCATGTTCTTTACACTATCTGCCGTAACTGACAATGTATTTTTCACACTGTTTACTGCATCCTTCGCCTTATCTATAAAGCTGCTTTCAGAGCCCTTACTCTTCTTGCTATCCTTATCATCATCCTTTGATGCTTCTGATTCATCCGCTAAATCATTTGCTTCATCGATTGTCGCATCAATTGACTCCTGATATGTACTGTAAATCATTTTTGAGACATGCACGCTTACCGGAATAACCGCATATATTGCCAGACCAAAAATGAATATTTTTACACCTATTTTCCAAAAGAGCTCCTTTTTGCTTCCAAAATATACTGCCAACGCGAGCATTGATACCGGAATAAGCCATTTGAAAGTCAGCGTGCCCAAAATAGTCAACAGATATTTTTCAAGATATATTGCTGAAACAACAATCAGAAAATATCCTGCCAGATCCATTAATTTATTTGCAACAGGAGTTCCGTCATCTCCCGGCGCTAATGTAATAAGTGTTGAAACTGCTGTAGCACTTGCGCTCAGTTCCAACGCAGTTGTTTTCTTTTCATCCAGATACTTTATAGTTTCTTTATTTATTTTTGACTCAGGCGATGAGTAGCTTTTTGCAAGTCCAAAAAATGAAATACATGCAATAATTATACACACTATAATTGCAACTACTCTAAATAGCAGGCTTCTTTCAAACGATGAATCAGTTTTATTTTCCATAATGACTTATACCCTCATATTCTATAAAAAAGTTCTTTTTCCCTCTTCCCGGCTATTCTTCAAGGTAGATGCTGCTCCCTCTCCGGCAAAATATTCCTTCACCAGCTTTACAACTACACCCGAAAGCAAAAATACTGCGATAAGGTTTGGTATGACCATAAGGCCATTGAAGGTCTCCGCTATGCTCCACATCAGTCCGAGGTTCATTGTCGCACCGACAATCGCAACAAGCGAATATACTACCATGAACGGCTTATTTGCCTTAGTTCCGAATAAGAACTCTATGCATCTGGTTCCGTAAAGTCCCCAGCCTATGATGGTTGAAAATGCAAAACAGCACATGGCAACCGCTGTAAAGATTGATACCCAGCCGCCGTAGGTGGATGTAAATCCGCTGATGGTAAGCTCTGCGCCGGCTGCTTCTCCATAGCCCACAGAAACTCCGCTGCAAAGTATGACAAGTGCTGTGAGTGTACATATCACGATAGTGTCCACAAACACCTCAAATATGCCAAAGAAGCCCTGCTTTACTGGCTTTTTGGTGTCTGCACAGGCATGTGCGATAGAGCCTGTTCCAAGACCTGCTTCGTTTGAAAAAATTCCTCTGGAAACTCCCTTTTTCATGCTCATAAAAAAGCTTCCTACTGCTCCGCCTGTCACTGCTGACGGATTGAACGCGCCCTCTATTATTGCTCCGAATACGCTCGGTATAGCTTTAAAGTTGATGATTACTACTCCAAGTGCCAGCAGAATATACATCACTGCCATAAATGGCACAAGCTTTTCAGTAACCTGGCCTATACGCTTGATTCCTCCAAGCAGAATAAGCGCAATGAGAGCTGCAAGCACTATTCCTATTATGAGATTGAACGTTGATGCCGACTCTTTTGAAATTATATCGTAATTATATAAAGCTGAATCAATCGCTGTGGTTATGGTGTTTACCTGTGTAGCGTTTCCTGTACCAAACACGGTGAGCACGCCAAACGCTGAGAACAGATATGCCAGCCAGTGCCAGTGCTTTTTAAGACCATTTTTAATATAGTACATAGGGCCGCCTACCAGGTCACCGTTTGCATTTCTCTCGTGAAAATGTACAGCAAGTGTGACCTCCGAGAACTTGGTGCACATGCCCAGAAGTGCTGAAATCCACATCCAGAACACCGCTCCCGGTCCGCCTATCGCGATGGCTCCCGCAACTCCTGCCACATTTCCTGTACCGACCGTCGCCGCAAGTGCCGTACACACTGCCTGAAACGGTGTGAGCGCTCCGTCGGATGCCTCACGTTTTTTGAGCATCCTGCCAAGCGTAACCTTCATCGCATATGGAAACTTTCTAATCTGAATAAATCCCGTTCTGAAGCTCAAAAGCAGCCCGACACCTATGATACATATCATCGCAGGCACGCCCCAGATAAAATTGTTGACCACGTCATTGACTTTTTCTATTACTGATAACATCTTTTTCTCCTACTGAATTTAGTGTAACGTATAAAGTATAACACGGTTTGTACAATTTTTTATATATTTAATTTCATTTTTTTGAAGTTTTTCTTTATAAAAAACACCCGGATATAGCAATTTATCTATATCCGGGTGTTTATTTTTGTATAATATGATTAAAGGGTCAAAAGGTATCATCGATGCATGCTTGCATGCAATTCG
>OLGD01004481.1_pt1 | contig 11496 bp, 7 predicted proteins | sample 1605311 | NCBI WGS metagenome assembly OLGD01 (sample SAMEA3888917, study PRJEB22519) | human gut metagenome | biome: human gut; feature: human-associated habitat; material: faeces | place: Denmark | collected 2010 | reverse complement strand
CCCGGTAGGATTATCCAGATCCCGCTCAGAATCGTAGCCGATCTGTTCCACGATCTCATCTTGATTTTTACAAGGCTCATATCCTTTTAAACTGCAGAACAGTCTTCCCATTCCCCTTGTATAAGAAACTACTTCTTTCTGGTAATCGCGCATAGTCGAAACAGGCGCTTTTCCCTTCAAAATAGCGGTATTTTCCTCTGTCTCCATAGGAAGAAGAGTTCCCTGCATTTTCTGGATATCATTCATTGCACGGCCAACAACCTCCACCGGCACTTCCAGCCGAAATTCATAGTAAGGCTCCAGCAGAACATTCTGTGCTTTCTTAAGCCCCTGACGGATAGCCCGATAAGTAGCCTGACGGAAATCTCCGCCTTCTGTGTGCTTCTGATGGGCCCGTCCCGCGATCAATGTAATCTTCATATCTGTGATCTCGGCTCCCATGAGAGTTCCCACATGACGTTTTTCCTCCAGATGGGTCAGAATCAGCCTCTGCCTGTTCCGGTCCAGCATATCTTCACTGCACCGGCTCTCTACCGTAATGCCGCTGCCGGCTTCCCCCGGTTCCATAAGAAGATGTACTTCTGCATAGTGGCGCAGCGGTTCAAAATGCCCTGCCCCATGGACCGTAGTCTTTATCGTCTCTTTGTAGACAATAGCGCCGGCATCGAATGCCGTATCGATCCCAAAACGCTGTTTGATCTCATGCTGCAATATTTCGATCTGGACATCCCCCATTACCTGGACCTGGATCTCCTGATTTTTTTCATCCCACACAATATGTAACTGTGGTTCCTCTTCTTCCAACATACGGAGTTTGGGAAGCATAACAGCCGGTGCCACTTCCTCCGGCAGTGCGATACGATAGGTAAGTACCGGTTCCAGCAGCGGCAGTTCCCCATCTATTTCTTTTCCCAGTCCTTCCCCTGCCCGCGTCTCTGTCAGGCCGGTCAGGGCACATATCATTCCTGCTTCCGCCTTTTGTACCGCTTTGTACTTTTCACCGGAATATATACGGATCTCATTTACTTTCTGGCTCCATGTTTTTGCCCTGTCGGAGATTTCTTCTCTGGCCTTTAATGAGCCCCCTGTTATTTTTACATGGGTCAGGCGGTTTCCTTTTGCATCTCTCGTAATCTTGAAAACTCTCGCCCCAAACTCTTTTCCATAAGGCTTTTCTTCCACCAGTTCTGCCATGATATCCAGTAGTTTCTCCACACCATACCCCTGCAGTGCCGATCCGAAAAAGCACGGGAAAATTTTGCGTTTACACAGAAGTTTCTGTACCGTCCAAACATCCACCTTCTCTTGTTCCAAAAACTGCTCCAGAGCCTCTTCGTCGCACAGGGCAATGCTTTCATACCGGTCCGCATCGTCTTCCGTGTCAAAATCCACAATTCCCTCAGACAATTCTGTCCTAAGTTTTCCCAGGATTTCCTGTTTTTTTGCCCCCGGCTGATCCATCTTATTTACAAAAATGAAACAGGGGATCTCATGTTTTTTCAACAGCTGCCACAAAGTCATAGTATGCCCCTGCACACCGTCCATGGCACTGATCACCAGAATCCCATAGTCCAGCACCTGCAATGTCCGCTCCATTTCTGCGGAAAAATCCACATGTCCCGGAGTATCCAGCATAGTAAATTGTATTTCATTCCATTCAAACACTGCCTGCTTGGAAAAGATCGTGATTCCCCTGCTTTTTTCCAGTTCATAAGTATCCAGAAACGCATTTCCCTTGTCTACCCGTCCGGCCTGCTCAAGCACACCGGTCCTGTGAAGCATTTCCTCTGACAAAGTTGTTTTTCCTGCATCTACATGCGCCAGCAGACCAATACAGATATTCTTTTTGCCGCCTTTTAATTCTTCCAAATAAACTCCCTCGCTCTCGTTCTTTATGATACTACATGTACATCCATCTGCTTAAATGGTATCTCCAGTCCTTTTTCTTCAAAAAGTATCTGGATTTCTCTTACTGCCTTGCGGCGCACCACGCCCTTAATACCCGGATCGGAAAACAGACGCAGTCTCATATTGATCGATGAATCTGCCAGTTCATCCGTTCCCTGTTTGGAACATTCTTTGACCTCCGGGATTTTGCCTATCCTTTCAATCAAAGTATCCATGGTTTCTTCCATGACTGTTAATGGCACACCATATGCAAAAGATACAAAAATATCCTGCCAGTCGGATATTTTCTGGATCTGTGTAATATTCCGGTTAGAAACCGTCACCAGATTTCCAGTATTAAGATCTTCTATTTTCGTGATCTTGATGTCAAAATGAACCACCGTACCCACTACATCCTGGTACTGGATCACATCTCCGATGGAATAAAAATTGGACCACAAAATATTAAATCCCATAATAAAATCTTTCATAATATCCTGCAGTGCCAGACCTACCACAATACCAATCACTCCAAGGCCTGCTACCATGGAAGTCACATTGACTCCGTAGATCTGCAGTACAATGACAATGACAAATAAAATGATCACATCCCGGATGGCTGCTGCCGTCAGCCGGATAATGGTCTGTTTTTTTCCTTCGTCTTCTTCGGTTTTATCCAGGCTCTTTTTTATATATTTGCGGATGATCTTCCACAATACAAAGGCCACAACAATTACAATGGCCACACTGATCAGTCTTACGGGCATCAAAAATTCCAACACCACTTCCAGATTTTTATCCAACATCTGCCTTATTGCCTCTGACATACATCCTCATCCTTCCTATGGAATCAATAATTTTTTTGCAATTCTTCCAAATTCATCCCGCCAGTTTTCACCAATTCCGTTTAAGTTTTCAGCCTCTGAGATAACCGAAAACAGTTTATTCACAAACTCTTCCCTCTCTTCAGTTGTCATACCGCTGACCCAGTTATCAATCTTCTGATCAAGCAGTTCTGCCGTTTTATTCAGTCCGGGCAGCGGCACAAATTCCCCCTTTTCTACAACCCAGTTAAATGGATTGTGCTGTAAAATCCCCACACCGTCACTTTTGATCACTTTGCTTATCTCCTGCTGACCAAGGAGCGTACCGATCACAGAAAATCCGGGAATCGTCTTCCGGATGCGTCCTGCCATCTCCTGATAATAACTGTAAGCAATGATCTGTTCATTCATGCCCGGACCATCATGGGAATAAATTCGTTCAATCTGTCCACGCACGTTTTCCTCTGCATGAATCCCGGCGTATACAGCCAGATTTCCTCCTTTGGAGTGTCCTCCCAGCCACAGTTTTCCCTGCCACTGACCAGCTGTCTTTTCCACATACTCTTTGGCAGTCTGCTGAGCCGGCACCGGTGTGATATAGGCCATATTAAAATCTTCTTTCCAGCCCACCAGCGTACTGTCAGTCCCTCGGAATGCCACATACTTTGTATCTTCATCCACTGTGATGGTAATGGCCGCAAACTGCTTTTCTGCAGCCACATCCGTCTCATTCACATAATGACACAGTGCCATATCACGAAATCTGGGACTGGCAGCCATGGCCAACAACAACTGCTGGTTTTCTTTTCTGGATCCGTTATCTGGGAAAATAGTAGAAAAAAACTCTGCCTTGTACAAATCTTTGACGGTTGTCTTTCCACACTCTTGTTCAAAGCCAGGAACAATTCCATCAAATAGTAAATAAGAAAACTGACACAATACCAGACTGTCCACCTCAGAGAAAGGCTTTTCATCTGCCTTTCTCATTTCTTCCTTTACATAATCAATTATATTCCCCATATTTCTCCTGTCTTTTTAGTCAAAATCCAACGCCTGAGCCAGATCTGCAATGAGGTCCTCTTTGTCCTCTAATCCGCAAGATATGCGAACCAATCCTGCTGGGATTCCTGCTGCTGCCAGCTGTTCATCATTCATCTGACGGTGGGTAGAAGTCGCCGGATTCAGACAGCAGGTTCTTGCATCTGCCACATGAGTTTCAATAGCTGCCAGTTTCAGCCGTTTCATAAATGCCTCCGCAGCTTTTCTGCCACCTTTTAATTCAAAGGAAACCACACCACATCCGCCCTGTGGCATATATTTCTGAGCCAGTTCATAATATGGACTGCTTTTCAGTCCCGGATAACTGACACTTGCTACCTGAGGCTGCTTCTCTAAAAATTCTGCTATGGCCTGGCCATTTTCCACATGTCTCGGCATTCTCACATGAAGAGATTCAAGGCCCAGGTTTAGGATAAATGCATGCTGTGGAGACTGAATACATCCAAAGTCTCTCATTAACTGAGCTGTGCACTTGGTAATAAAGGCTCCCTCTTTGCCGAACTTTTCAGCATAGGTAATTCCATGATATGATTCATCCGGTGTACATAGACCAGGGAATTTTTCTTTCTGTGCCATCCAGTCAAAACGCCCGGAGTCTACAATGGCACCTCCTACTGCTGCACCATGTCCATCCATATATTTGGTGGTAGAATGGGTAACGATATCTGCTCCCCACTCAAACGGGCGGCAATTAACCGGTGTTGGGAATGTGTTGTCCACGATCAATGGTACGCCGTGATCATGGGCTGCCTTAGCAAATTTTTCAATATCCAGTACTGTTAATGCCGGATTGGCAATCGTCTCTCCAAATACGACTTTTGTATTTTCCTTGAAGGCAGCATTTAACTCTTCTTCCGTTGCATCCGGACTTACAAAAGTCACATCGATTCCCATTTTTCTCATAGTAACATCAATAAGATTAAATGTTCCGCCATAAATAGAAGAAGACGCTACAATGTGGCTTCCGCACTCACAGATGTTAAACAAAGCAAAGAAGTTTGCAGCCTGGCCGGAAGAAGTAAGCATAGCCGCCGTACCACCTTCCAGTTCAGCGATCTTAGCTGCCACAGTATCGTTGGTTGGATTCTGCAGTCTTGTATAAAAATATCCTGAATCCTCCAAATCAAATAACCGTCCCATCGCTTCACTGGTATCATATTTAAATGTCGTTGACTGAATGATTGGTATCTGTCTCGGTTCTCCGTTTCCCGGTGTATATCCCCCTTGAACACATTTCGTATTAATTGAACTCATTTTCTTTCATCCTCCATATAAAAATAATAAAACACTGAATCTCATTATACATGAAACTCAGTGTTTTTTCAATTTACTTTTGGATTCCCAGCATCTCTTCTGCGTGAGCCACTTCTTCCTGTGTCGGAACTCTGACTCCATCCAAAGGATAATCAATATTTAACTTTTTCCACTTGGCCAATCCCAGTGTGTGATATGGCAGAATCTCAACTCTTTCCACACAATCTCCCCACTGATCCAGTTTCGTTTTCAACGCCTTCAGCCCTTCATCGTCATCGGTAAGCCCCGGAACCAATACGTGGCGTACCCACATAGCACCACCGTGAGAGGAAATATAATCACCCATGGCGATAATATTCTGGTTGGTGTGTCCCGTCAGTTTCTTGTGTTTTGACTCGTCCATTTCTTTTATATCCAACATGAACAAATCTGTCACTTCCATAAGACGATCAAACTTTTCCATAAACTCCGGCGCATCTGAAAAAGGATTTCCACTGGTATCCAGCGTGGTGTGAATTCCCTGGGCTTTCGCCAGTGTAAACAGTTCAATGACAAAGTCAATCTGAAGCAAAGGCTCTCCACCACTTACGGTAATTCCCCCATTGTCTTTCCAATAAGGTTTATAACGTACGGCCTTTTTGAACGCCTCTTCAGCTGTAAATTCACCTACGCCTACTCCATTTCCTACATCCATCGTCCAGGTCTCAGGATTGTGGCAATACTGACATCGCATCCGACATCCTTGCAGGAATATAACGTAACGAACCCCCGGCCCGTCAACCAGGCCGAAGGTTTCTAAAGAATGTATTCTTCCTTTGTTACTCATTACAGTGATGCATGACAAGTTCTGGAGATAACATCGTTCTGCTGCTCCTCTGTCAAGTCAATGAATTTAACCGCATAACCGGATACACGGATTGTAAAGTTAGCGTACTCTTCTTTCTCAGGATGTTTCTGAGCATCCAAGAGTTTCTCTTTACCGAATACATTTACATTCAAGTGATGAGCTCCCTGATCAAAGTATCCGTCAAGAACCTGTTTCAAGTTCTGAACACGCTCTTCTTCAGAGTGACCCAATGCATCTGGGTTGATTGTCTGAGTATTTGAAATACCATCCAAAGCCCAGTGATAAGGAATCTTAGCTACAGAGTTCAAACCTGCAACCAAACCATTCTGCTCTGCGCCATAACTTGGTGTAGCACCAGGAGCAAATGGAGTAAATGCTTTTCTACCATCTGGCAATGCACCAGTAGCTTTACCGTAAACCACATTAGATGTGATTGTAAGGATAGATGTTGTAGGCTCAGAATCACGATATGTGTGGTTCTTTTTGATCTTTGTAAGGAAAGTCTTAAGAAGCCATACACCGATCTCATCTGCGCGATCATCATCATTACCATATTTAGGGAAGTCTCCCTCTGTCTCAAAGTCAACTACCAATCCATCTTCGTTACGGATTGCCTTAACTTTTGCGTACTTAATAGCACTGATAGAATCGATACAATGTGAGAATCCTGCGATTCCTGTTGCAAATGTTCTACGAACATCTGTATCGATCAAAGCCATCTCAGCTGCTTCATAGTAGTATTTGTCATGCATATACTGAATCAAGTTCAATACATTTACATACAAACTTGCCAGCCAGTCAAGCATCTTGTCATATTTCGGCATAAACTCTTCATAAGTGATATACTCACTTGTGATAGGTGCATAGTTAGGTCCAACCTGGTTGAACTCTTTCTCATCTACACCACCGTTGATTGCATAAAGCATAGCTTTCGCAAGGTTAGCACGAGCTCCAAAGAACTGAATCTCTTTACCAGTCTGTGTAGCAGATACACAGCAGCAGATTGAATAATCATCGCCCCAAACAGGTTTCATTACATCATCGTTCTCATACTGGATAGAACTTGTTGTAATAGAAATGTGTGCAGCATACTTCTTGAATGAATCAGGCAATGCTGAAGAATAAAGTACTGTAAGGTTTGGCTCCGGTGAAGGTCCCATGTTCTCCAATGTGTGCAGGAAACGATAGTCTGTCTTTGTAACCATAGAACGACCATCCATACCAATACCTGCAACTTCCAGTGTAGCCCATACAGGATCTCCTGAGAACAACTGGTTGTATGAAGGGATACGAGCGAACTTAACCATACGGAATTTCATTGTCATATGGTCGATAATCTCCTGAGCTTCTTTCTCTGTGAGCACGCCGTTCTTCAAGTCTCTCTCAATATAGATATCAAGGAATGTAGATACACGACCAACACTCATAGCAGCACCATTCTGAGTCTTAACGGCTGCCAGATATCCAAAGTACAACCACTGAGCAGCTTCTTTTGCATTCTTAGCCGGCTTAGAAATATCAAATCCGTAAGATTTAGCCATTTCTTTCATGCCTTTCAAAGCACGGATCTGCTCTGCCAGTTCTTCACGAAGACGGATTACATCATCTGTCATAACGCCACAGCCACAGTTTGCTTTGTCATACTCTTTCTGCTCGATCAGGTAATCAATACCATACAGAGCCACACGACGATAATCGCCTACGATACGTCCACGGCCATATGTGTCAGGAAGTCCTGTAACGATGTGGCTGTGACGAGCAACTTTCATCTCAGGTGTGTATGCATCAAACACTGCTGCATTATGAGTTTTGTGATATTCATTAAAGATCTTGTCAAATTTAGGATTTGGTGTATATCCATAAGTTGTACAAGCCTGCTGAGCCATCTTGATACCACCATAAGGCATAAATGCTCTCTTCAGTGGTTTATCAGTCTGAAGACCAACAACCTGCTCCAGGTCTTTCATATCCTCATTAATGTATCCAGGGCCATAAGCTGTCAATCCTGTTACAACCTCTGTCTCCATGTCAAGAACGCCGCCTTTAGCACGCTCTTCTTTCTGCAATTTCTGTAATTCTCCCCAAAGCTTGTCTGTTGCATCTGTTGGGTCTGCTAAGAAGCTTTCGTCTCCATCATATGGAACATAATTCTTCTGGATAAAGTCTCTTGTATTTACTTCATCTTTCCAGATAGTACCTTCGAAACCTTCCCATTCTTTAAAGTCTGCCATTTTTTTATTAGCCTCCTTCTTTTTTACTTTCTACTTTCGTTTACTTACGTCATTATCGTAACACTTTACCTCATTTATTTCAAGCAAAAAAAGCAAAAATTTTGTGGATTTTTTTTGTCTCGTCTGACCCTGTCTGTCCACAGGCTTATTGATACACTTTCTCACTAATTTCTTTGCTTTTTTTTCGATTTCTGCTATAGTATAAATAAGTAGTTAGTCATTTCTAACCGCTAAATCTAATTCGGGGAGGTCTTTATGAGGAATCCATTAAACCGCAGGATCCTGCGAGAATTACGATCTGACTTTGGAAAGTACAGCGTCATTTTTCTCTTCATGATCCTTACGATCGGATTTGTTTCCGGGGATCTGGTAGCATCCCACAGCATGTTGGCAACTTACGATGAAAGCTATCAAAAATATAATATTGAAAATGGTCATTTTGTACTGAAACAGGAAGCAGACAAGGATTTGATCCAAAAGTTGGAAAAGAAAGATGTAACAGTCGAAAAGGACTACTATACAGAAAAGCATTACACAGGCTCAGATCAAAAAAGAAAAACAGTGCGAATCTTCCGGGATCGTTCTCGTTTTAACAAGGCCTGTCTGCTAGAGGGCCGCCTGCCTGCCGGGAAAAATGAAATCGTCATCGACCGGATGTACGCTGTCAACAATAACCTGTCCGTAGGAAGCAGCATAAAACTAGATCACATTACATACACCATCACCGGTTACATTGCTCTCAGCGACTACAGTGCCATGTTCGAAAACAATACTGAATTGATGTTTGACGCCATCAACTTTACCATTGCCCTGGTAGCAGATGGTGAATTTGATTCTATACCGGACAAAACTCTTACCTATAACTATGCATGGTTTTATAACAACGGTACCCCGGCAGATGAAGCCCATGAGAAAGAGAAATCTGATGACCTGGCCGAAACTCTTAATAAATCCATTATGGAAAAGGGCGGTTCCAACGCCCTTGGCAGTTATCTGGGTCTTTTATCTGAAGACAACAATCTGGACCAGTTTGTTCCAAGATATTTAAACAGTGCCCTTACCTTCGCCAAAGATGATATCGGAGGCGACAGCACCATGATGATAGTTCTTTTATACATCCTCATCGCTATCATGGCCTTTATCTTCGGTGTAACCATCAGCCATACCATTACGAAAGAAGCCTCTGTCATCGGCACGCTGCGTGCCTCCGGCTACAGCCGTATGGAACTGTTCCGCCAGTATATTACCACACCGGTACTCATCACATTGGCTGGCGCTATCATCGGCAACATCCTTGGCTACACGGTATTTAAATACATAATCGTCGATATGTATTATGGCAGTTACAGTTTGTTATCTTACACCACCCACTGGAACGCTGACGCATTTGTGCGCACGACCATCGTTCCGATTCTTCTGATGTTAGCCATTACAAGCATAACCTTATACCGCAAACTAAAACTGTCTCCGCTTCAGTTTATCCGGAAAGATCTGAAAAAAGGAAAACAGACCAAATCACTGCGTCTTCCTAATATTGGATTTATCCACCGGTTCCGTATCCGTATTATTTTGCAGAATGCCGGAAGCTATGTTACCTTGTTCTTTGGTATTTTACTTTCCAGTGTTTTGCTTCTTTTCGGACTACTTCTGTCTCCTCTTCTGAGTCAGGTTTCCGATATGGCCGTACAGGCGATGCCGGCCAAATATGAATATATGTTAAAAAGTGAGGTAAAAACGAAAAACAAAGAGGCTGAAGCTTTGGCTGTCTCTTCTTTTAAAACCCACAGTAACGGCTATCTTCCGGAATCCGTATCTGTTTACGGCATCTCTCAGAACAGCCGTTACTTCAAGGAAAATTTCCCAAAAGAAGGGGTCTATATCTCCAGTGGCTACAGCGAAAAATACCAATTATCGGTAGGCGATACCGTAACCATCAAAAAGCCATACACCAGTATCTTATACGAACTTGAAGTTGCAGGAATCCACGAAGCGCCTACCTCCATTGATATATACATGTCCAAAGATTACTACTGCGACTTATTTGACGAAGAAGACGATTATTACAACGCCTATTTAAGCAATGTGCCATTGGATGATCTGGCTCCGGACAAAATATACTCCACCATTACCCAGGCAGACATAACCAAAATGTCCGACCAGTTAATGGTATCCATGGGAGGTATATTCCATCTGGTAAATATTTTTGCCATCGCACTGTTCCTTTTGGTTGTGTATCTTCTCACTAAACTGATCTTGGAGAAAAACGCTTTATCCATCTCTCTTTGCAAGATTTTAGGATACTCATCTCCTGAGATTGGTGGATTGTACCTCATGGCAACCAGCATCATGGTGCTGCTGTCTGTTTTGATCAGTTATGGTACAGTTACTTTACTTTTATCAAAATTATTTGTGGTGATGTTAAAAGATTATAACGGCTGGATTCCGTTCCGGATGACACCGGATATTTATGTGAAAGCATTTTTCTTAACCATGGCCGCTTACAGTATCATCGCCCTGGCACAAATGCGAAAGATACGCAAAGTGCCAATGACCGATGCCTTAAAAGAATAGAACGGGCAGAATTACCACTCAAGATCGGAAGCCGGAATTTTATTTTCATTGATATAGTTTTTCCGGATCATTCCATCACGAAGGCGGATCACACGATCCGCCATATTTTTTATGGCGTCATTATGAGTTACCATGATAACTGTGTTTCCATAGGTCTGATTGACCTTCTCAATAAGGGAAAGAATTTCCTTGGATGTGTTATAATCCAGAGCTCCCGTCGGTTCGTCACACAAAAGGATATCCGGATTTTTTACGATGGCTCTTCCAATACTGGTCCGCTGCTGCTGCCCTCCCGACAACTGATTTGGCATTTTGTGGCGGTGTTCATATAACCCAAGGGTGTGCATCAGTTCGTTTACATCCAGTGGATCATCACTGAGATAGGCTCCCACTTCTATATTCTCCTGTACATTCAGATTCGGGATCAGATTGTACATCTGAAATACATATCCCAGATGTCGGCGGCGGTATTGCGTCAGTCTTTTTTCTTTCATATCCGTCGTTTTCTCACCATTGATGGAGACATACCCTTCGTCCGCCTGGTCAATCCCGCCGATAATATTCAGAAGCGTAGATTTTCCGGAACCGGATGGTCCAAGCAGCACACAGATCTGTCCTTTTTCAACAGAAAAGTCAATTCCTTTCAGCACTTCCGTCCTGTTTTCTTCTGTGCCAAATGATTTTTTCAAGTCTTTGATCTCTAAAAACATATTTTTCCTCTCCCAAAAAATAGTCTGTAACTTGTCGCTCACTGTCTGCAAAGGCGGTAGTCACTTTATATTTGATGTTAGAATCAACTAACTTATGGTCATTATAGCACAGT
>OLGD01004477.1_pt1 | contig 11505 bp, 5 predicted proteins | sample 1605311 | NCBI WGS metagenome assembly OLGD01 (sample SAMEA3888917, study PRJEB22519) | human gut metagenome | biome: human gut; feature: human-associated habitat; material: faeces | place: Denmark | collected 2010 | reverse complement strand
GCGCGCAACGAATCGGGCAGGCCCTCGAAGGCCCGGGAAACGATCTGGCCTCCTTTGAGACGAACGCCCACGTTAGGGAAATGCCGTACCAGCGAAAGCGATACGGTATCGAACCCGATCCGAGCATTCAGCACCCGGCTGGCATACTCGTTGACGAGCGGCGTCAGACGGGCGGGGGTAAGCACCAGAGCCACGCCGCCCAGAACCAGCCCGGCCAAAAGGATCAGCGAAGCCAAAGCGACCAATGAAATCTTAGCAACCCGGCGGCCGACCCGTCTCGGCGGACGCACGGGCATATCGTCTTCCTGCACGGATCGGACGGAAAGATCGGACGGTCGTCGTGTCATAAGCCTGTACGGAAATATTTCTCACGCAAATATAGCAATTTTCCGCGCGCCTGTCGCATCTCCCTATCGCGGAAGATACCCGCACGGAAAGCCCGTTCACGCCCGGCCGAACTCCGCGCGTCTTTCGGCACCGTACAGTCTTTCCGTTCCGGAACCGGCTCCGAGCGGAAGCCGGCAACGGATTCATGGAAACGGCTTATATTCCCACGAAGAAATGCCACGGCACAAGCCGAAAACCGAAGCAACTACCGCTCCGATTCACAAAGCCGCCGGCCGACGCAAAGCCTGCCCGGCATCTCTCCGCGGAACGCTCGTCCGAATCGGCTACCCGTCAATGTTGTCCGCGCGCTTCGAGGTAGCGAATCAGAGGCCCGGGCCGGTCGGTCTGGATAATCCGTGCGCCCAGCGAGTCGATCAGCACCCCGTATACGCTGTCGGGTTCCGTCTCGGCCCGGTCGTCGTAGCGGCTGCCGGCCATGCCCTTCCACATCGTGTTGTACCAGATCAGCGCCCGACCGGCGAGCATCTTCTCGGCTTCGAGCGGCACACGCGTCGTATCGTTTCCATAAAGCAGCTCGTAAGCCGCCGGACGTATCTTTTCCTGAAAATCGGCAATCGCCTCCAACGCCCCCTCCTTGTCGAGATGGACGATCGGCATGTAGACGATCCGGTCGAGGTACTTCCCGAGCGCTTCCTGCACGCGGTCGGTCGGCTGCGTTCCCTTCATCAGCACCTGGCGGGCGACTCCCAGCGAATCGGCCAGAAAAAACACATCGTCGAAAATATCGAAGCCCTTGTCGATATTGAACAAGATCCGGTCGCGTCCGAGCTCGAACACTTCGTCCAGCGTCGGCACAAGCAAGTCGGTCAGCGTACCGTCGGGAGCTTTCAGCCGGCATCGGCGGATCGAGTCGAACGTCAGCGAGGCCACCTCGCCCCGACCGTTCGTCGTCCGGTCGATCGTCGCGTCGTGCATCAGCACCAGACGTCCGTCGGCGGTCCGGCGGATGTCGATCTCAACGACATCGACCCCCATCTCGATCGCATGCTGCACAGCGGGCAGTGAGTTCTCGACGCTATGCCTCCAGTCTCCCCGATGAGCGACCACCACGACCGAGGAGGTATTCGGATCGTACAGTTTCCGCAGAATACTGTCGACCCGTGTCGGCTCCTGCGCCAGAGGAGCGCCGGAACAAGAAAAGGCCGCGAATCCGACCGCCAGAATCAACCATAGATTTTTCATAATCAACAATGCGTTATATTTCGGAATATATCTCTTCCGCTTCATTTCAGACAGGCGGTATTCCCTCGACAAAAACGATCCGGACCGGCAATCCGCCGGGCACGGCATCGTCGCGAAGCGTTACGCGAAAGGACCGTAGCGATCGGGAAAAATTCTCCGATAACCTTACACAAAAGTAAGAATTTCGGAATAATCGCCACGCTTCCCGAAATAAACTTATCGTAACTTCATCCGCCGGCTTCCCCGTCTCCGGCACGGAACGACGAACCTCCCGTCCGCCACACCGGACCCGCACGAGGCCATTCCCATTCTACCGGAACAAGCGTCCATGCAGGAAAACGAAGCCGGCCGGTTCAAAGAACCGGCCGGCCGCTATCATCCGACTGAAGACTTCCGCCTCGTCCTTAGAACGCTTTCTTATAAATGGCGAGAATCTCCTCTACGTTCGTCTGACGAGGATTGCCCGGCGTGCAGACGTCGTTGAACGCCGCCTGCGCCAGCGTCGGCAGACCGCTTTCGGGAACGCCGATCTCGCTCAAATGCTGCGGGATGCGAACACGGATAGCCAAATCCTTCACGGCCTTGACTGCGGCATCGGCGGCCTCGTCGTCGCTCATGGACGACGTATCGACGCCCATCGCTTCGGCGATCGTGCGGTACTTGGCCTTGGCGGCCTCCTTGTTATACTCCATCACGAACGGCAACAGCAGCGCGTTGGCCACGCCGTGCGGAATGTCGTAGTAGGCGCCCAGCGGGTGAGCCATGCCGTGCACCAGTCCCAGCCCGACGTTCGAGAATGCCATGCCGGCGATGTACTGAGCCGTCGCCATGCCGTCGCGGGCCTCGATATCGGAGGGATTCTCGACGGCCTTGGGCAGCCACTTGGCAATCATCTCGATGGCTTTGGTCTCGAACATATCGCTCATTTCCCATGCGCCCAGCGTAATCAGGCCCTCGATCGCGTGCGTCAGCGCATCCATGCCGGTCGATGCGGTCAGACCGCGCGGCATCGAAAGCATCAGCTCGGGGTCAATGATCGCGAGCGTCGGGATGTCGTTCGGATCGACGCATACCATTTTCTTGACGTTCTCCTCGTCCGTAATCACGTAGTTGATCGTCACCTCGGCAGCCGTGCCGGCCGTCGTCGGCAGCGCGATGACGGGAACCGACTTTTTCTTCGTATTGGCTACGCCCTCGAGCGACACCACGTCGGAGAACTCGGGATTGTTGATGATGATCCCGATCGCCTTCGAGGTATCCATCGACGATCCGCCGCCGATCGCGATCATGAAATCGGCTCCGGCCGCTTGGAACGCGGCGATGCCGGCCTTCAGGTTCGGCTTCACTTCGTCGAAAATCTCGTAGGGAATGTTCGCGTCCTTCAACACGGCGATCACCTGATCGGCCACGCCGAACTTGATCAGATCCTTGTCGGTCACGATCAGCGCCTTCTTGTAACCGCGCTTGGCAACCTCTTCCGCGATTACCTTTCTCGAGCCGGCTCCGAAATAGGAGGTCTCGTTGAGAATCATTCTGTAAGCCATAACGATTATGTTTAGTTGATGTTTTAGATATTTTTCCGCGCACAAAAATAACACATATATTCGCCAATCGGAAGATTTTTTTCAAGTCTTTCGACCCGAAAGCGAATTTAGGTGCCGCCGGAGCGACCGCAAGGCCACAACCGGGCCTGCCGGAACCCTGTCCGATCCGAAAAGGCTGGATACCGTGACCCGATCCATCCCGCGAACGCTCCGGAAACTTCCGTCGGAGACCCGCCGCTCCCTGTCCCGGCCGAACGGAGCGAAACCGTCGGCGAAACAAGCCCGAGAGCGAATCGGTCCCATTTCTCCCCTCCCGGTCCGGGAAGCGAAACCGGAAACGGACAAGACGCAAACACGGTACTCACTATCCGGAACATGTCCGGCCTTCCTGTAGCCCGGACACGCGCGGACGGCATCGGACGACAAAGCGGTCGGCCCGAAGCCCGTACCGTCCGAAACCCGCACCGGGCCCCGGCAGGACAGACCGCAATCCATGAAAAAGAAGCTCGCGGAACCTTCCCGGTTCCGCGAGTCTTCCTCGCCGTTCATGCCCGAACGACTACCGGATCTCGAACGTATAGCTGCCGGACGGGAAGCGGTACAGCGGCGAACCGAGTCCTTGTCTGGCAACCGGATAGTCCGTCGGATCGAAAGTGCGGCCGTCGACCGTGATGTTCTTGCCCTCGGGAAGCGCCACGAGGCCGGAAGCATTGGCAGGAATAACGATTTTCCACCGCAGCAAGCCGTCTTCGTTGCGCCAGCCGCTTTCGACGAGGCCGTAGGGCGTATCGAGCGTAGCCTCGGCCCAGCGAAGCTGGCCGGTCATCGTCGGCTCGAAGCGAATCACCTTGAATCCGGGCCCCGAAGCGTCGGGACGGATGCCGGCAATGTCCTCGTAGAACCAAGCGTCGTATCCGCCCTGCATCGGATGACTCATCGAACCGTAAACCATGTCGGAATGTGCGCTGTCAATGGGAAGAACTTCCCACAGCGTCGTAGCGTCGCCAGCGATCCACATCCACTCGAAGCTGTTCTCGCCCTTTTTCGTGAATACGCGCCAGGCCGCCTCCGGATTACCGTATCGCGACAGAGCCTGTCCGATCCGCCCGAGACCGAAAATACCCGTATGGATGAATCCGTCGTACTTTTCGTCGATATTGCGCACGATCGCATCGGACACGGCATGCTCGTCGCCGGCAGGCACAAGTCCCAGATCGAGCGCCATCGCATCGGCCGTTTGGCTGCCGAATGTCTTGTTCTTCCCGTCATAGAATTCCGCAACGAAAGCGCGGCCGATCCGATCCCGCAAATCGGCGTAACGGGCCGAATCCTCGGTGTTTCCGAGCACCACAGCAGCCTTGGCCACGATCGAGGCGTCGAGGTAGTGGAAAGCCGTCGAGCTGAGCGGGATCGGACAATCGATCTTACCCGGCGGACACCAGTCGCCCAGGCCGTAAGGCACGATATGGTTCTCGGTCAGAGCCTCGACATGATCGACCCATTGCTTCATCTCGCCGTAATATTTCCGAAGCGCATCCTCGTCATCGTAATAGAGGTACATATACCACGGAAGCTGCACGACGGCCGTACCCCAGTCGGGCGACGCAACGCCGCACAGGCGGCGGCCCGGCGAGATCATGAACGGAATGCCGGGCTGCTTATCGGCAAAATAGAACTGCGTGTTGTAGAGTTTCTGATGCAGCGTATTCTCCAAAAAGACGGAGGACGTCGAGCTGATGTCGGCCATGTACTTGGCCCAGAAATTACCCATGTCGTAATTGAAGCTCTCGAACGGGAACACGGCATGCGCGTCGCCGAGCCAGCCGCAACGCTCGCGGTGGGGACAGTCGGTCGGCAAACCGTGCGTATTGCTCAGCATCGTGCGTACGGCCATCTCGTGCAGACGGTTGATCTGCTGATCGGAACACTCGAAGCTGCCGCGCCGGGACACGTCGGTATGCACGACGACCGCCCTGAGCCACGAGGTATCCGGCTGCGTCGCCGCGCCGGAAAGCTCCAAGTAGCGGAAGCCGTGATACGTGAAACGCGGAGTCCATGTCTCGCGTCCGGGCCCCTTGCAAACGTATTCGTCGGTCTGTACCACACCGGTAGCGCCGACGCCGGTCGTCCGATAATCGATCGCGCGGCGGTTGTCGTCAAGCCGCTCGCCCATGCGCATCCGAAGGCGGGTGCCCTGCGGCTGCTCGACGGCCAGCCGGGGTACGGCGGCCACGTTGACGCCGAAATCGAAAATCCAGTTGCCGACGGAATCCTGCCACATGGCTACCGGAGCGATTTCCTGCTTGAGCCGGATCGGCTCCATGACCTGCGGAACCAAGCGCGCGGGAATCACGCCCTCGGCCGGACGAACGCTCTTCCAATCTCCGGAAGGCGTTCCCGGCGAAGCCCAGCCGGCGATCTCGCGGTTCGCATCGTAAGACTCGCCGGCGTAGAGGTTCGCGCTCAGCACCGGTCCCGGAGCCCACGTCCACTTACTGTCGGTCGCCACGATCCGCTTCGAGCCGTCCTTGTAGGTAATCTCCATCTGCAACAGCAGCATCGGCTTGCCGTAACTCATGCCTGCGCTCCACACTTTGTCCTGATTGTACCAGCCGTCGCCGAGCATCACGCCGATGCAGTTATCCCCTTTTTCGAGCAGATCCGTCACGTCGAACGTGCTGTAAAACGCGTACTGCTCGTAATTGGTCTGAGCAGGGTACAACACGCGGGTCTCGTCGACGAGCCGACCGTTCAGATAGAGATCGCCGCACCCGAGTCCCGACATATAGACGACGGCCCGCTCGGGCTTGGTCCCGGAATTCGACGCATCGAACTCCTTGCGCAGATACGGCATGGGGGAATTTTCGCCCCACTCGGAGGTGATCCACTCGGCCTGCCAGCGGTAGGCCGTATCGGGACCGACCGAAAAACGGGCCGGCTCGCTCCACGGAGTCACCTCGTCGGCCGCGTTCCAAACACGGACGCGCCACCAGTAGAGCTTGCCCGGCTCGAAAACGACCCCTTCGGGCACGATGTTCAGCTGACGATCGGACAACTGTTTCTCGGAATTCCATACGTCGGCCCGGCCTTTTTCGAGCGACTTTTTGCTCGACGCGATCTCGATTTGCCAAGCCGTCTGCACGACATTCCGCGCATCGGAGGCGATACGCCAGCTGAGCGACGCCTTATCCACTCCCTCGGGATCGATCAGGTTGCGGCAACGCAAGCCGACCGCCTCGGTCTCTTTCGCGAGCTTACCGCCGTCGGACCGCTCCGTACCGCAAGAAACGACGGCAAGAGCGACCGTAAGCAGCAGCCCGCTCGCAATACGGTTGATTTTCATAGCATTTATCGGTTTAGGTTAGAATTGCACTTATTTTATCCGGCGGACGATCATACCTTCGTATGGCCTCAGCGTGAGCTCCGAGGAAGCCGCGAGAGGCCCGACCTCGCCGTTCTGAGGGTTCCACAACTCGAGTTTCCGCGCCCCGGGAAAACTCAGCTTCACGCTTTGGGCCCGGTCCGTGTCGTTCGTGACGAAATAGACATCGCGGCCCCCGATCCGCTTATGAGCATAGAGAATATCCCTGTGAGGCGCAAAGACGATGTCGCGCGTAAGAATGCCTTCGAGCAGCGTATTCAGCCGTCCGGGCTCGAACTGCGGTTCGTAATAGACGGCCGGGCGAACAGGTCCCGCGCCGCCGGCGAGCTCGTTGAAGCGACGAACGATCCCTGCGGACGGAAATTCGTCCGGCGAATTCTTGGGCAGGGCGTTCAGTACGACGAGGCGTCCGCCGTCGAGGACGAATTCGGCGATCCGGTCCATAGCCTGCTGCGACAACGTTTCGACCCCGGGCAGAATCAGCACGTCCCAGCGCAGATCGCCGTGCACGAGCCAGCCGCCTTCGACCTCGGACTCCTCGACTCCCCGGGAATCGAGATAAGAAAATTCCCAGCCGTTGTCCATCAGACAGTCGCTCACGCGGTCGAACAGCCGCGACAGCTGCTGCGCCTCGGGCGCGCCTCCGGCAATATCGTCCCAGCTCAGCAATCCGGACGGGAACGGGCGGAATTTCGTCCACAGCGTCTCGATCGGATAATACACCGCGATGCGCGATGCGCGAACGCCGCCCGACAGCATCCCGACGACCCGGGCCACATACTCGTTGACAGCCGTGCGCCCGGCGGCATCCTCGTGCTGAAGCTGCAGATAGTTGTTGAAATCGGTCGCGCCGCCGAGAATCATCCGATTCAGCGTACCCTTGACCTGCTGCGTGGGAGCCTCCTTGCCGCCGTGGAAAGGATAGTCGGAGATCGGACACGACTCGACCATCATGCGCGAGCGGCCCTCCAGCTCGGCCGCCGACGAAGCCAGCCGCGACGAGTACAGGTAACGGCGCGTAAAGGCGGGCATTCCGGTCAGGTTGTCGATTCCCGGAATATCCATAGCCCGGTAGCACGCCATGATGTCACCGTAAAGCGGCACGTGGGCCATCATGCACTCCTCGAGCAACAGATGTCCGCCCGAGAGAAGCTTCTGCGTATGGCAATAGTCGCGTATCTGTCCGAAATAGTTGCGGGTCAGCAGATCGGTAACAACCCGGAAATAGCGATAGCGGAGCTTCTGCCCTTCCGGTCCTTCGTCCAGCATCAGCCTCAGCAGTCCGTCCTCCAGCGAGAGGCCGTACCGGCTGCGGAACTCCGCCGAGACATTCTCCTTCCAAGGATAGACGCCATAGCCGGGATTCTGATACGGCTGAGCCATCAGCGACGGCTCGTCGGTGAAGGTCGAGGTGAACAGTTCGCCCAAAGGCTCGTCGAACGCGGAGGCATAGCGGCGGTGCGTCGTCTCGATAAAACGCCGCGTCACGTCCTCGAGCAGCAGACTCGGATAGCGCGGGGCGTATCCTCCGCCCCGGTCGGTCCCGGCCTGATAGCCCTCGTACAGCGCCGAGCGGTTGATCTCGGCCACCGTCCAGCGGCCCTCGGGCGCAAGCCAGCGCAGGCGGCCGTCGCGGACAAAAGCAGACAGATCGAGCGAGCGGTCGTAGTCGAGACCGCACTCGGTCACAGGCAACGCCCGTACGAGCACTCTCTCGCCCGGCAAGGCCGCGAGGTCGAGCGTCGTTCCGCCCCGAACGGTCGTATCGCGGAACAGCAGGCCCTCGGCTTCCCACTCGGGATGTCCTTCGAGCACATAGGTATGGGCCATGCCCGACGGATAGGAACGCTCGTCGTAGAGCCACAGATCGAGCCCTTGCTTCTTGGCGGCATGCACGAAGCGGTTGAAAACGGCCAGTTCGTCGTCGCTGCGCAGATAATCGTCCGGATTGACATTCGTGGCCATGCCCCGATAGCCGTTATCCAGAATCCATCGGATCATCGAATCCTGCGCGCGCTCCTCGCGCGGCACGCTGTGTCGGTTCACATTCATCCGGTAACGCAAGGAAGGGTTCCGGAACTCCTCGCGCAAGGCTTTCGGGCCCTGCGCGGCCGAGACGTTCGCGAGCAGAAGCGCGGACGCCAGCCACCATGGTTTCATCATTCGCATAAGCAGACCGAATCGTTTGAAGTTGTCTTATCGAGCATCTCGCTTATCCGTTCGTACGAGCGGACCGTTCGTTCCGCCTCGCCGAAATTCAAAACGACATACTGTCCCGATCGTTTTCGCATATAAATGTACGGGCCCTTGTCCGAGGTCAGCATCAGCTTCGCCGTACCGATACCTCTCAGCCGGAAATAGCCCTTGCGGATCGTTCCCGTGCCGAGCCCGTCCGTCCGTTCCTCGACGAAAGGCAGCGTGTCGGCCAGACGGACGGAAAAAAGTTCGTTCCACAGAATCCGTTCCCCATAGGCCCCGCCGATCCGCAACCGGTCCGACGACAGACTCAGCGAAGGGTCCCGCAGGGAAAAAACGGCATACCCTGCCACGAGAACCGGCAGGCCGAACAGCAAAGCCCAAAGAACCGGCACGACCGCCGTGGAGGAACTCCGCCGACCGAAATTCTTACCGCCGCGATCAGAGCGACCAGGGCGGGTGCGATCAGAAACAGCCACGATGCCTCGCGCCATCCCTGCGCAAGCGTCAACGTTCCCCCGGCAGCCGTCACGAAGGCAGCGCCCAGAAAAGTCCGCAACACGACCCGTCGCGCTTTCCGCCCCGCACGCCCGGCATCCGACGACGAAACGCAGCGCGAAGACATGCGCGGGTTTCTCCCGACGATAAGTCAAAAGACCGGCTACCAGCCATATAGCTGCAGCCATTCCCGTATCCTTGTACAAACGCATTTCCGCGGCAGACACGATCGCCCCCCGAATATCGGGTACGACCGCGCCCCGACACGACCATCCCGACCCAAAGCCGAAAAAGGAAGCGCGAAATCCGTTACAAGATACGAAAAATAGACGGCATGACCAACGGAAAGGTGTACGCGAAAAAAGATAAACGACGATTCGCGGACAAAACGGAACGAGGATTTCCGCCCCTCGCCTCGCAAAGCCACGTCCGAAAACCCGTCCGTCGGGTCTTTCTGACCGCAATCCGAGAACCAGACCGCGGGAAACGTTTCCGAAAAAACAATAGCGGAGAGGATGTCCGGCCGGACATCCTCTCCGCTATTGTTCAACTCCTAACGGGCTTCCCGGCAAGAGCTCCTGCGCGACGTGCAAACGGACTCCGCATCTCCGCCGGAAAATAGTTTCCTATCAGTACCGAATAGTCCGGACATGATTCCGGTCATACTCGATACGATGTTTGTCGAGCATTTCGAAATCTTCCGGCTCGAGCCCCGAGTTGTAAAACTCGACCGCCTCGTTGTAATCGTTCAAATACATCCGTCGCAGCACGGGGACGAAGCCCGCGCTCGTAAACGCCTGCGTCGAATCAACATAGGGGCTCCGCAAGGAAGCGATGTCGGCCAGATTATGGAACACGGAGGCCGACGTGGCAGGCTTGCCGCAGTTCTCCCGCGCAGCCCGGTACTTTTCGGGGAACAGCTCGCGGTAACGGTCGGAAAACCATGCGAAGCTGGCCACATGAAGCTGATAGTAAGTCGGTGTGGGAGAGGCGTGCAAAAAGCGGTTCCGGTCGTCGTCCATCAGGTCCTCGCCATGATCGGAGCAGAAGAAAAGGGCCGTAACGGCATCCGTGCTGTCGAGTACGGAAATGACCTGATCGAGCACATAGTCGGTATAGCGGATGCTGTTGTCATAAGCGTTGCGCACCTTGTCCTTGGTCTCGCGGTTGACGGCCGACGCATCGTCGGGCGTGAAGAAGGCGAAATCCTTCGGATAGCGCTTGGTGTAATCCATATGCGAGCCGTACATGTGCAGCACGACGAACAGACTGCTGTCGGTCGAAGCGACGGCCTGCCGCAGAATCGGCAACATGTCGCCGTCGGGCCGGTTGTCGGTATAGAACTGTCCTTCGCGCGGAGATATATCGACCCGCCGGTCGGCCTCGGCGGAGAAATAGTCGATCAGCGAGCGGTTCGGAACCTGATTCGAAATATACAGCGTAGCGAACCCCGCCTCCTTGAACGCGGTGATGATGCTCTTTTGTTCGAATATATCGTTGTAATTTTCAGCCGAAACGGACGAAAGAATCACGGGCACGCTCTTATGCGTCGCGTTGCACTGGGTCAGCATATCGCCGAACGGGACGACCCCGTCGCGGCGCTCGAGCATGGGCGTAGTCTGTCTCGGGTAGCCGAGCAGGCTCCACGACGGAGCCCGAGAAGCCTCGCCGACCACCATCACGTAGATTTCGCGGCCGTCCGGCACGCTGTCGCGCGTCACGCCGAAACGAAAATCGCGGGAAGTCTCGGGATATGCGTTGCTTTGCGCCCAACGGTCGAGCGAAAGACGGATATTATAGATCACGTTGACGGGGAAAATATGATAGCGGATGCCGAACCCCGGATGGCGGGCATACGAGACGCCGGCCATTCCCCCGCCGAGAATCAATGCGGCAAGAGCCCCGAGCGCCGCCCGACGGCGGAACGGGGCCGAAAGCCGGTCCCTAAGCAGCAGCGAGCGGACAGCCAGTACGATCAGCGGGACGTAGAGAACGATGACGAATACGATCGAGGGCCAGATGTTGCCCAGCAGCTCGCCGGCCTCGGAGGCGTTCGTCGTAAAAAGATTCGTGAACATGTCCACCGCGATGATCGACCCGCCGAACAGATACAGCAGCACGATCTGGAACGCGCCGAGAACCATCAGCGGAAACGAACAAAGCATCAGCAGCCCGGGCCGCTTCAGCGCCACGGCGAGCAGCAGATAGACAGCTCCCGGCATCAGTAGCGAGGCGGTCACGGTCGTGAACGAATAAGGCTCCGTAATAGCGAGCAGCACGTTGGGCAGCAGCATC
>OLGD01004473.1_pt1 | contig 11517 bp, 6 predicted proteins | sample 1605311 | NCBI WGS metagenome assembly OLGD01 (sample SAMEA3888917, study PRJEB22519) | human gut metagenome | biome: human gut; feature: human-associated habitat; material: faeces | place: Denmark | collected 2010 | reverse complement strand
GACTGGGCGCGGAGCGCCCCGCCGCCGCCCCCCGGGGCCGCTGGGGTTGCCGCCAACGCAAAAGGGCATAAAAAAGCCCGGCCCCACGCGATATGGGGCCGGGCGGAACAAAACGATGGGAAAAGGGGGCAAGGTGCCGTCGCCGCAACCTTGGGCAACGCCCGGGACCACGGCCGATGGGGCCGGGCGGAACAAACCGTCCGCCCCAGGCTCCCGCCCAGAGGTAACCGTTCGCCCCCTGTTGCGCGACGCTGGCGCCCGTTCAGAATTTTAGGCGTCCAGGGCCCGTTTTTTGACCCGGGCCTTTTGCACCAGGATGATGGCCACCAGCAGCGCCAGGCCGATGGCGTCGGTGACGAGGCCGGGAATGATCATGGCCAAGCCGCCGCCCACGAGGATGACCCGCTCATACCAGGTGCAGTGATCCGCCACAAAGCCGGTAAGGCCGCCGGACAGGGCGTACATGCCCAAAAGGGCGGTAAAGGCGCTCAGGAGGATCTCCCAAATCGTGGCGTCGATCATGAGCATCACCGGGTTGAGCACGAAGATATAGGGCACGATGAACGCCCCGATGGCAATCCGGGTGGCGGTGACGCCGGTTTTAAAGGGATCTCCCTTGGCAATGGCGGAGCCAGCCATGGCGGCCAGGGCCACCGGGGGGGTGATGTCCGCGATGATGCCGAAGTAGAACACGAACAGGTGGGCGCTCATGATGATGGCCATGGTGGGTTCGCTCAGGCCGTTCATGGCCACCAGCACGTTGATCAGGGCGGAGGCGCAAATGGTGGAGGTGATCAGGTAGTTGGCGGTGGTGGGCACGCCCATACCCAGCACGATGGAGGAGAGCATGGTGAAGAACATCAGCAGGAAAATGTTATTGCCTGCGATGCTGGCAAGCCCCGTGGCAAACTTCAGGCCAATGCCCGTAAGGGTGACGGTGCCTACGATCATGCCGGCCATGGCGCAGGCCACGGCCACGGACAGTACGCTGCGGGCGCCGCCCTTGAGTGCATCCACGATGTCCATGGGGTCAAAGCCCAGCTTATCCTTCAGTTTGGGCCCCCGCTTCCAGTTGACGATGGGAGCTAGCACCAGCCACAATACCAGGGCCCATACCGCGTATTGGGTAAACTTGATCTCCCCTACGCCGAATTGGGCCAAAAGGCCAGGGAACCAGTGATGGGCGTTCATGGAGGTGAGCATCAGCGCCATGGGGATCAGGGAATACCAGCGGATGCTGTAGGCCATCAGGGAGGTGAGGATGGCGCCCAGGGCCGCATAGGAGGGGGTGGTCTTGCTGGAAAGCATGTAGATCATGAAGGCCAGGGGCAGCAGCAGATGGCCGCCTTCGGCCATGACCTTGCCCAGCTTGGGGATCTCGTCCTCCCGCATGCCCTTTAGGCCGATCTTGTGGGCTTCGTGGTGGACGCTGATGAGGATGCCAGAGAAATACAGGATGGCGGGGATGATGGCGGCTTTTACCACCTGGGAATAGGGGAAGCCGGTGCTGTCCGCCATCAGGAAGGCGGCGGCCCCCATGATGGGCGGCATGAGCTGGCCGCCGGTGGAAGCGGCGGCCTCCACGGCGCCGGCGAATTCCGGGCTATAGCCCAGCTTTTTCATGGTGGGGATGGTAAAGGAGCCGGAACCAACGGTATTGGCCACAGAGGAACCCGAGACGGTGCCTTCCAGGGCGGAGGCGATGACCGCCACCTTGGCGGGGCCGCCGATGCGCTTGCCGGCCAGGGCGTTGGCCAGGTCGATAAACAGCTTGCCCACGCCGGTTTTTTCCAGGAAGGAGCCAAAGAGGATAAACAGGAAAATGTAGGTGGAGGATACCCCTAGAGGCGTACCGAACACCCCGTTGAGGGTAAAGTACATATGGGTGACCACCTGCTTGACGCTGTAGCCCCGGTGGCCAAAGGAGCCGGGGATATATTTGCCAAACACCGCGTAGGCCAGGAACACCAGCACGATGATCAGGATGGGCAGGCCCACCACCCGGCGGCAGGCCTCCATGAGCAACACCATGCCCAAGAGGCCGGCGATGATCTCCATGGTGCCGAAATTGCCCACGCTTTTCACGATATATTCGTAGTTAAAGGGGATGTACAATACGGCGGCCAGGGCCAAAAGGCCCAATACCACGTCATACCAGGCGATCTTATCCTTCCGAAGGCCCTTATGGGCGGGATAGAGCAGATACACCAGGATCAGCACGAAGGCCAGGTGGATGGACCGCAGGATCTGGGGGGGTATGGTCCAGATGCTGGTATAGATCTGGAACAGGGAAAAGGCGATCATGATCAGGCCCAGCACAAAAGCCACGGGGCCTTTGATCTTGTTGCGGTAGGCGGATTCCTTGTCGTATTTTTCCAGCACCGCTTCGGCTTCCAGCCGTGCGATTTCCTCTTCGCTCATACCCTCTGTGCCGATATTGAGTTCGTCCAGGGTATAGACCTTGCTGGGTGCTTTCTGTTTCTTTTTAAATAAGGCCATATGGTTTCCTCCCAATGCAATGAGATGCTTGCTGCCTGGCCGGGCAATGGCCCCTGGACGGCCAGGACACACGAAAAAATGCCGGTTCAATCAATATGGGTCTTCCATCGGGCGGCCAGGCTGAACCGGCCTGGCAAAAGCCGAATAAAGGTGCCGGGCTCCAGCACATCCAGCAGCCGGATTTCCCGTCCATTCAGCAGCAGCCGGTGATCCGGCACCTGCTGAAGCAGGATGGGGATCTGGGACTGGACCTTGTGGATGCCGGAGATATAAAATCCTTCCGGGGTATTTTCAAAGCTGTCGCCGATCCCATCGGCCAGCACCGGCATACCCCACCCATAGGCGGAAAACAGGGTGCTTTCCAGCACCAGGGCGTCGCCGGTAAAATACAGGGTATCCGTAACAGGGCTCAGGTTTACGGAATGGGTATAGCGGATGGAAAAGGCGTCCCCTTTTTTCATGGGGAACAGAAGGAGGGGTTCGCCGGTGCGGCCGTCCTCCAGGATCAGGCCCGGGAACAGGGGCGCCCATAGGAGTACGCCCAGGGCCAACAGCAGGCCCAAAGCGATAAGCAGGGGAACAAGCCTCCTGCCCCCCTGCCTGACTTGTAGGTTCCAAGGTTTCATGGGCAATGCCGGCAAAAAGGGTTATTCTACGGTAATGCCCTGCTCCTGGTAATAGCGGATGGCCCCGGGATGGAAGGGGATGGTGATGCCGTCCGCCACCTTGTTGATATCCAGGTCGTTGCCCCGGGCATGGCTGGCAGCCAGGGCATCCTTCTGCTCAAACATGGCCTTGGTGATCTGGTAGACCACTTCTTCATCCAGATCCTCGGTGCAGGCCAGGGTGGCGATGATGGCTACGCTCTCCGCCTCCTGGGCGTCGTATACGTCGGCGCCGATGGTGGTACGGGCATAGAAGGGATGGGCCTCGATCAGGGCGTCGGCAGTGGCGCCGTCAATGGGGACCACCACGATCTCCGTGGTGTTGGCCAGCTCCACGATGGCGGTATTGGGCAGGGCCGAGGTGGCAAAGGCCGCATCCACGGTGCCGTTCTGCATGGCGGTGGAAGCATCGGAGAAGCTCAGGTACTGTACGTCGAAATCATCGTAGGAAAGGCCGGCGGCTTCCAGGATCTGCTTGGCATTTACCTCGGAGCCGGAGCCCGCGTCGCCAACGCAAACCTTTTTGCCCTTCAGGTCCGCAATGGTATTGATGTTGGAGGACTTGAGGGCCACCAGCTGGATCACCTCGGGATACATGCCTGCAATGGCCCGCAGCTTGGGCATGGCCCCGTCTTCCGCCATGGAGTCTATGCCCTCATAGGCATATCCCAGCACGTCGTTTTGCAAAATGGCCAGCTCCGCTTCCCCGTTGTTGAGGGAACGGGCGTTGGCGGCAGAGGCGCCGGAGGTGGTGGCGGTGATCTCCAGATTGTTTACGCTTTCCGTAAGCACATTGGCCAATACGCCGCCCAGGGCGTAATAGGTGCCTGCATCGCCGCCGGTGACCATCAGCAACCGCTGAAGGGTGGCAAGGCCGCCTTCGGCCGCGGCTTCACCCTCGGCTGCAGGGGCCTCGGCAGGAGCTTCGGCCTGCTGGGCGCAACCCACCATGCCCACTACCAAAAGGGCCGTTAGAAGCAGAGAAAGCAGCTTTTTCATCATGATATGGTTTCCTCCTTTATAAAAGTGGCGGTACCAGGGCATTCCCCGCGCCCTGTGCCGCAGGATAGCAAAGATTCGATACGTGTATACGTGTATACAAGAACATAAACTTATTTATAAGGATACTATACTTTGTCTTTCTTTTCAAGGGGTTTTGAAATTTTCCCGAAAAACAGGCATTCTACCCATTTGCCCATGGTAGGGCCGTCTAGCGGGCAAAGGCGTTTGACGGCCTAGTTTGCTGCCGGGTCCCCGGCGGGGGCGACCGCCTTGCGGCCCCTGGCCCTGCATGTTACAATAAACAAATAAAAAGAACAGACCCTGTAAAAAGGAGGCCCTATTTGCCATCTGCCTGTGACCTTCCCCGGCAGCTTTCGGCTGCCTGCCGGTTGGCCTTGGCAGGGCGGCGGCGCAGCCGGCCCTAGGCCCTGGCGGGGCGCCAGGGGAAACGCCAAGATGGCCCTGTGTCCGGCAGGGCGCAGGGAGACCTTTTCCATAGGAGGCATGTCCAAACCCATGTACATCGCAGACCTACACATTCATTCCAAATATTCCCGGGCTACCAGCCGGGATTGCGACGCATTGCACCTGGAGCTTTGGGCCCGATACAAGGGGCTGGGACTGATCGGCACCGGGGATTTCACCCATCCCGCCTGGCGGCAGGCCCTGCAGGAGGCCCTGGAGCCTGCGGAGGAAGGCCTGTATACCCTCAAGGAGGAAGCCCGGCTGCCGGAAAGCAGGGGCTTTTGCGGCCAGGCGCCCCGGTTCGTGGTAAGCGGGGAGATCAGCTGCATCTATAAGCGCCACGGCCGCACCCGTAAGGTCCATAACCTCATCCTGTTGCCCAGCCTGGAGGCGGCGGACGCTCTGTCCGGCAGGCTGGAAGCCATCGGCAACATTCGTTCCGACGGCCGGCCCATCCTGGGTCTGGACAGCCGGGACCTGTTGGAGATCACACTTTCCTGTTGCCCGGAGGCCCTGTTTATCCCCGCCCATATCTGGACGCCTCATTTTTCCCTATTTGGGGCCTTTTCCGGGTTTGATTCCATAGAGGAATGCTTTGGCGACCTATCCGGCCATATCCGGGCTTTGGAAACCGGCCTATCCTCCGATCCGCCGATGAATTGGCGGGTCAGCGCCCTGGACGGCCTGACCCTGGTCTCCCATTCCGACGCCCATTCCCCCGCCAAGCTGGCCCGGGAGGCGGATCTATTGGAAGGCCCCCTGTCTTATCCCGGCCTGTATCAAGCCATCACCACGGGGGCAGGCTTCCTGGGCACCCTGGAATTTTTCCCGGAGGAAGGAAAATACCATCTGGACGGCCACCGGGTCTGCGGGATATGCCTATCCCCCCAGGAGACCCTGGCCTATGGCGGCCGGTGCCCCATCTGCGGCAAGAAGATCACCATCGGGGTGGAGCATCGGGTGGAGGAGCTGGCGGACCGGCCGCTGGGCTATCAGCCTTCGGAGGCCAAACCCTTTTCCTCCCTGGTGCCCCTGCCGGAGATCATCGCCGCCAGCACCGGGTTGACCCCTGCCTCCAAAAAGGTAACCCAGGCCTATTTTTCCCTGCTTCAGACCCTGGGCCCGGAATTGTATATTCTCAGGGAGGCCCCCTTGCAGGATATCCAGCAGGCGGCGGGCCCTCTGCTGGCCGAGGGCATCCGCAGGCTGCGGGCCGGGCTGGTGCAGCGCACCGGCGGCTTTGACGGACAATATGGCAAAATCGCCCTGTTCGCCCCCGGAGAGCGGGAAGCCCTGGGCGGACAGACCTCCCTTTTGGCCCCGGAACGGCTGCATACGCCCGCCCAGGCCCAGCCCGGGCCGTTACCGCACCCCATCGTTCCTGCTCCCGACCCGGCTCCCGTCCGGGCGGCCGGGCTCAACCCGGAGCAGGCCGAGGCGATTCAGAGCGATCAGGCGGCCATTGCCGTGACCGCCGGCCCGGGTACCGGCAAAACCAGCACCCTGGTGGCCCGGATCCTGCATTTGATCCAGGTACAGGGGGTAAAGCCCCAGGCCATAACGGCGGTGACCTTCACCAACCTGGCCGCCCAGGAATTGCATAGCCGCATCGCCCAGGCCCTGGGGAGCCGGGCGGCCCGGGGGCTCCACGCGGGCACCTTCCACGCCGTAAGCAAAGGGCTCCTGCCCCCCAAAGCCATCCTCTCCCGGGAAGAAGCCCTCTTGCTGCTGCCGCCCCTTTTGCAGGCCCGGGGGGATGCCCGCACCCCTGCCCAGGCCCTGGAGGAGATCGGCCGGATAAAGAACGGCCTGTTGCCCATGCCCGGCCCGGACAGCCTATACGGGGACTATCAGGCCGCCTTGGCCAGGCTGGGCGCCCGGGATCTGGACGACCTGCTGCTGGAGGCCCTGAATCAGGATGCCACGGGCCACCGGCCCTTTACCCATCTGCTGGTGGACGAGGTGCAGGACATCAATCCCATCCAGCGCAAGCTGATCCGCCATTGGATGCAGCCCGGCGGGAGCCTGTTTCTCATTGGGGACCCGGATCAATCCATCTATGGGTTCCGGGGCGCCAGCGCCGACTGCTTTCACCAGCTGGCCCAGGAGATCCCCGGGCTGCAGATCTATACCCTCCGGGAAAATTACCGCTCCACCCCCCAGATCCTGGAGGCCGCCCAAAAGGCCCTGCAGCGGCCCGGCCAGCTGCGTCCCAACCAGCCGGCAGGTTGTCCGGTGCGGCAGCTTTTGGCCCCCACGCCCTTTGCCGAAGCCTGCTGGATCGCCGAGGAGATCGGCAGGCTGGCCGGCGGCCTGGATATGCTGGCCGCCGGCGGCGGCGCCCCGGAGCAGCCCCGGGCCTTTTCGGATATGGCGGTATTATGCCGCACCCACCGGCAGCTCAACGTGCTGGAAGCCTGCCTTGCCCGCCAAGGGATCCCCTGCGTGGTACGGGGCCGGGAGGATTATTTGGCGGATCCGGCGGTTCAGGGCGCCATTGGCTTTTTCCGGTCCCTGTACCAGCCCGCCGACCAGGCTGCCCTCACCGCCTGCCTGACCCATGTGTTTCAGTGCCCGCCGGATCTGATCCAGCAGGCCGTGCGCATCTACTGCCCCATGGCCCAGCCGGAGCCTGCCATTCTCACGGATGTTTTCGGCCGAAGCGGCCACTTGGCCCTCTGGGCGGAGGAAATGGCCGCGTATTTGCCCCGTTTCGCCCGCCACAAGCCCCGTAAGCTGTTCCAAGACTGGGCCAAAGCCCATGGCCCCAGCCCCGCCTTAAACCGGCTGGCCAACCTGGCCGCCTTCCACGATACCTTGGGGGACTTCTTGGACGCCTTGGTACAGGGAGAAGAAGGGGATCTGCGCCGGCCCGCCGGCAAGGGCTATGCCTCCGGCGCGGTGGAGCTGATGACCCTGCACGGGGCGAAGGGCTTGGAATTCCCGGTGGTGTTCCTGGCCGGGTTCCACCAGGGTTCCCTGCCCCTGGAGCGGGCGGACTGCTCGGTGGATTTGGCCGAGGAACGCCGGCTACTGTATGTGGGCATGACCCGGGCCCGGGAGATCCTGATCCTCACCGGCGGCGGTCCCGCCTCTCCCTTTGCAGAGGATATTGCCATACCGTATGCCGCCATCCCAGCCAGGGAACGCAGGCCGGAGCAGCTCTCTTTGCTCTAACGCAGCGCTGCGCGCACGGTGGTCCTGCGCGGACGGCGATATTCGCGCAACAGCGGTTCAGGGCGCCCCAGGGCGGCAGCCCGCGGCGGGCGGGATTGTGCCGCCGCCGCCCCCCTGAAGGCTCCAATAAATTGCAGCGGATAGTTTTCCAAACCGTACCATACTTTTTGTTTGCACCGCCAAAAAAATTTCGGCAAGATTTTCCCAGGCCTTTTCTCCTTAGAACATGTATGCTATAATATTTCCAGGCTGTCGAAAAAGTGGCTTGCGCCACTTTTTCGAGGTTTTCATACCTCCCTTGCGCCTACGGCGCGGCCAGGGAGCTATGCAGGGAAACCCTTGCTACGCAAGGCTTTTTGCGGATTTGCCGTACATGCCGCCAAATCCGATGAAAGCCTAAAAGGGCTGCGATCTTCTATTCGTCAGAGGTTTCTCGACAAGCTGATATTTCTTAACATACCTTGGTAAATACTTACGCCAAGGTTTCCCATTTCCTTTTTCGTTTTGCCCAAAATACAAGCCTATACGGAAATACCATTTTAGAAAGGGAATCATACATATGGAAACGCAGCTACAAAAACGTTACGGCCTATTAACAGCCATCTGCATGGTGGTAGGCATTGTGATCGGATCCGGCGTCTTTTTCAAGGCCACCCGGGTATTGTCCAGCACCGGCGGCAGCATGAGCCAGAGCTTGCTCACCGTGGGGATCGTAGGTTTGATCATGATCATCTGCTCCTACGTATTCGCCACCCTGGCCACCCGCTATGAAAAGGTGAACGGCATCGTGGACTACGCGGAGGTCACCATTGGCCGCACCTATGCCTATTATGTAGGCTGGTTCCTTTCCATCATCTATTATCCGGCTCTCACCTCCTGTCTGGCCTGGGTCAGCGCCCAATATACCTGCACCCTCTTCGGACTGCCTGTGGCCGGCAGCACCCATGTGGCCATTGGTGCGCTGTATCTGGTGTGCGGCTATGTGGTCAATGCCCTATCCCCCCGGCTGGCCGGTAAGTTCCAGGTTTCCACCACCATCATCAAACTCATTCCCTTGGCTCTGATCGCGGTAGTGGGTACCATTGCTGGCCTAGCCAACGGCCTGACTATACAGGCCTTCTCCGAAACCAGCGCCAGCATAGCAGGATCCGGCGGCGGCATCTTCGGCGCCATCGTGGCCTTTGCTTTTGCCTATGAGGGTTGGATCATCGCCACCTCCATCAACGCGGAATTGAAGGACTCCAAAAAGAACCTGCCCATTGCCCTCATTATCGGCGCGCTGATCGTGGTGCTGGTGTATCTGGGTTACTTCCTGGGGCTCACCGGCGCCCTGTCCGTGCCGGACATCATCGCAGCCGGGGACGATCTGCCCCGCCATGCTTTTACCAGCCTCTTTGGCAATGTGGCGGGCACGCTGGTATTTGTGTTTATCGTCATCTCCTGCCTGGGCACCATGAACGGCTTGATGCTGGGCTGCTGCCGGGGTATGTATTCCCTGGCGGTACGTGGCCTGGGGCCTGCCCCCAAGGTTTTTGCCCAGGTGGATGCGGAAACCAATATGCCCACCAATTCCTCGGTGCTGGGCCTGCTCATGTGCGGCATCCTGTTCTGCTATTGGCAAGCCTGCTTCTTTGAGACCCGGGTGCTGGGCACCGCAACCCTGCCCGCCTTTGTGAGCTGGGAGCCGGATGAGCTTCCCATTATCACCCTGTATGCGGCCTATATCCCCATTTTCCTGGTGATGATGAAACGGGAAAAGGATCTGCCTGCGTTCAAGCGGATCGTTATGCCGCTGTTGGGGATCCTCAGCTGCGTGTTTATGGTATTCTGCGCTTTCTATGCCTATCGGATGGACGCCGTGTACTACCTGATCTTCTTTGCCATCATCATGGTGATCGGCGGATTGTTCAACCGGCCTAAATCCAACGCATAATCGCCCCCCTCCCTACGCCGCCCCGGAAGCCTTGGGGCGGCGTATTTTCTAAAGCGCCATCCCCTTCATTTGCGCCCGCCGCCCTGCCTGGAGGTATTATGGAACGGACCCACCGGGATCAGCTTTTGTGCTTCTGGTTTATGCCCTTATTCAGCCTGGCCTTCCTATTGGTGGCCTGGCTGGCCGGCGATCCTTTGCCGGGCCTATGGTCCATCTGGCAAACCGCCGCTCCCTTCCTTACGGATCCCGTCGCCACGGTAGGGCTGAGCGCCGCCTTATTCAACAGCGGCACCATGGGCCTATTGGCCTGGGGCGCCCTTTGCCTTTCCCGGATCCGCCCCACCGGCCGGGCCTTTGCCCCCTTTTTCTTATGCATGGGCACCGGCCTGCTGGGCGGCGACCTGCTGTCCGGCCTGCCCATCACCCTGGGCGGCTTCCTGTATGCGGCCCTGCGCAAAGAACCCCCTGCCAAATCGGTGCTCTTTGCCCTCTATGGCTGCGCCCTTTCCCCGGCGGTGGCTTCCTTTTATATGGGTCTCCACGGCCCCACGCCCTGGAGTATCATGCTGGGGCTTGTATTGGCCATCTTCATCGGGTTCCTTTGTACGCCCCTGACTTTGGGCATCCGCCCCCTGCACCATGGCTTTAACCTGCACAGCATGGGTATCCCCCTGGGGGTGATCTCCGTGGTGCTCTATGCCGTATACCGTAGCGCCATCCTCCATATGATCAGCTGGACCGATACCCAAGCCCTCCCTCTGCTCCTGGGGGATAGCTGCCACGCTTTCCTCTATCCCTTTTTCGCCTGCCTGTTCCTAGCCCTGCTTCTCCTGGGCCGGGCCATGCGCCGGCCCCAGGATCCCGCCTATAAGGAATTGTTTGCCCATTCCGGCCTGGAGGCGGATTTCATCTCCCTCTTCGGCATGGCCAACGTGCTTCAAAATATGGGCTGGATGGGCCTGATGTTCCTATCCTATTTCTTCCTGATCTCCGCCCCCTTTAACGGGGCGGCTGCCAGCTCCCTGCTCTTCGCCCTGTGCTGGAGCGCCGCCGGCGCCCATCCCCGCAATACCGCCCCCATCCTGGTCACCTATTCCCTCATGTCCCTGCTGCCCGGCCTGAACCTGAACGCGCCCGAACTGGTGGTGGGCGTTGGGTTTGCCGTGGGCCTTGCCCCGATCTATGGCCGGCTGGGCTGGGCTTACGGCTTGCTGGCTTCCGGCCTCCATGCCTGCCTTATGCCCCTGGTGCTGCACACCGGCGGCGGCTTTAACCTGGCGACCGGCGCCCTGGCCGCAGGCATTGTGGCCCTAGCCCTATATCCCATCCTGAGCCAGCAGGCCCGCCGGCAGGAGGAAGGCCCCATCCATACCGCCCACGCCAGCGTGGCCAGCGAGCTGCTCCACAGCGCCGCCCACATTGTGGATGGCATGGACGAAGCCCTCTCCCACGTGGCGGACCCTGAAGCCGCCCCTCCAGCGCATCCCCAAAAAGAGCGTTTTCTGCTGCTGCGCAACATATTCGCCTGCGTAGCCGCCGGTCTCTTCCTTTTGACGCTTTTATCCCTACCCTTTGTTTCCCATAGCCATGTGCTCCGCTTTGTCGCCTATATCCTGGGCGCCCTGGCCTATGGCTCGGAGATCCTGGCCTTAACCCATGGATTCCATAAAAAACAGCCCCTAGACGAAATGCTTATGCCCTATCTGTTTGGCATTTTGTATATCGCCCTAGGCTTCAGCTATCTGTTGGGGCATTGATGGATTGCGCGCCCGGCGG
>OLGD01004471.1_pt1 | contig 11518 bp, 4 predicted proteins | sample 1605311 | NCBI WGS metagenome assembly OLGD01 (sample SAMEA3888917, study PRJEB22519) | human gut metagenome | biome: human gut; feature: human-associated habitat; material: faeces | place: Denmark | collected 2010 | reverse complement strand
CCCACAGACGGACATCGGAGGTATTAGAGACCTCCAGCAGGTGGAAACACCCGGTACAGTCGCGGATGCGGCAGTTCAAAAGCTCTATGTCCTTGGAATCCCACAGACTGACCGCTCCATAAGTGCAGTTCTGGATGACGCTGCTGTACAGGCCCACATTCCGGCAGTTAATGGCGCACAGACCATAGGCCCCGCTCCCATCCAGCGTGAGTTCGAGGAGGTTGACATCCCGGCAGTTCTCCAGCTCCACACAGTTGCCCGCACAAAAGCCCGGCTCCACGTCGTGGACGGCGATTCCCGACACCAGCTCTATCCGACGGCAGTTTTCAAACCGCCACACATCCGCGTAGGCCCACGGGGTAGAGATCCGGGTCGGCGTCGGGTAATTCCCGGTGGTGATCGTCAGGTCCCGGACATTTTGGATGACCACCTGATAGACCGCCCCGGTATTGTATTTCCCTGTGGCGGTATCAAATACGTCGTAATCCACCAGGACATAAGGATTGTGGATCGCCTCCACATCCATGTCCGCGAAGGAGTACTCCCCCTGTGCCAGCGCGATCTCGGTATCGGGAGCCACTGCGTTGAACAGCTCCTCCAAACTCTCGGCATATACCTGTCGCTTAGGAGAGCTCCACCACGCCAGTCCACTCCACCGTGAGCCCCAGCGCCTCCGCCAGGGGGCGCAGAGGGGCATAGAGCACTCCGTCCCGGAACGCGGCACCCTCTTTTCCCGGCGTGAGGATCACTGTCCGGTCATACCATTCCACCGTGAGCACACCGGAGCCGTCCTCGGCCCAACGGTACAGGATGCCGCCGGGCAGGGGAGAGCTGTCCCAGGAGGCGGTCTGGACATCTCCCCCCAGGCTCCGGCAAAATTCTTCCACCGGGACCATCGTGCTCCCCTTCCACGCCAAAATGGGGTGCTCCAACTCTATCTCAAATCCGTTCAGAGTGACCTCCACCTCCGTCTCCTCCGCCGCCAGGGCGGAGGAACCCCAGGCAAGGGCCCACGTAAGGAGCAGCCCCATGGCCATCAGCCGTCGTTTCATCTGGATACCTCCCGTTTCTGTTTTTTTCAGTATAGCATACAGAATACAGAAAAAGAAACTGTGTTTCAGGGGGAAATAAGGCTAGCAGGCCCTGCTTTCCGGGGCAAAAACCTGAAAAAAGAGCCCGGACCGAAACGGATAGCCGATGCCGCTCTAAAAAATAAAAAAAGTTGGAAAGTGAAAACAATGAAAAGAGAAAGAATATTTTATCTGGATTTTATTCGGGCATTGGCGGTAATACTGCACGAATGATACTTTCGGCACTTTCACCGGCAGAACTGGTGAATGTTATCAGTACTGAAAATGCCAATTTACTGAAGACAGTGAAAGGTATCGGATTAAAAACAGCCCAACGGGTGATTGTGGATTTGAAAGATAAAATCAAGATAGGTACTGCAAGCGCAGGAAGTACGATAGGAAGTCTCGGCGGAATGTTATCTGCTGCTAATGCACAAGTGCAGGAAGAAGCTATTGCAGCATTGACAATGTTGGGATTTGCACAGGCACCATCACAAAAGGTAGTTTTGGCAATATTGAAAGAAGAGCCAGATGCGCCAGTGGAACAAGTTATTAAGCTGGCGCTAAAAAGACTCTAATTTAGCACTATGCGCTAAATTAAGTGACAAGCTACGAGCAACGAGCGACAAGAGCTTTTCAGCGTGATAGCCGAACGAATAATTATTCGTCCACGGGTATAGTTCAGTAACTTGTTACCCGTAGCTTGTAGCTCGTAACTTATTCAATTAAACACACATGAAGTCTCCTCGTATACGACATATCATTTGGTTATTGCTGCTATGGCTCATGCCTAGCAGCTTTGTCGTTATGGGACAGAATGTAAATGGGGAGAATACACAAAAAGCGGAAAATGTACAGGATACAATAGCTCCGCGATATTCCGTTCGCAAGACCGTGCCGGGTACACTAAAAGACCTTTCTCCCCACCCTGCCGACCTGCAATCACCCATGAACCTACGAACCGAAGCAGAATATGATGCAAAAACAGACAGGTACTACATACGCACAAAATTAGGGAATACCGAAATCGGTGTACCGATGGTACTGACCCCCGAAGAATATCTGGATTGGACATTGAAACAATCCATGCAATCTTATTACCGCCAAAAGAACGGAGAACAAATCGGCAAAGGAAAAGAGGCTTTCGACTTTATGGATATGAAGTTCAACCTTGGTCCGGCAGAGAAATTGTTTGGTCCCGGTGGGGTACAGATACGTACACAAGGTAATGCAGAACTCAGCTTCGGCATGACATACAAAAACGTAAAGAATCCCTCACTTCCGGAAAGTCAACGCAAAACACTCGGTTTTGACTTTGACGAGAAAATTAATATCAACGTCAATGGTAAGGTAGGTGACAAGGTGAATATGAACATGAACTACAACACCGATGCTACCTTTGATTTTGACACCAAACGGCTGAAACTGAAATATGAGGGAAAAGAAGATGAAATCATCAAACTGATTGAAGCCGGTAATGTGAGTATGTCCACCAACAACTCACTAATACGCGGAGCATCCGCACTGTTCGGTATTCGTACAGACCTGCAATTTGGCAAGCTAAAGCTACAAGCTGTTATCAGCCAGCAAGAGAGTGAAGCCCAAACAGTGACAAGTCGCGGTGGTGCACAAACCACTACGTTCGACTTCTCCGCAGATAATTACGAAGAAAATCGTCACTTTTTTCTAGCCCATTATTTCCGGGATACTTATGATAAAAACCTGACCCAACTTCCAAACATCCTTTCGGGAGTTACAATTAACCGAATTGAAGTATGGGTAACCAATAAACGAAACAACTATGATAACCCCCGCAATATTGTAGCATTAACTGACCTCGGGGAAGCCTTTCATATTGGTAACAACACAGCTTGGCAGGGAACAGGAAACCCATCCAACCCGACTTCCAATGTCAATGCCCCCACCAACAATGCCAATACCCTTTATGCGCAGATGACCAGTACCTATGCCGCTGCCCGCGACATCAGCCAGGTAAGCAACACCATGAACAATATTCCCGGTGTAGAGGGAGGTATGGATTATGAGAAGATTGAAAGTGCCCGACTTCTCACTTCTTCGGAATATACTTTGAACAGTAAGTTAGGCTATATTTCACTAAAACAAACCCTGCAACCGGATGAAGTGTTAGCAGTCGCTTTTGAATACACACTGGGGGGACGGAGTTATCAGGTAGGTGAATTTTCTTCTGATATCAAAGAGACAGGGCAAAGTTTATTTGTTAAACTATTGAAGAATACGGCTAACTCTCCCGATGCCGCTTGCTGGGATCTGATGATGAAAAATGTCTATAGTCTCAATGCCTACTCTGTTCAAAAGGAGAAGTTCCAGTTGAATATCACCTACCAAAGTGATACGACAGGTGTGTATCTACGTTATATTCCCGAAGGCAAGATTGCCAAAATGCCTCTATTACGCGTCATGAACCTCGACCGCCTCAATAGCCAGAACCAAACTGGTGCAGACGGTTTCTTCGACTTTGTAGAAGGCTATACTGTAACTGCTGCAGACGGACGTATTTATTTTCCAGTTGTAGAACCTTTCGGCAGTCATTTGCGAAAAGCAATCGGCAATGACGCACTGGCAGATAAATACGTATTTCAGGAACTCTATGACTCTACCCGTACTGTTGCCAGGCAAACTGCGGAGAAGAATAAATACCGATTGACGGGAGAATACCGTGCCTCCAATGCAAATGAAATACGATTGGGAGCCATGAATGTTCCACAAGGGTCGGTACGTGTAACAGCTGGTGGTATGACGCTGGTGGAAAATTCCGACTACACAGTAGATTACACATTGGGAATAGTTACCATCCTCAACCAAAGCATCATAGATGCCGGCACAGCCATCAGTGTAAATCTGGAAAGCAACACACTTTACAGCATGCAGCGCAAAACGATGATGGGGCTAAACTTCACTTATGATTTCTCGCAAAACTTCTCTTTCGGAGGAAGCATCATGCACCTCAGCGAAAAACCGCTGACGAGCAAAGTTGCAATGGGCGACGAACCCCTCTCCAACACTTTATGGGGGGTAAACGCCTCATGGAAGAAAGAGAGTCAATGGCTGACAAATATGATAGATAAGTTACCTTTTGTCAATGCCACCGTCCCCAGTAGTATCAATCTGGGTGTGGAATTCGCCCACCTCATTCCGGGACATGCCAAAGGACTGCAACAAAACGCTTCGTACATCGATGACTTTGAAAGTACGCAAAGTGGTATCGACCTTCGCCAGCCCTCATATTGGATGCTGGCAAGCACTCCCTACAGCCCTTCCGCCTCCGCCCTCTTTCCCGAAGCATCACTCAGTAATGATATAAACTATGGAAAAAACCGGGCATTACTGGCATGGTATCATATCGACGGACTTTTTACCCGACGCAATTCTTCGCTGACACCGACACACATCAAAAATGATCTCAACCAACTTAGTAACCACTACGTACGCGAAGTATATGAACAAGAACTTTTTCCTAATAAGGAAACCCCTTATCAGGAGTCAGCCTCTATGAATGTACTGAACCTGGCATATTACCCGCAGGAACGGGGACCCTATAATCTCGATACGGATATGAATTCGGATGGTACTCTACGTAATCCGGAGAAACGCTGGGGAGGTATGATGCGCAAATTGGATACAAGTGACTTTGAAGCTGCAAATATCGAGTATGTTTCATTCTGGCTACTCGATCCTTTCATCTATACAGAAGATGGTACACTTATTAAAAATACGACTTCTACCGCCCGCGGAGGTGACCTTTATATCAATCTCGGAGAAGTATCCGAAGATATATTGAAAGACGGCAAGAAATTCTTTGAAAATGGTCTGCCCATTGATGGAGATATGACAAAAACCGAAGAAACCGTCTGGGGACGTGTCCCCAGGGACCGTAGCGTAGTGTATGCCTTCGATAATACTTCCGGTGCACGCCGCCGCCAGGATGTCGGTCTGAACGGACTCTCCACAGAAGACGAACGTACTTTCTCCACGTATCAGAAATATCTGGAACGAGTACAAGGCATCGTTAATGCCGAAGCTTACCAGAAGTTCTACAATGACCCGGCCGGTGATACTTATCACTATTTCCGGGGTAGCGATTACGACCGGGAGGAACGTAGTATCCTGGAGCGTTATAAATACTACAACAATACCGAAGGTAACTCCACAGCCAGTGAAGACTCTCCGGAGCGATATGACATATCCTCAAAAACCGTACCCGATGTAGAAGATATCAATCAGGACAATACACTGAACGAGACTGAGAAATATTTCCAATATCGTGTCCGCCTTGCTCCCACCGATCTGAAAGTAGGGCAAAACTATATCACCGACAAAAGAACAGTCAGCGTCCGCCTGCGCAACGGACAAACAGAAGAAGTGACCTGGTATCAGTTCAAAGTACCTGTACGCAGTGGCGAGGCAGTGGGAAGCATTAAAGATTTTAAATCCATCCGCTTCATGCGTATGTTCCTGACCGGATTTGAGAAACCCGTTGTACTACGTTTCGCCACACTCGAATTAGTACGTGGTGAATGGCGTACCTATACCGATGCCTTGAACAACACACAGCAAGGTGCTTCTACCACCAGTTCCGCTACATTGGATGTATCTGCCGTCAACATCGAAGAAAACGGTGATCGCACCCCGGTAAACTATGTGATGCCTCCTGGAATTTCCCGCGTCATCGATCCCGGACAACCGCAACTCCGTCAACAGAATGAACAAGCCATGAGCTTGAAGCTGGAAAAGTTGGCTCCCGGTGATGCCCGTGCCGTCTACAAAAATACCGGTATGGACATGAGGCAGTACAAACGCCTGCAAATGTTTGCCCATGCCGAAGCCTTACCCGATCTCAGTACTGACCCACAAGACGGTGAGCTCTCCGTATTTATCCGCCTCGGTTCAGACTATCGTAGCAATTATTATGAATACGAAATTCCACTCACACTCACTCCCCACGGAGAGTATAATGGAAGCACTGCTGCCGGTTGCCTTGCCGTCTGGCCTAAGTCAAATAATCTGGATATCGACCTCAGTGTGCTGACCAATGCAAAAAAAGCACGCAATCGCCTGAAGAATATTTCAAATAGTGGTGTAACCTATGCCAAAGTCTATTCTGAATACGATCCGGATAAGCCTGCTAACAAAATAAGTGTAATTGGTAATCCTTCGTTGGCAGAAGTAAAGACCTTAATGATCGGAGTTCGCAATAATTCTCGTACTGTCAAGTCGGCAGAAGTCTGGGTAAACGAACTGCGTCTCACCGAATTCAATGAAGAAGGAGGTTGGGCTGCACAGGGCAATCTCAATGTGCAACTCTCTGATATAGGTAGCATCAATCTGGCCGGACACATGGAAACAGCCGGTTTCGGCGGATTGGAACAAAGTGTCAGTGAACGCCGTCTGGATGACTACTATCAATACAGCTTCACTACTACATTCGACCTTGGACGCTTCTTTCCCAAGAAAGCCAAACTGACTGCACCCATTTATTTCTCCTACTCCAAAGAAGCCACTACGCCCAAGTATAATCCGCTGGACAAAGATATGTTGCTGGATGATGCGCTTGATGCCTGCACTACCGATTGGGAACGCGACTCACTGATGAATATAGCCCGCGAAATTACTACTTACCGTAATTTCAGCCTCAGCAATGCACGGCTGGGTATCACCAGTAAGAATCCCATGCCATACGATCCGGGAAACTTTACTTTCAGCTACTCCCGTTCCCTACGTCATAATCAAGGCAGTACTACCGCCTATGAAAATGAAACAGACTGGCGTGCTGCTATGACTTATAACTACGCTCCCATATACCGTCCATGGGAACCTTTCAAAAGCATGGAGAACAAGTCTCCCTGGATGCGTTTTATTAAGGAATTCAACCTGAACTGGCTACCTCAAAGTATATCATTCAATACCGATATGACGCGCCATTACTACGAACTGCAACTTCGTGACCTGGAAGCATTGACCTCCGGAGCATCTGTGGGCAATGGAGATATCAGTATCGAAAGTATTCCAATCTCTGTAGCCAAAGAATTTCTCTGGAACCGTGACTTTGCCCTACGCTGGGACCTGACGAAAAATCTACGCTTCAATTTCACCTCTGCTACCCACGCTGAAATTGTAGAACCCTACGGCGTAGTGAATAAAGACCTTTATCCTGACGAATACACAGCCTGGAAGGATACTGTCCGCCGTAGCCTGCTCTCACTCGGCCGCCCCATCGACTTCCAGCAGACATTCAATGCTACCTATAAACTCCCATTTGATAAATTCCCCGCCACTGACTGGATCAGTGCAGATCTCCGCTTTGCTTCTTCCTATAATTGGGATCGTGGCGTGTCCTTATCCGAAGGCATAGAAATGGGAAATACTGTCAGCAACCAACGAAGCATCGATGTAAATTCCCGTTTCAACCTTGAAGCGTTATATAACAAGATCCCCTATCTGAAACAAGTAAACCGTCGCTTCTCTGCCTCGTATCGTAAACCGACATCCCCCAAAGAACAGAAGCCACGTCGCTACGATAAAGAAATACAACTACGTACAGATACCACCCTCACGATACAGCACAATATGAACTCCCGTCGTCCCAAAGTCAGTGCACTTACAGTCGACGGGCGTCGTTATCCTGTAAATTATAAAGTCCTAAGTGCCAATTCTCTCCGTATCGATACAAAAGATACGGCACGCATTAAACTTACGATCATTCCCGGACCCAATCCGGAAGATGGCTGGTGGTATAAATTCGGGCAACATACCGCCCGCTTCGCTATGAGCCTGCGCAATTTCAGCTTTACGTACAAGAATACATATGCCATGACCCTTCCCGGCTTCCGTCCTGAAGTCGGTGACATGTTCGGACAAAAAAAACATGGTGGCTTCCTTGCTCCGGGAATAGACTTTGCTTTTGGTCTTACCGGAGATGGCTACATTGACCGTGCCCTACAAAACGATTGGCTTGTTTGTAACGACTCCATTGTCAGTCCGGCCAGCAGTAATGCACTGGAAGACTTACAACTACGTATTTCTCTGGAACCGATACGTGATCTCAAAATAGACCTCACTGCAAATCGTACCCGTAACCGCAGTCGCGAAATGCAATATATGTTCGCAGGCATGCCGGATACCCGCAGTGGCAATTTCTCTATGAGCATCATTTCTATCGGAAGTTCTTTCGAACGACACAGTGCCGGAGATGGCTACCGTTCCGGTACTTTCGAACGCTTCCGTCGCAACCTCGATGTTATCCGGGATCGTGTGGAAACTCAGTTCATTGGCGCACAATACCCACAAGGCAGCACCTTTGCCGGTAAGACATTCGATCCAGCCAACGGTACTATCAGCAAACATTCACCAGACGTAATGATACCTGCTTTCCTTGCCGCCTATACCGGAAGGAATGCCCGGAACTCGGTCCTCGACTTCTTCCCCAGCCTATTCTCCATGATGCCGAACTGGCGCATTACCTATACTGGACTCACCAAGATAGCCTGGTTCAAAAAGAATTTCCGCAGCGTCAATCTGAATCACGCTTACCGGAGTACATATAGTGTCGGCAGCTACAATACTTTCCAAAGTTTCATGAGCTATATGGGCGATCTTGGTTTTGTAGAAGATGTACAAACGGGAAATCCCATTCCTTCATCCCGTTTCGATATCAGCATGGTATCCATCAACGAGCAATTCTCTCCCCTCATTGGTATGGATGCTACTCTCAAAAATGGACTTACCGCCAAAGTAGAATATAAAACCAGTCGTATTCTGAATCTTAGTATGAGTGCATGCCAACTGGTAGAAACAGCCTCACGTGACTTTGTAATCGGTTTGGGATACAAGATTGTAAACTTCAACTTATTCAGCCGCCGCAATGTAAAGGACAGTAAAAATCGTGTCAGCCATGATCTTGCTCTTCGCGCCGATATATCATTCCGTAACCAGTCGGCCCTTTGCCGTGATATCCAACAAGGATTTGCCCAGGCTACCAATGGGAACAAAGCCCTTAAAATATCTTGTTCTGCAGACTATACCCTAAGTCGTCTTCTGACTTTACGTCTCTACTACGATCGCCAGCAAAATACCCCACTGATATCTTCCAGTTCGTACCCGGTTGTCAGTGCCGACTTCGGTTTCAGTATGAAATTCTCACTGACTCGGTAAATATATCCGACGGTAGGGGCACAAGTTCGAGGGAAAGCCCTATCTTTGTCCAATATAAAGTAAAACAACATGAAACAATCAAGAATTTACATGAAGCGTTGGTTAGCAGCTAACGAACGCAGTAAACAAGTTCCGACCGACACCTGGTATTTGCACTTCGCCAGTCAACTACTTCTTTTGATCGATCAATCTCCATTATACTGTAAAAAATCTGAAACGGAAAGAGTAGATGCCGCCATTTCATTAGCTCTCTACTTCCAAGACTGCATAGCCCAATCAGGTGGCTGGAAAGAGTTTTCAGATGCATACTATGGACTGTATAAATCTTATCTGCCCTTCTATACGCTGACGGATGCATATACTCCTGATGAGATCAACGTAGAGGACTTGTCATTTGTACAATGGACACTCTTCTCCCGATATGCTATTTTTGAAGAAGACGAAGTTATCGTCCAAAACCCTCATAACCCCAATTTATTGGCACTCAGCCAAGAAGCGTATGATCTAATGGATGCTTCATTCGAAGAAGCACCTATTTGCGATGAACCTTCTTCTCCTATTTGGGTGATGGGATTGGATTTATTAGAAATGCCTCAAGTGCCATTACCCGAAATTAAACCGGGAATGCAACTCAAGAAAGATGTAGAAAATTGTCTGGCATACAGTAAAGGAGAACCACTATTGTACTTCTCCGTATATGACGAGCTATGTAAATTCTTTATAGAAGAACTGAAATGGGAAAATAAAAATGAAAGCCTGCTACCCGAATTAAAAAATGAAAGGAACTTCGTAATCTATGCCAACGCCAAAGGTATGTTGATTGCCCCGAATGTTTCCTATTGTTTCTGCGATCCGCATAATCCAACATACAATGCAGCAAATGCTGCTGATAGAGGATTCAAATTATTCACTTATCCGGGAGCTTGTCCCTTTGATCTTGTAAAATATGGTATGGCTAAAGGGTTGTTCCCTGATCTGCAACTCCCTTTCCCCGGTGGAAAAGAAGTATTGCATGATAACTGGGACTTCATTGCGCGGTACTTCTTGTGTGAATATTACGAAGGAGAATGAGAGTAATTATGAGTTATGAATTATGAATTGCCATGCGGCATGATTGCGCAGCCCATTCATAATTCATAATTCATAATTATCCTACATTTCTATAATCTCTTCCTTACACAGCGTCAACTTCTCTACCCCGTCCGCTGTTACTGCCCAAGAATTTTCGATGCCCAACGGACCAATACCCGGCAATACGATTTTCGGTTCGAGCGCAAATACCATGCCCGGTTCTAACTCCTGTTTCATACGCGGAGCAAGTACAGGGGCTTCATTAATTTCCAGACCAATACCATGACCTATAAATTTCGCTTTCTGTCCGGCTCCCATAAAGTAATCAGAAAACCCGGCTTTAGTAACCATATCGATAGCTGTATTATAAAGATCTTCGCACACAGCCCCTGGTTTTGCCTTTTCTGTTACAGCTTCCTGTATTTCCAGACAAGTTTGATGGGCAGCATAAGCTCTCTCCGGCAACTTGCCAATAGAGAACACACGGCTCATATCACCCATATATCCATTGAAGTTTCCACCCATATCCACCATGAGACTCTGTCCGGGTTGCAACATTGCACCATTCGCACCGATAGGTATAGATGGATCAAGTCCTTCACCTCCTAAAGCAAAATCATAAGGTGTAGGAGCAGTAGCATTATCACCAGCCAACAGACTTCCCATAAATATCTCCATACTCTGTCCAAAAGTCCGGAAAATACCCAGGCAACCTTCCAAGCGCATCAGACGTTCTATCTCAATAGACAACTGGCGATCTGTCATTTCCGGTTGATAAACAGAAGGAATCCGCTCGTATGCTTTCGCGTGAGCAGCACCCGACCGGCGGAACATCTCAATCTCAATATCCGTCTTTATACTGCGTGCCTTACGAATAATAGGTGTACCATTCACAACCGTCGTTTCCGGAAAGCAAGCTGCCAGACGGGTATATTCAGTATACGACAATTCATCTCCCTCCAACATTAACTTTGTGGGCAAAGGTAACCCGCACTCTTTCAACAAATCAGTCAACTGCTCCGGCTTACGGATAGGATAAATATGTTCCCCCTCAATATTATTAGGGCGTTTGATAAACAAACGTGCCGGGGCATTCAGAGGTAAATAAAGATAACCACTGACAACACGTCCATACGTATAGATTAAATTTACATTGCAAGCGATAAGAGCGGCATCAATCTCTTGTT
>OLGD01004470.1_pt1 | contig 11518 bp, 9 predicted proteins | sample 1605311 | NCBI WGS metagenome assembly OLGD01 (sample SAMEA3888917, study PRJEB22519) | human gut metagenome | biome: human gut; feature: human-associated habitat; material: faeces | place: Denmark | collected 2010 | reverse complement strand
CCCCGCCCATGCTTTGTGCGCGCTGTGCGCGCCCGCCGCCCCCCCGGGCCGCTGGGATCTTCCACCGGCCAAACGATCCATCCGCCAACCTTTCCCACCTCAACTTCCTACAAACAAAACGAGCCCGCCGCTCCCGATGAGCGGCGGGCCAGCATAATCCGTTGCAAACCCAGAAAAGTTTTCCAGCAGGTTTTCCCCCGCTTTTTTCAAAAGCGGGCTAGGGGGTGTGGGGGGCGCGTAGCCCCCCACACAACGACCCTTGCGAACTGCGGAAGGGGGGCGGGCAGCCCCCCACATGGCGACGCGCAGCGAAGCGCGGGGCAAAGCCCCGTTAAACCAAGAGAAGCCATATCATGCCCAGCAACAGGGCCAAGAGCCCGGCCGCTAGAATGGATTCCCACCGGCGGAAGCGTTGGAAACTCCGGTTGCGCCAGGGCGCTTGGCGGGTCACGTGGCGATAGAGGCCCCGCCGGTCCCAGAACAGGAAGCAGGCGCTGATCGCCAGGACCAGCAGCGCGGCGTCGATGAGCAAAAGGGGGGGCTGAACCCCTGCGTAAGCCATGAAGGGGATGGTGGTAAAAAGGGCGGCCAGCAGCAGAACTGTCCAGATGATCCACCAGCGCAGGGTGGTATGATAGGCCCTGTGGGCGTATTGGAAATCGATGACCGCATCCGGCTCCAGGGCTACCGCGTCCGGGTCCTGGGTATAGAAGTAAAGCCGCCGCCGGGCGGGCAAAAGGCTTTCCAAATCGCCGATGCATAGAAGCTGCCATTTTTTTCCCAGGGCGATCTGGATGTATTCATCCACCTGTTCGTCGCCGATGGGATTACGCTGGGTGCATTCGGTGGTAACTGCCAGCAGCCGGGCCCGGGGCAGGGGGCGGCGCTGAAAGGTCAGAAAGTTTCCCTTGCAATGGGAGATGACCCAGCCCTGATCCAGCATGGCGGACAGGTACTGGCAAAGCTCCCCGTTGCTGTAGATCCGCAGGAACAGGTGGCGCAGGGTGGATTGTTGTGCCATGGCAGAGGCTCCTTTCGCAGGGATGGGGGAAGAGGATGGGCGGAAAGAGGATTAAGCCAGGTCATATTCTTTGAGCTTGTTCCAAAGCCCCCGCTCGCTGATGCCCAGCTCCGCAGCCATGGCTTTGCGCTTGCCGCCGTGGCGCTGGAAGGCGGATAGGATAGCGATCCGCTCCAATTCCTGCAGGGTTTTGCCTTCCAAGAGGGTTTCTTGGGCCCCGGCTGGGTTTCCGGCATCCCCGTCGGAAAACCGGTAGGGCAGGTCCCGGCCCCGGATCCATTCATCCGCCGCTACAATCCCCGCATATTCGATGGCATTGGCCAATTCCCGAACATTTCCCGGGTAATCATAGGCGTTGAGCAGCTCCTGGGCCTCGGCGGTAATGCCCTTGAGCTTGGTACGGCGGCCGCCCAGGGCATTGCTCCGCTGGAGAAACTGGGCGCACAGCAGGGGGATGTCCTCCCGCCGCTCCCGCAGGGGCGGCAGGTCGATTTCCACCGTATTGAGGCGGTAGAACAGATCCCGCCGGAAGGCGCCGGTTTCCACCATGGCCCGTAGGTCCCGGTTGCTGGCGGCGATCACCCGTGCGTCGAACCGGTGGATCTCCCGGCCGCCCACCGGCGTAAAGGCTTTTTCCTGGAGCACCCGGAGAAATTTCGCCTGGAAGCTCAAGGGCATATCCCCGATGCCGTCCAGGTATAGGGTGCCCTGGTTGGCGTAATCCAGCTTACCCCGCTGGTCCCCCACGGACCCGGGATACACGCCGCTCTTATAGCCGAAGAGCTCTTCTTCCAGCTGCCTCTCGTCCATGGCAGAGCAATTCACCGATACAAAGTGTTTCCACTTGCCCTGGAAGTGCAGGGCTTGGGCCACCAGGCTTTTGCCGGTACCGCTCTCCCCGTGGATGAGCACGTTGGCGTCCACGTTGCGGAATTTCTCGATCATTTGGAGCACCCCTTGCATGGCCGGGCTGACCCCCACCAGCTGCTCCGCCTGGGACTGGGCCCGAAGCCGCTCGTTCAGGTAGGCCACGCTATCATTCAGTGCCCGAAATTCCAGGGCCTGCTGCATGTGGATCTGGAGCTCCTCCAGGTCCAGGGGTTTGGTCAGGTACATGAACGCCCCCCGTTTCATGGCGCTCACCGAGGAGCGAATGCTGCCATGGGCGGTCATCATGATCACCGCCACCCAAGGGTCCAGGCTGCGGATCTGTTCCAATAGATCCAGGCCGTCGTATTCGCCGATGACCATATCCAGCAGCACCAGGTCAAAGGATTCCCCCTGAAGCCGGGCCAGGCCCAACCGGGGATCGGTTTCCCAGGCCACGTCGTAATTGGGCTGGAGGGCCAGGCTCAGGGAAACGCAAATGCTGCTTTCATCGTCCAGGATCAATATGCGGGGTAACACGGCCTAACTCCTTTCAAACAGCAGGGTGATTTGGGTATATTGGCCTTTGACGCTGTCCATTTCCATGGCGCCGTTGTTTTCCTTGATGTATTGCTCGCATAGGGCCAAGCCCAGCCCGGCCCCGGCCTCCTTGGTGGTGAAGAAGGGGTCCCGGCAGGCTTGGAGTTCCGCCTCCGTCATGCCGATGCCCTCGTCCCGGATGCGCAGCCGCCATTTTTCCCCCTCCTGGGTCAGCTCCACGGTGAGGGTAAGGGGCTGGGCCGGCTGTTGGGCGGCGAATTTTTGTTCCATGGCCTGGATGCCGTTGATGAGGATATTGGTAAGCACCTGGCGGATCTGATCCCGGTCCGCCAGGATATAAGCCTCGGGCTGCAGATGGGCCGTCAGCAGAAATCCCGTCTTGCGCAGCACCGGCCGCACCAGGGCCAGGCTATCCTCCAGCAGCTGGTTCAGGTCCACCCGTTCCGTTTGGCGTTTGGCGGGCTTGGCGTAGTGGATCAGGCTTTCGATGAGCCGGTTGATCCGGTCCACCTCCCCGGGCACATATTTGGCAAAGGATTCCTGCACCTGCTTGTCCTCCCCCCGGGTGCCGACCAGGGTGGCGAAGGTGCCGATGGACATGAGGGGGTTGCGGATCTCATGGGCGATGCCCGCGGCGATCCGGGTCAGGGCCTGGCTTTTTTGCTTATCGAATTCCGCCTGCTGCATCCGTTCCGCCTTGGTCATATCCGATACGCTTAGCAGCACCCCCGCCACCCGGCCGTATTGGTTCACCTGGTAAAGCAGATAGCTATATACCCGCATCTGCCCTGGGGAATCCCCCAGCCGTAGGATGCCGTTTTCCACCGTCATCCCCGGCACGAATACGGAAGGCCCCTCCTTTTCCAGGATCTCCCGGAACACCGGCACCTCCATGGCGCTGCGGCCCACCCAGCTTTCCGCCTGGCCGGCAATGCCGCAGGCGCTTTTGTTCATCAATACCACGTTGTAGTCCAGGTCAAAGAGCAGCATCCCGCTGGGAGAATATTTAATGATACGGTTGCGAAGGTCGTTTTCATCCTGCAATTGGGCGAATTGCTTTTCCAGCTCCTGGCTGGCCCGCTGGATCTCCTGGGTCTGCTGGGCCACCTGGCGCTTGAGCACCTGCTGGATCCGCCGCATGATGATGCTATAGCCCAGCACCAGGGCCGCCACGATCACCGAACCCGTGGTGATCTGCCGGATGGCCCGGTCCAGCCGGGCCTTTTGGTCGCTGTTGGGCAGCCAGCGGTTGCACAGGCTTTCGTAGCCCGGCCCTGCCTTAAACTGGGAAACGCTTTCATTCATGGCCCGGAGCAGCTCCCCGTCCCCCCGGCGCACCAATAGGCCGAAATCGATGGTATCCAGGTAATTGTAGCGCACCGTGTAGGCGTCTTCCGCCCCGTCCTGGATCAGCTGGTACAAAAGGCTGTCCTTGACCCCGATCATGGCGGTGCGGGGGTCGCTTAGGTGCCGGGCATATACCATGCGCTGGTTCCCGGCGGCGATGAACTGATGGATGCCCAGGTTGGCCAGCAGGGTATGCTGAATGGTATCCGAGGCGTAAACGGCGGTGGTAATGGGCAGGTTTTGTTCCAGTACGTCGTTGCGCACCACCATGCACAGCTGGGAGCTGGTAAGCACGTCCGCGCAGACGAAGCCGCTGTCCTGGGGCAGGGAATCCGGAATGATCCCCATGGCCAGGTCCACCTGGCCCGCAGCCAGGGCCTCCAGGCAGGCCCGGTTGGTATCGAAGGGGACAAAGGTAATGGCATAATCCCGGTTCCGGCCGATGGCCTCCAACATCTCCACATGGACGCCGGCGTATGCCCCGTCTGCGTCAATAAATTGGAAGGGGGGCAGGTTTTGGTTAAAGCCTACCTTCAAATACCGGTTTAGGCCCCGGCTGGGCATGGAAAATAACAGCGCCATGCAAAACGCCCATATCCCCAGCCAGATCCGCCGCCTTCCCACAATAACGCCCCCATCCTACAGGATCCGTGTTATTTTATTTTAAGCTATGCCCTGCTTTTTTTCAACCTGGCCACGGCTCCGGCCCGGCTGGACACGGTATGCAGAATTTGCCGCAGATTCGGGGATTTGCAAAAATTTCCGGTGAAAAAGCGGAAATTTTTTCCGATACGTCGCAGGATTTGCCGCCTCGGCAGATTGAAAAACCAGGGGAATTCTGCCAGAATGAAACCAAGAGGACACATCCCGTTCATAATTTATCCACTTCTTCGGCTAATACCTTTGGCGATTACCCCGGGATCTTGCCCGAAGGGACCGGGCTTTTCATTTGTCCCAACCCCGCGCGCGGCGATGCGCACAATGATAAAGGAGGAAAACCTATGAAATCCCTGCAACGATTCCTAGCGTTGGCACTATGCGTCCTGTTTGTTCTGAGCGTGGTGGGTTGCAAAGGCCCCTATGCGGACGGGGCGCAACCAGCGGACGACCCTGCCCAGGCGCCGTCGGAAGGCGCTGCGCCTGCGGAAGGGGAGGCCGCAAGCCAGGGCGCCACAGCCTATAAGGACACCATCACCATCGGCGTGGCCAACGACATCACCACCCTGGACCCCCAGGGCTCCAACACGGACGCCAACATGATGGCCTTCACCCTCACCCATGAGACCCTGGTGGAGGTGGACCCGGAGACCAACGAGGTGATCCCGGGCATGGCCAAGAGCTGGACGGTTTCCGAGGACGGCTGCACCTTCGTCTTCGAGATCCCGGATAACGTCACCTTTACCGACGGCAGCCCCTGCACCGCCAGCGACGTGAAATTTACACTGGACCGGGCCCAGGAATCCTCCTTCACCAAGACCAAGGTGGAGCTGGTCACCAGCGTAGACGTGGTGGACGATACCCACATCAGCGTCACCATCAGCAAGCCCTCCCAGGACTTCCTCCTGCTGCTGGCCCACCAGAGCATGTCCATCCTATCCGAAAAGCTGGTTACCGAGGACGAGTTCGGCTATGAGATCGGCACCGGCCGCTACATGGTGGAAGAGTGGATCCCCGGCGACCAGATCTCCTTTGTGCGCTACGACGGCTTCTATGGGGAGCCCGCCCCCACCCGGCGGATCGTGTTCCGGCTGATCAAGGAGGAATCCTCCCGGCTGATCGCCCTGCAGACCGGCGAGATCGACGTCTGCATCGACCCCCTGAGCACGGACCTGGGCTATATCGAGGACGACCCCAACCTGGAGCTGGTCAAAATCCCCAACTACGTGCTTCTTTACATCGCCATCAACGATGAGCGGGAGGGCCTGGACGACGTGCATGTGCGCAAGGCCATCGCCTATGCCACGGATAAGGAATCCATGATCCAGGTGGGCTACAACGGGGAAGGCTTTGTCCACGACCACTGGATCAACCGGGGCCAGTTCGGCTGGTATGACGACCTGGTACCCTATGAATACGATCTGGAAAAGGCCAAGGCGGAGCTGGCCCTGTCCCCCTATAAGCCCGGGGACCTGAACTTCCGCATCATCTACAACGGCACCGCCAAGGAGAACATGGCCCTGGTGCTCCAGGCGGACCTGGCGGAGATCGGCATCGGCCTGGAGCTGATCAAGCTGGAAACCGCGGCCCTCAAGGGCATCCTCAACGACGCGGCCCTGGACTATGACCTGTGCCTGTACCAGTTCACCGACAACCTGGGCACGGACTTCACCCTCCGCAACCAGTTCGGCTCCTTTGAGGAGGACGGGGTGCTCAAGAAGAACGGCTCCAACCGGGCCAATATGAAGGACCCCGTATTCAACCAGATGATCGACGACGCCCTGGTGGAGCAGGACGTGGCCAAGCGGGAACAGATGTATAACGAGATCGAGCAATACCTCAACGAGATCGTCCCCATCGTGCCGGTGGCCACCTCCTACATCAACATCGGCGTGAAGAAGGGCCTGAGCGGGGTGAAGTGGAACGGCACCGCCAAGCACGATTACCGCTATATCTGCCTGCCGGAAGGCTAAAGCGGCCCATGGGCCGGGGGCGCCCCAGGGGCGCCCCCGCTGGGAAAAAGTGGCTTTGCGCCACTTTTTCCAGCTAGCCCGGGCCCCGGCCCGGGCGGCCCCTCGCCCCGGATCGCCTGGATCCACCATGCGCCTACAGGAGAGTTATTATGCATCGATACATCATCAAACGCCTGCTTATGCTGATCCCCGTCCTGCTGAGCGTGGCCTTCATCATCTTCGCCATCATGGACGTGGCCGAGGGCGACCCGGTGTATTCCGTGGTCAGCGCCGACGCCTCCGAGGAGGAGATCCAGGCGGCCCGGGAGGAGATGGGCCTGACAGGCTCCCTTTTGGAACGGTATTTCAACTACGTCAAGGGGATGCTCCAGGGGGATCTGGGCACCTCCTACGTATCCAAGCGGGACGTGATGGAAACCTATCTCACCCGCCTGCCCAATACCCTTAAGCTGGCCTCCGTTACCATGATCGTGGCCCTGGGCATCTCCATCCCATTGGGAATCGTGGCTGCGGTCAACCAGAATTCCATCAAGGATACCGTCTCCATGATCCTGGCCCTGCTGGGGCTGTCCATGCCCAATTTCTGGCTGGGCCTGCTGCTGATCATCGTCTTTTCCCTCAAGCTGGGCTGGTTCCCCTCCGGAGGCTATGAGGACGGCATCTTGAGCATCGTCCTGCCCGCCTTTACCATCGGCGCGGGCTTGGCCGCCTTTATGACCCGATCTACCCGCTCCTCCATGCTGGACGTGATCCGCCAGGATTACCTGCGCATGGCCCGGGCCAAGGGCGTGCCGGAACGCAAGGTCATCCGCAAGCACGCCCTGCGCAACGCCCTGATCCCCATCATCACCGTGTTCGGCGTCCAGTTCAGCAACGTGCTGGGCGGCTCCGTGCTGGCGGAAACGGTATTTGCCTGGCCCGGCGTGGGCCGGCTGGTGGTGGACGCCATCGACCAGCGGGATATCCCCACCGTGACCGGCGCGTTGGTGATGACCACCATGCTGGTTACCGTGGTGAACCTGCTCATCGATATCGTGTACGCCTATGTGGACCCCCGCATCAAATCGCAATATATGAAGTGAGGGCAGGACCGTGGAAAAAATAGGAAGAGCTTCTCAAAAATATAAAAAGCGCAGCACCTTTGTAAGCATTTGGCACCAGCTGCGCAAAAACAAAGGCGCCATCATGGGCCTGATCCTGTTGGTGGTCATCGTCGTGGTGGCCCTGGGGTCCCCCTACTTCTTCGATTATGATACCCAGGTCATCGCCAACAACATCAAGGAGCGGATGCAGCCCCCCTCCGCGGAACACTGGTTCGGCACCGACGACATGGGCCGGGATATCTTCGCCCGGGTCTGCTACGGCGCCCGCTATTCCCTGGCGGTGGGCATCATCGCGGTGATGTTCGCCCTGGTGTTCGGGGTGACCCTGGGGGCTGCCGCCGGCTATATCGGCGGCGTGTTCGAGGACGTGACCATGCGCGTTTGCGACATCTTTTCCTCCATCCCCAGCGTGCTCATGGCCATCGCCGTGGTCTCCGCCCTGGGTAAGAGCACCTTTAACCTGATGCTGGCCGTGGGCATCGCCAGCACCGCCCCCTTCGTCCGGGTGGCCCGGGCCGCCGTGCTCACCATCCGAGGGGAGGAATACATCGAATCCGCCCGGGCCATCGGCGTGCCCGAATGGCAAATCGTCGCCACCCATATTTTGCCCAACTGCGTTTCCCAGATCATCGTCCAGGCTACCCTCCGGGTAGGCTCCGCCATCATTTCGGCGGCCCAGCTCAGCTTCCTGGGCCTGGGCGTCCCCGCCCCGGCGCCGGAATGGGGCAGTATGCTATCCGCCGGCCGGGCTTATATCCGGGACTATAGCTATATGACCTTGTATCCGGGCCTGGCCATCATGGTGACGGTGCTGTCCCTGAACCTGATCGGCGACGGCCTGCGGGACGCCCTGGACCCCAAGCTGAAGCGCTAAGGAGAGAAACCCTATGAGCCAAGATAAAAACCAACTTATCCTGGATGTAAAAAACCTGGTGGTCCGCTATGAGACCGAGGACGGCGTCGTCCACGCCCTCAACGGCATCGACCTGCAGCTGGGCTACCGGCAAACCATCGGCCTGGTGGGGGAGACCGGCGCAGGCAAAACCACCGCCGCCCTGGCCATTCTCCGGCTGGTGCCGGATCCCCCGGGCGTGGTGGAGTGCGACCGGCTGATGATCGAAGGCCGGGATATCCTCAACCTGCCCGCCGCCAAGATGGACGAGGTCCGGGGCAAGGACGTATCCATGATCTTCCAGGACCCCATGACCGCCCTGAACCCGGTATTCACCGTGGGGGAGCAGATCGCCGAGAGCTTGCAGCTCCATGAGGGCCTGGATAAAAACGCCGCCATGGAGCGGGCCAAGCAAATGCTGGAACTGGTGGGCATCCCCGGGGAGCGGGCCAACGAATACCCCCATCAATTCTCCGGGGGCATGAAGCAGCGGGTGGTGATCGCCATCGCCCTGGCCTGCAACCCCAAGCTCCTCATCGCCGACGAGCCTACCACCGCCCTGGATGTGACCATCCAGGCCCAGGTGCTGGAGCTGATGAGCGAGCTCAAGGAAAAGTACGACACCTCCATGATCATGATCACCCACGATTTGGGCATTGTGGCGGAGGTGTGCGACACGGTGGCGGTGATGTACGCGGGCCGCATCGTGGAGCAGGGCACCCTGGAGGATGTGTTCAACCACACCCTGCATCCCTATACCGAGGGCCTGTTCAACTCCCTGCCCAACATCAAAAACCGCACCGCCATGCTCAAGCCCATCAAGGGCCTCATGCCGGATCCCACCAACCTGCCCAAGGGCTGCGCCTTTGCCCCCCGGTGCGATTACGCCACCCCGGCCTGCTTTGAACGGCAGCCCCAACTCCAGCAGGCCAGCCCCACCCATCAGTTTGCTTGCCTGGCCTATGAACAGCCGGGATTCCACATCAAAAGGGGGAACGAATAATGGCGGAAAATATTTTGGAAGTCCGGCATCTGAAAAAATACTTCAAAACCGGCAGCGGAATGCTCCATGCGGTGGACGACATCAGCTTTGACCTGCAAGAGGGCCGTACCCTGGGCCTAGTGGGGGAATCCGGCTGCGGCAAATCCACCACCGGCCGTTCCATCCTCCGCTTGATCGAGCCCACCTCCGGGGAGATCTTTTTCCAGGGCAAGGACATCACCAAGCTGTCCAAGGGCCAGATGCGCCATGTCCGCAAGGATATGCAGATCATCTTCCAAGACCCCTTCTCCTCCCTGGACCCCAAAAAAACCATCAACCAGATCATCTCCGAACCCATCCGGGTCAACCGCATCCTGACGGATAAACACGCCATTGAGGACCGGGTCCTGGAATTGATGGAAACCGTGGGCCTGGCGGAACGGCTGATCAACAGCTATCCCCATGAGCTGGACGGCGGCCGCCGCCAGCGTATCGGCATCGCCCGGGCCCTGGCCATGCGCCCCAAGCTCATCGTTTGCGACGAGCCGGTCTCCGCCCTGGACGTTTCCATCCAGGCCCAGATCCTCAACCTGCTGAAAACCCTCCAGGAGAAGATGCACCTGACCTATATCTTCATCACCCACGACCTCTCCGTGGTGAACCACTTCTCCGACGAGATCGCCGTGATGTATCTCGGTTCCATCGTGGAAAAGGCCCCGGCGGAAGAACTGTTCAACAACCCCATCCATCCCTATACCCGGGCCCTGCTTTCCGCCATCCCCGTGCCCGACCTTTCCCACAAGCGGCAACGCATCTCCCTGAAAGGCGAGATCACCAGCCCCGTCAACCTGCCGGATGAATGCCGCTTTGCCAACCGGTGCTTTGAATGCAACGAGTTCTGTCGCAAAGGCATTCCCCAGCTCAAGGAAGTCTCCCCGAACCATTTCGTCGCCTGCTTTACCCATGGATAATCGGCGGCTCCATAGAAACGAGGTGATCCGGCCATGGACGCAATAATGACGACCGCCCGGGAATTCACCTACCTGGAGGCGGGCCTGCGGATCCTGATGGCCATTGTGCTGGGCGGCATGATCGGCATGGAGCGGGGCCTGAAAAACCGCCCCGCCGGCCTGCGCACCTATATGCTGGTATGCCTGGGGGCATGTATCGTCATGCTCACCAACCAATATGTTTACGAAGCCTTTGGCGTGGGCGACCCGGTGCGCATGGGCGCCCAGGTGGTCAGCGGCATCGGCTTCCTGGGCGCCGGCACCATCATTGTCACCGCCCGGAATCAGATCAAGGGACTGACCACCGCCGCCGGCCTTTGGGCCAGCGCCTGCGTGGGCCTGGCCCTGGGAATCGGCTTGTACGCCGTGTCCATCATGGGTAGCGTGGCCATCTTTGTGATCCTGACCCTGCTCCACGAGCTGGATTTTCGCATGCGCCGCCGAACCAAGCAGGTGGAGGTGTATGTGGAACTAAAACACAACGTGGCGGTAGGCCAATTCCTGGACTTTGTCCGGGACCGGCACTATGAACCCAGCAATTTGCAGATCCTTTTGGAAAACACCTCCGATAACGGCATCCTGGCCTTTAGCGTCACACTCAAAGGCCAGAAGAATTGCAACCATGACGACATCGTTACCACGGTGAAAACCATGCCCGGCATCGGCTATGTGGAAGAACTCTAACCGGCCCTACGCGGGTCCTACGCGGACAGCGATATTCGCGCACTAGCAGGAGAGGCTGTCAGAGGATTGTAGCCCGCGGCGGGACGCGAAGCGTCCTGAAAGAGCGGGGCCCGGGCCTTTGGCCCCGGGCCCCGCTCTTTTGTTTGGCAGGCCAGGGGGCGGCCCGCAGGGCCCCCCCTGGCCGCCAAACGCCGCCGCCCCCCGCATGTCCGCCCCTTCCTTCCTGCGCCCCCATCCAACCGCCGTATGGCTGGCGGAGGCGCGCTGGCGAAGGGGAGGGGGGAGACGTTGGGTCACGCCGGGGGGCGGCGGCGTTTTGCGGGCCCAGGGGGTCCGCAAAACCAAAGCATGGGCGGGGCAAAAGGTCCCCGCCCATGCTTTGTGCGCGCTGTGCGCGCCCGCCGCCCCCCCGGGCCGCTGG
>OLGD01004455.1_pt1 | contig 11551 bp, 12 predicted proteins | sample 1605311 | NCBI WGS metagenome assembly OLGD01 (sample SAMEA3888917, study PRJEB22519) | human gut metagenome | biome: human gut; feature: human-associated habitat; material: faeces | place: Denmark | collected 2010 | reverse complement strand
CATTACACTCTTTTTGAGCAATAATTAGTTTGATTTCAATATTAACATCATCTCTAATCAGTAGGTCATTTAAATTTTTAGATGATAAATTACCTTGGGGTAAATTGTTATAAACCAGACTTAAATATTTATCAAATTCAGTTCGAATTCTAACTGTAAAAGGATCTTCTGGAATTTCACAAAAGATATCATAGTTTCGTGATGTTACATCATTTTCATTTTTACCATAATAACACATTAAAATATTTAATAAATTACTATAGTTAAAATCGTATAAATTATTTGCAATAATATACTTAGATATATCATTAGGATAAATATTACCTACATTTTCTAAACAAAAACCAATTTCAATATGCAATTCATTAATTTGGATATATTTAGAATTAAAGTTTTGAGTAAAGGTTTTCGTTTCATTAATTTGTTTACTAACATTTCCTTTAGAATTTAGCGATTTTAAAACATCGATATTTATATCCTCACTATTAATAATAGTAAATAATAATTCTTCCTTCTTTTCGTTTGGTATTGCCCTGCTTTCAAAAATGATATCCCAAATAAACGAAACTTCTTTACATAAAGTAATTATAATTTTTTCATAATTATAATTCGAGTTTACAATATCTTCTAGTTTTTCCTTTATATCAAATTGCTTGCTATTTATCATACTTATAAAAATTCTAAATTTTGGCAGATACTCTTCTTTATTAGAAAACAACTCATTAATCAAAAAATAATTAAAAATATTAATATATCCAAATCTATTATCATTCAAACTTAGAATTACTTTATCAGGCGAGTCTATTTTATCGAAAATCTTTATTCTATCTTTCCTATTTATTTTTTTAATTAATTCTTTATCGTTTGAAGACATAAAAGAATTCGTTTGTTCAGATAAATAATCCATATGTGTCTCATCAACATATCCATTTGCCAAAATTAATTTAATAAAATTTTCTTTAAAATCTATTTTTTCTAATTCATCTGGATATTGATTATATAATTCTAAAAAACTCATATTGTTTAATTGATAAATTTTATTTTTTATAGAATTTATACTAAGTTGAAACTTAGATATTTTATTTTGTAACTTTTCACTTAAATTTTTCTCTTTTTTGCTAAAGTAATCCTTATCATTAAAATATTTTTCTGATAATTCACTTATATTTATTGAAAATTCCTTTGTTGTATATCCATAGTAACTGCTATAACTTTGGTAGGTACAATTTATAACTTGAATATCTATAAACGTTTCCAATTGATAATTAATGTTTAAATAATTAGGAAACTTCTTACAAATTAATGCATGAAAAATTGAATGCTTTTCTATAAAATCATTCTTTTCTTTGTTTAGTAAATTGAAAACAATCGATTCTTCATCCTGTTTTTGTAATCTTTCATATTCCAGCGGCAAAATATTTTTTAATACCATCAAACTAAATAATTTATTTCTTTTTGTTTCATTATTAGATAGTTTTAATAATGATAAATGAATAATAAAATCACTAATAACATTATTTAATATTCTCCTGCTAGTTATATAATCACTAATATCAATTACTAAGTTAGGGCTTAATGGCATATAGCCTAGTTTTTCTATTAATACAGACTCTAACTCGTCCTTAACATTCTTAGAGGTTAAAGATGGAATTACTGGTAGAATAAATTCAAAAAACTTACTTCTCTCCTCTTCGCTTTTAAACATTGAATCTTTAACTGCATATATAAAGGTTATTTTCTTGTGTTTAGCAATAATTTTATCATTTTTATTCAATAAAGTATTCAATTCTTTAAGTTTAGAAAATATTTCAAGGTTATTAAATCTATCTAAATCTTCAATAATTAGTATATTAAATTCGTTTTTTTGAAAAAAGTAAATAATTTCATCTAAATATTGATTAAAAACTGATATTGTTTCATTCTCGTTTTTTTCAAAATTTATTTCTCCTACTTGAATAGATTTTATATATTTATTTTTAATTAAATTAAAAATTAAAAAACCAGAACAAACTACCATAGAAATCAATACTAGACTTAAAATAAGCCACTTCCATCCTGTATCTAGATCTATTTTAAAAATATTATCAAAAAACTGAAAACCAACAAAAGCCGCACATATTATTACACTTAACAATAAAAGTGTTATTTTAATATTTTGCCAAGTATTATCCTTTAAAGTTTTAAAACGAGAATAAGGCGTATTCTTGTTATCATTTTTATAAAATAATTGTTGTAAAATGCTTTTTTCTATATCTTGCTCGTTTTCAAAAACTAACTCTTCAGAGCATTCAACATTTTTCATAATAGAACCATAATTTGCTAAAGAAACAGAAATTACTTTATTATTAAATTCTTTATTTTCTTTCGTTTGTAAATCAATAAAGGTTTTTATTAACGAACTTTTACCAGCTCCATATGGTGCTACAATACCTATATTCGTTATATTTTGATCATCTACTTTTTTCTTTAAAATATTAGCATACTTTTCGTATTCTTTATAGTATCTTGGTTCATTACTTGGTAAATCAATTTTAGTTAAATCAATTATTTTATCATCCATTTTTTCAACTCCTTTTATAAAATTATTTTTTAAATGTTTATATACTGAATATGATTAATAAAAATATACTTAAGTATATTTTACCATATTTTCTCAATTAATGATATTTTTTTACAAAAAAAGAGTGCAACTATCTATAAAGATAGCTACACTCCTGCAAGTTTGTGTTAATCTATAAAATATTTTATGCTGTTTCTTCTGAACAAATTTTTATTTTTTTTGATTTTAAATTTTTGCCATATATATCAATATTGCCAAATGAATTCAAATAACTAGAATAATCTGTATTTTCAAATTCATCTTTAAACTGATCATAAGAAATATCTTGGTAAATCTTTACAAAAACTTCAATTGGTTGTGAATATACTTTTTTAAAATCATAAGTTATTTCATTTTTCGGAACACAACTTTCTTGTTGTAAAACAACTGCATCATATCCATGTCTATAGTTATCAAATAAAACATACTCCGAACCACATTTTTCGCATTTCGCTTTTATTATTCTTCGTTGTTTTTTTTCAAACATGTTTCCACATTCAATCTTTTCTACAATTTTGCCAAAAAAATTGCGTTTAGCCAAATACAATTTATCATTTTCACGAATTACTTCATTGAATCCTGGTTTGACATTTGCATTATCAGATTCACAAAATTCATAAACAATAAAATGATTATGACTACATTTACATTTTATTTTAGCTACTTCATTATTTTTAGAAGTTTCTATAATTTCAGATATTTCTTCTAAATGTTTAGGAATTAACATAATATCCCTCCTAATTATTAATCAAAAAATAAATGTTTCTAGAATACAAACCAGCTTGTAATAAATCGTAAAGCGTCTAGTGTTAGTCCATTAGAAATATGAGAATATTGTCCCATCATTCTTCCTACTTTAGCCACTTGGCTAGCATAAGTTTGACTACTACTAACAACTTCAACAACTCTTAATCCATTTTTAGTAACACCAGTTACATCAGGTCTAAATCCTTTAATACCTAACCCTTTGCTTCTGTTTAAATGAATTTCACTATATCTTCCTGCAGCAAGAGACATTTTACCGGCTTGAACATTACTAGCAAATTGATGGAACAAAGAACCTGTTTTTTGAGCACTACCCACAATTTGGATACTACCTCTAGCAATATTGATTCCAGAAGTAAGCGCACCAGAAACTGCACCACCAATTGCTCCCCACATAAATCCGTTAGCTGCGCCATCTAGAACGCCTTCCCAACCGCCTGTAATTCCTCCTAATATTCCTCCAAGGACAGCACCACCAGCAGCACTTGTAACTGCTCCATAGAAAGCTGCTCCAAAGATAACTCCTGCTGCTCCTGGTAAGAAAACTGCACCTAATGCAGCTAACCCAATAACTGCACCACCAATCAACCATTCTGCCCATTGAGGCAAATTACCAGAAGGATCGCTATAAGAAATCGGATTGTTATAACAATAGCAGTATAAGTTCAATCCATTGATGCTTTCAGGATCTAAATACTCAATGCTATCAGGTGAAATCCAACGACAAAGTTCAGGTGAATAATATCTAGAGTTGCAATAGAATAACTGAGTTTCAACATCAAAGTAATAACCACGATAACGAATTGGATTGATATTACCAATAAAATCTGCATTGGTGTTTTCAACGCCATTTGCATCAAAAACTTGATGATTTCCCCAAGCATCGTAAAGATAAGAAGCCACAAGATTTCCATTGAGATCATAAATATGGGTAACATCTTGGAATAGATTTCTTCTAAGGAAATACGATTGTCCATCAACTTGAATACTACAAATGGATAAACCATCATAAAAGTAAAGAATAGTATGGGTACCCTTCACTTCTTTTAACAATCGACCTTGGTTATCACAAATATATTTTACTTGATTCTTGATTATTCTGCAATCAAAAAGGCAAGTCTACCTTAATCAAGGTAAACTCACCTAGTTTTGCTTGTGAAAGTAATTTGCAAATTTGTGTTTTTTATTGTTTTTAAATTGTGTTTAATTTTAATTCTATTACCTCTAATAATTTTTGAGGAGTTGTTTTATTTTCTTTTCTTAAATACTCATAGTCACATAATAATTCACCATTACAATAGATTTCCCCTCTATCTGTAACAAAATTCAATTCTATTTCTTCTTTTTTTATTCTCAAAACTATATTCCCAAATATCTTATTATAATAATTGAATTCTATTACTTCAAAATTATATTTATCCATTAGTTTCGATAATTGTAACTTGAATTTTTCCATATTGCATCTCCTCTTTATTATATTAGAACATTTCCCATGGGATTCCATTTTCGATTAAATATTGGATTTCCTTCCAGAATGTTCCTCCTTCTCTTACAACGAAATCAGGAGCTAAAACAAAGCGTGAACCTAAAGAATTAGCATCTTTTAAATAAGTCATATTATTAGTCCATTCCACACCTTTTTGCACCATTTTAGCATAAGTTCCATTAGAAACTAGATAGTAACCAGACCCAGTAGCTTGTGCAGCACCAATATATCCAGACATATGTCCTAAAACCGTAGTACCTTTAATAGGAATAATAGAATATTTAGTTATAGATAATCCAATAACTCCCGTAGCCTTAGTAACTAATGCTCCGACTCCAGCGCCCAAAGCACCACCAATTACTCCTCCGCCTACGATACCAGCTATAGTCCATCCGAACAATTCCCAACCTTCAGCACCATTGTTTTTTGCAATATTATAAGAAGCAATTCCTCCAGCAGTGGCGCCAATGGCTGTCCCTATAATTAAACCTAATATTGTCAATGAAATTGCGAAGTGTCCTGTAGGATCGTACTTGTTGATCGGATCATTTCCGCAGTACGCATATAAGTTTAATCCATGAATACTTTCAGGGTCTAAATATTCAATTGAATCAGGAATTAAGAAACGACATAATTCTGAAGAGTAATATCTAGAGTTGCAATAAAATAGATTGGTTTCCGTATCATAGAGATATCCTCGATATCGATAAGGATTGATATTTCCAATAAAGTCTGCATTGGTGTTTTCAACGCCATTTGCATCAAAAACTTGATGATTTCCCCAAGCATCGTAAAGATAAGAAGCCACAAGATTTCCATTGAGATCATAAATATGGGTAACATCTTGGAATAGATTTCTTCTAAGGAAATACGATTGTCCATCAACTTGAATACTACAAATGGATAAACCATCATAAAAATAAAGAATGGTATGGGTACCGTTAATTTCTTTTAACAATCGACCTTGGTTATCACAAATATATTTTACTTGATTCTTACTTGTTCTGCAATCTGTTATTAATTGGGCTTTTAATTTTGTTTAAAAAAAGAGTGCAACTATCATTATGAACTATGTTTGTCAAGTAGACAGACAAAAATAAATAAAAAATTAAAAATAAATATAGTTACAAGAGGAATGGTGTCTATATTCTAAAGGTGCCATTCCTTTTAAATTACTTTGTAATCTAAAATTATTATAGAAAATTATATATTCTTCGATCTTTGATTTTAAAGAATCTAAATCATCAAATTTAATCCCGTAAAACATTTCTGATTTAAGTGTTCCCCAAAACGCTTCCATCGGTCCATTATCAATACATTTCCCAACTCTTGACATTGATTGAATCATTCCAGCTTCATCTAATTTACATTTGAACACTTTAGATGTATATTGAAAACCTCTATCACTATGAAAAATAGGTTTTGCAAAAGGATATTTTTTTATAGCTAAATCAAAAGTATCAAATACCAATTGATTATTATTAGTTGTAGAAATTTTATATGCAATTATAGAATTATCATATAAGTCTAATATCGCAGACAAATATAATTTTTGATTAACTCCAGGTATTTTAAATTCAGTAATATCTGTTAGCCATTTTTGATTTGGATGATCAGCACGGAAATCTCTTGCTAATATATTTTCTCCAACTTGTTCAGGTTTAACTTTTTTATAATTAGATTTCTTTTGTCTAATTCTAGCTTTAATTCCTAATTTTCTCATAATTCTTCTTATATATTTCCATGAATAATTAGTTTTATTAAAATGATTAATATATTCTGTCATTCTTCGGTATCCTAATATACCATCAAATGATTCATGATATTCTAATATTTGAGTTGCAAGTAGTTCATCTTGAATCTCTTTTGATGATTGATTAGATGATTTCCATTTATAATAAGAACTTCTATTAACGCTCAAAACATCGCAGATTTCTGCGATTTTGTATTTCTTTTCATTATAAAAATAATCTATTGTTAAATAGTCTGATATATTTCTTACTTGCGAGAATCCTTGAACAACTGTTTCCTTATTTCCAAGTTTTTTTTTAGGATTTCTTCAGCTCTTTTATGTTTTTCTAATTCTAATTTCAACTTTGCAATTTCAAGTTCTTTCTTTTCTAACTCTGTTAATTCAGTAATAGAATTCTTTAGACGTCCTCTATGAAACTTAAGACCTTCTTCACCTTGCTCATTATACATTTTCACCCAGTCGTTATTATTATCTAAAGCATACTTTACTATTTCTATTCTTTCTTCTAGGGTGGTTTTTCTTGATTTCATAGAGTAGACTTCGCTTTTAGGATTATAATCCTTTATTTCTTCTCCATTATTATACTTATTTAACCATCTTATTACCATAGAATCTGTAATATTATTTCTTGCCGCTATATCAGCTAGCGATCCTTTTCCATCTAAATATTCTTTAATGACTTTAATTTTGAATTCTGATGTATATGAATTGTTTATATTTAATTCTTCAAAACAATTTTTCCCATTGTTTCTATATTTTAATAACCATCTTCTAAAGGATTCATATGCAATTCCTAATTCATCAGAAATTGAGCATATTGATCCATAACCATTTATGTATTTTTCGCATGCTTCTATTTTTTGCTTTGATGTAAATTTTGATTTTCTTCCCATAATAAAACCTCCGTTGTAGACTTTAATTATTTTATTTGTCTACTTCGGAGGTATCATATCATTAGTGATAGCAACACTCTCGGAATTTTAGGGGTATTAATTTTTATTGGTTAATTAATTTATAATCATATTAATTCTATTAAAACAAATAAGTCAACCACGATATAAATAAACATATATTACAACAAATTAATATGTATATTAGTCTTCTAATAAATCTCCTTTTTGCTTCAGTAAAAACTGGCACACTTATATTCTCTGAATTTTTATATAACTTAAGACTAATTGAATGTATAAATTTTACTATTATATTAGGAAATAACATTCCAAAAATATAAAGTAAAATAAATATTATCGCAAATACAAGCATTATCAAACTATCATTATTAATACCATTTTTAGAGATAAAAACAACATTAATCGTAGATAGTAAAACTAATATTAATAAATTAATAATCGTAACAAGTTTATTTTTCATTAAAACCATCCTATTCCTAAATTTCCTAGAGCTTTAATAGCACCTCTAGAAATAGATGTAACTATGCTTGGTAAAAAGGTGCTCCACGAAGCCAAAAATGCGTGACTCACCGAGATAAAAGCATTAGCATCAATTCTACCCAAATTATAATAATCCATAAATGACAGACCATTATTTTTAAATACATAGTTTGAAACGACCTTACCCAAGCCAAAACCGACACCAGCAGCCACACCTCCTACGATAGCGCTCGCTGCTATATTTGCCCAACTTTTATTTTCAAGAGCAGATATTCCAGCGTTTGAAATAGCACCTATAGAAACTGCTCCCAAAAAACCACCAAAACCAGTAATAAATGCAGCTCCAGCTATACCTCCCATTATTACAGAACTTAAACTGATATCATTAAAGAAACTTTCACCACTTAATACATTTCCAACACCCTGTCCTACAATACTCGTAGCAGTTCCCGTTGCAAAGCCAGCAGCAAGTAAACCCAATGAGCCACTAGTAAGTATAGTTGCACCTACAGCAAAGACCGCAAGTCCAACAATAGCAGTTACACCAAATAATTTTTTCCAAAATTTATTCCAATCGAATTTACCATTTGGATCGTATCCCATTATCGGATTATTAAAACAATAAGCAAATAAATTCAAACCATGAATAGAATCAGGAGCTAAATAGTCTACAGCATCTAAAGAAATGAAACGACCAACTTCAGGATCATAATAACGGCTATTTAAATAATAAAGATTGGTTTCTTCGGAGCTGACACGAATATCCACAGAAAGACAGTCATTGTTTTTGTGGAAAACAGGAAATTGGGTTTCCCGATTGTTTTTATACAAAAATCAACTTTGTTGCATTTTTCTTATCCTGCCACAAAATTTACTACTTTTACAACAATCATTGTGACAAAGATTTGGAATTGGCAAGCAGAATAAGGAATTGCCACAATGGGTAACTCCTTACCCTACAAGTCAGAATCCAACTTTATTTACTCACAAAATGTAACATCATCCCATATTTCTTTAATGGTTTTGCCGTCTATTGTGAATTTATTAAGCAATTCAGTAATTGATGAAAAGTTTTCACTTCTTTCAGATATTTTTTGCTTATTTTTATACTTTGTAATATACATCGCCGTTATGTTTGGAAGCCCATAGTCAATTTGATATACAGCATTTTTATAGTAAAACCATATTTCATCACTCGTATACAATACCATTAATTCATATTCTGCATATGACATTTTTTCAAGTTTAAAATATTTATCATATGCAATCTCCAATTTATCTTGTATACTCAAACTTTCATAGGGTTTTTCCACTAATTTACTTATTTTTTTTTGCTGTTCATCCCACAGTCTCTTGTTTTTAATATACTGGATGCCCATAAATTACCTCCCTGATATTAGCCACCATATCAATCTTAAGTAATTCCAATGTTGTCCGCTTGTCCTGCCTGTTAACCCTGGTCCATTCCAACCATGAAAATGATTTTTTCGAATATTACCATGAGGATAATCAAAATCAAACATTTTTCCATTTTTAGTTTTATATCGAAAGCCATTAGATTTACCATCATAACCTATCCTAGGTGATTTTACTGACTCCAAATAATAAACATTACCAACAATTTGCCCAATACTTGAAGTTAGATTTAATCCAAAATAAGTCCAACCATAAGCAGTATCACTCATTCCTGTCCATTGTTGTATATAATTCGTACCAGTTGCTGCTGCAACAATTTCATTAGCACCGAATGCCATTGTAGCACCACCAACCAACATTAAAGCAATTCCACCAATCAAGCCAGGAATACCTAATCCAAGAATAGATAACCCAGTGGAGAAAGCTCCCCAACCATTAGCTATAGATGAAGCTCCTCCTATTGCCTGACCTATAGCCGGAGATACTGCATTAGATATTAACCCTAATCCTCCACCAACAATAAGGCTGACACCTATCCCTTGAGCCCCAGGAACAAAACATAGAGCAATTCCGCCTAATACTTGTAATCCGGAAATCAACCAACTCCACCAAGGAGCATGTCCCGATGGATCTACATACATAACCGGATTATTAAAACAATAAGTAAATAAATTCAAACCATGAATAGAATTAGGAGTTAAATAGTCTACAGCATCTAAAGAAATGAAACGACCAACCTCAGGATCATAATAACGGCTATTTAAATAATAAAGATTAGTTTCAACATCAAAGTAATAACCACGATAACGAATTGGATTGATATTTCCAATAAAGTCTGCACTCTTATTTTCAATTCCATTTGCATCGAAAACTTGATGATTTCCCCAAGCGTCGTTAAATGGATAAACCATCATAAAAATAAAGAATGGTATGAGTACCGTTCACTTCTTTTAACAATCGATCTTGGTTATCATAAGTATATTTTATTTGATTTTTAAAGGTTCTGCAATCTGTTATATAATTTGGCTATTAATTTTGTTTAAAAAAAGAGTGTACCTATCTTTTATTTTTCGATAAATACACTCTCGTAAATTTGCGTTAATGATTCAATATTAGATTTTATAGCAATTCGTATTTGTGTTTAAAAGATTCTCGCCAATATTGCTACAATAAAATTATATAGTACAAAGCCACATAGTGAAACTATTCCTATATACCCAAAAATATCATCATTCATAATATTGACCCATAATTGATCAACAATAAACAACGGAACTAATATCAAAAATAGGAATATATGCACAACCAATGGGACTATTCTAATGTAAAGATATTTAGGACAAACAGATCCTTTAAATTCTTTAAAAGGCATAATTTTCCTAAAAATTGAATTTTGTTTGACGGTCAAATTTTTTAATGTTCTATCAGAAAATTCACCATCATGTGTATTTCCGAAAAACATATCATTTAAATAACAACCAATAGGAATGATTAGTCCGATTAAGAAATAACTAATCATTATACCAAAATCCATTTTATCACCATCCTAATCTATCATATACATGTTCAAACAAATAAGAAACAGCTGCGTTTGCAATTGATAAAAAACACTTGGAACAATGCTTTTAATCATTAAATATTCAATTGTTCCTGGTATTGCGGCTTGAACAGCATTGAATGCCGTTCTTCCATATAAATTTAAAGTGGCTTGCATTCCCTTTTCAGAGATTTCGCCCCAAAAACGTCTATTTGCAGCATTTGTAATTGCACTAATGGCTCTTGCTCCTTCATCACTTAATCCAATCATTTTTTTGCTAACGGCATGAGCATTTCTAGCGCCTGCCCCACTAATCATTCCGAATATACCGCCTAATAAAGTAGATGTAACAGCTCCAAGCCAAGTCATTTGCTCGTTATGAAATCCACAATCTATTGCATATTGTGACCATCCAGCAGCAGCGCTTATTCCAGCGGAAGCTAACACTCCAATTCCAGTCATTCCTAAAGCTGTGGATCCTAAAGCAAATGATCCCACTAATAAACCTACAATCAATGAAATTGCAATGTGCCCACTTGATTTCCATTGAGATCATAAATATGGGTAACGTCTTGGAATAGATTTCTTCTAAGGAAATACGATT
>OLGD01004453.1_pt1 | contig 11561 bp, 8 predicted proteins | sample 1605311 | NCBI WGS metagenome assembly OLGD01 (sample SAMEA3888917, study PRJEB22519) | human gut metagenome | biome: human gut; feature: human-associated habitat; material: faeces | place: Denmark | collected 2010 | reverse complement strand
CAGGTAATTATAGATTGTCTGTAGGCCATTACCAAAGAGCGTGGGATGGTTTAGGTATTTCTATTTCTCAAGCTGTACGAGAATTACCTGCTGCAGCTGTATCTCTTAACACATTCTTCTTAGGTATATCAAATAATATACCTATAATAGTTGATGAAATTGCTAGGCTAAGAAGAGAAAATGAATTGCTCAAAGCTCAAGGTAAAGAAACTATCAACATAACAGGACGTATAGTTAAGTCTTTATTTAGCTGGAATACTATATTAGTAGTATTGCTTACTGCATTTTCAATGTTTGGCCGAGATATAATAAACTGGGTTGCTAATCTTTTCAAGGCTGAAAAGCAAGTTATGTCTTTCAGAGAGCAATTAGGGGCTCTTACAGAAGAACTCAAGAAGAATACAGGAGGATATGGTGATAATGTTGCAGCGTTTAGGAAATTAACATCCCAGTGGAAAAAATTAACTGATGATAAACAACGATTACAGTGGATAAAAGATAATGTATCTGAGTTTAATAAGCTTGGTATAGCAGTAGATGATGCAAATGATGCAGAAGTTGCATTTAATAGTGGAACACCTCAAATTCTTGAGGCACTAAAACTTAGAGCAAAAGCAACTGCTGCTATGTCATTGGCATCACAAAAATATGAAGAAGCTTTACAGAAAAATGAAGAAGCTTTATTAAAAGAGCAACAACCTTCTACATTTCTTGAAACAACTTCTGATTATTTTAGTGCTGTTGGAGCAGGCATATATGGCCCAGATTCTGATTTGTCGCTTGAAACTAGATTAGCAAAACGGCGTAATAAACAGAGAGATGAAAACGTAGCTTCTTTAAGAAGAGAACGTGATGCTCTAGAAAAAGAATGCGACGCATTTTTTGATTTGGCGGATGGATATAATACAGCCGCAGATGAATTAGTTAAAGCTTTAGGCCTGTTTGGTAAAGCAAGAACAGCTGGTGATGGTAGAGAGCCTCGTGACCTTACAAATACTATAAACAGGAATGATATTACAGTTCAAAAGAAATACGAGGAAAGTGTAACTGAATTACTGAAAGATGAATACGCTAAAAGACGTAAAGAAGCAGCAGACCAAGTTCAAAACGAGAATAATAAGCTGCGTGAAATGTATCGTCTTAATGAAGAATATGTCGCTAATGTAGATGGAAAATACAAAGAGCTTACTGAAAGCCAAAAGAAGCAAATAGATAATCAGCAAAAACTTATAACTGAAACTATTGCTAATAACTTACGTGCTTTAGATTTACAGTTACAGCAGATACAGAATGAACAAAAAGTTGCTTCTTTACAAACTCAGCGTAATACTATTAATCCTGCAGATACTAGTGCTGCTACTCAGGCAGTTCAAAATCAAGAATCTACGGTTACTACGAATGTAGTAGTTACTCGTGATGCATCTCAGATGGAAGCTTCATTAGTAGAAGAACGTAGGCTTATGGAAGAGAATCTTGATATTGAATATGCTCTTATTCTTGATACTAATAAAAAATTACTTGCTGCTGGAGATGACCAAGCTCGTTCTGAAGAAGAAATTCTTATAGAGCTTAATAAGAAAAAGCTTGAATTATGGAGTGAATATGACCAGCAAATACTTGAAGCAAGACAGACTGACATTGAGGCCCAGCTGAAATTAGTACAAAAAGGCAGTGAAGATGAGCTTAAGTTGTTATTACAGCAAAATGAAATAGCTAGACAACTTGCATTAGCTAAAAATGCTGCAGCTCCTGCTGCTCAGCAGCAAAGCACGTCTGTAATAAACGCTCAATTTGATAAGTCCGGTGCTCAAATACAAGGTCAATTTGAAATGACAGGATTTGAGCAACAACAGGCATTAGATGAAGCTATATTTAATGAGATTGAGCGAAATGAGCGTGAAATAACAAGATTTAAACTTGAGCAAGAACGAGATAGGTGGGAAAAGCAAATAGCACTTGCTGAATCAGGAGGACTTGATTGGAGCCAAGCTCAGATAGATGCTGCTAAGGCTACAGTTGTTGGTATAGAACGTCAATTAACAGATTTGGATGACATAATTAAAAATATAGGTAAAAAAGGCACTGGCGTTACACTGCTTGAAGCTATGGGCTTCAGTGATAACCAGATTGATGCTCTAAAAGATGCTGTAAATATAGTAATAGAGCAGCTTCAGTCCATCATGGATGCTGAAGTCGAATTGGCTGAACAGGCTGTAGAAGCAGCTGACGCTCGAGTAGAAGCTGCACAAAAAGCTTATGATGCTGAAGTTGAAGCTCGTAATAATGGCTATGCCAATAATGTAGCAACAGCCAAAAAAGAACTTGAACAAGAAAAGAAAAATCAACTTGCGAAACAAAAGCAATTAGAAGCTGCTCAGAAGCGTCAAGCTGCATTACAAACAGTTATGCAGAGCGTTTCATTGACTACTGCATCAGCTAATCTGTGGAGCGCATTTTCTTCAATACCAATTGTAGGACCCGCTCTTGCATTAGCCGCTATTGCCACGATGTGGACTTCATTTGCCGCTGCTAAAATAAAAGCAAATCAAGTAACTGCAGGTGCAGCATCTGAGGAATACGGTGAAGGAGGTCTTGAGTTCTTGGAAGGAGGCTCTCATGCATCAGGAAATGATATAGACCTTAAAACCAAAAATAAGAAAGGTAAAAATATGAGAGCAGAAGGTGGTGAGGCGCTTGCTATAATAAATAAGCGTAATACAAAGAGATATAAAAAAGTGCTTCCGGATGTTATTGAAAGCTTTAACAAAGGAACATTTGAAGATAAATATCTTAACGCGTTTGCTAGTTCTGATAATCTTAACGTTGAACTTAATTCAAATAGCACAAACATTGATTTATCGAAGATTGAGAATGACGTTCAACATATTAGAAAGCAAAATGAAGTCAAGTATTATGCTTTAAAAGATGGCACAGTTGTTATACAGCGTAGAAATGTTAAACGAATTATAAAAAGTTAATACTATGATACCTCCTAAATATAAGTATTATATACAAATAAATAATGAGAATAGAATAGAAGTTAATCCTCATTATAAAAAACTTAGTAAAAAATACACTAAAGAAAGCAATCAAGAATTTTTTAGAATATCGCTTGATGGCAAGATGACTTTATACGGCCGCGGTTATGAAGTAGTAAAAAATTCAAGCTTAGAAGATAATCTCGTATTTACGATTGATAAATATAATGAGTCTACTAAAACATGGATAGAATATTATAAAGGTGAATTTAATAAAACAGACTGTAAGTTTGATTATGAAAAAAAGTCATGTGAGCTTAAAACAACTGCTCTTGATAAATATAATGATGTGGTTAATAAATATGAAAATACTTATGACCTTATAAAACTTGCTCCAGCCATATCAAGAATAAACCTGCATAAACGCTCTTTAATGCAGGTTTATGTAAGAGGTGCCAACTCAATATCTAATTTCTTTGGCGGCACATACTGGGAAAGTGATGTAAATGAAGCAATTGACAATCACAACGACTTGATAAACAAATATTATTTTTCTTATATAAAAGCAGGAAATGAGTTTTATATAAGAAATGCTAGCATTTCTGGTATTAATGGAGTATATGCTGGAACAAACGGATATTGGAGTAAATGGAATCCAGGCTACACGTGCAAAATGGAATTAGTAGATGAAAGCTCTACACCATATAGAGTACGGTTATATAGAAATTCAGATAACTTGCTGCTGTATCAATCAGAAAAGCAATGGGCTGTTAGTGACCCTGACAATAAATACATATTGCGCGATGATGTTAAAATGGTAAATGTAAATAATCCAGACGATACGTTTATTATAGAGAGTCCTTTCGTATATCATATCTATAGACGTTTACTTTGCGATGTAGATACTGTAGAAGACTCAGAGGGCGTAAAAAATACATATAACTTACCATCTGATGATTTTGTTACTGACAATAGAAATTATAAGAAGTGTATTGGACTAAGAGGCGGAATGTTCTTCTGCACTTCTAGAGCAGTAGATGAGCCTACAAGATATGGCTTAAATGATTATAATCAGTATTTTACGAATGAGTTTATTCCTAGTAGTACTGGTATAGGTAGGCCTTTACCTATTAGTAGAAATTCTTGGGTTAATGCTTCATTGTGGTATGTATATGATAGCTATTATTCTTTATTTGAAGAAAGATTAAGAAAGCAGTATACACTTAGAGATAGTTATTCTATAGCAGCAGTAATAAAAGCTTTGCTTAAAGAAATAGACCCGTCTCTTAAGCATGAAGCAACTGCTGAATATAGCCGCTTTTTATACGATACTTCTGTTCCTATTTCTATGAGCAGATTTTATGTATTTATTACACAAAAAACGAATATACTCAAAGGAGATTATGACCAACCAGCACAAAAAGCAGAAGTATCATTGAAAGATTTAATGGAAATGCTTCGTGATTGCTTTAGATGTTATTGGTACATAGAAGATGGCAAATTTAAAATAGAACACATAAGATTCTTTATGAATGGTGGAAGTTATTCTACGCAAACTAGTTATCAATTAGATTTTACTAAATTAAAAGACCAATTTAATAAAAAACTATCATCTTATTTCCAATCAGCAATAGAATATGAAAAAGATGAGCTGAATCAAAGATACGAGTTTAGTTGGATGGATGATGTTACTGACCTATTTGGCGGAGTTACCATAGACGTAAAATCTAATTACATACAAAAAGATAAAAATGAAGAAATAGCTATCAGCCAGTTTTCATCAGATATAGACTATATGCTATTTAATCCATCTAATTTCTCAGAAGATGGTTTTGCTCTAATATGTGCAACTAAAAGTGGTTCAACATATAATATACCGATAATAGAAACAACTCTTATAGATGAAAACGGAGATAGCTATAATGCTATAGTACAAAACTGGTATGCGGCTTGGGCCTATTTAATTCGATTTTATCTGTATGATATGCCTGCATATAATTTAGAGTGCAATGTTTTAAACAATTTATATGCAAGCGATATAAAAAAGTGTATGAAGCATACAATAGAATTTCCAGTAGAAGAAGATTTAGATGAGCTTGAACTAATTAAAACCAGTATTGGAAACGGCAAGATAGATGAATTTTCTGTAAACATGAATACTAGACTTGCAAAAGTAAATTTAACTTATAAGCCTCAATAAAGCTGTGTGTTAAGAATGTTAAATTATTTTTATATATAAAAGTAATAGCCTAAATTAGCAATATGAAGTTAGTGAATAATAACATATCGCCATTGCCTTTTTACGATAATCTTGCACTGCAAAATCATCGTAAAGATTATGCTTTTGGCCAGGTTTATCCGCTAATAACCTATAAGAATATGTTATTGCCTTTTCAAGTAGTTCTTGCCAGTGGAACAGCTATAAACTGGGTGAGATTATATAATTTCAATACAGGGATATATACCACTATAACAACAAGCATGAAAGAAAATGGCCTGACTATCAAGTCATATACTGGTTTCAAGCTTCTTAAATATCCAGGCACTCTTCCTATTGTAGCTATTAAGCATGAAGGCCAATACTATTTGGCAATATCTATATCTGATTTAGGAACTATATATTCTGATATTTTTACAGTATGCAATAAGGTAGACGATTATCTGCTTCTTGAGTATTACAACTCATATAACTTTGAGCTTAAAAATGGTATAGTAGATTTTTCTGATAATTTCAAATTTAGGTGCTATTTGAATACACAGATTGGTAAGCCTGAATATGATTTTGAAGAAGAAGCCACTGAGCGAATGGGCTATACTTTTATTGAGAGCCAAGTAAGTAAAAAGATTTATAAGTTCACATTTATAGCTCCTGAATATCTATGTGATGCTCTTAGGATTGTAAGGCTATGCGAAAACAAACAAATCACGAGTAAATTGCAAACCTATGATTTAACTACATTTAGCATAGAGCCTGAATGGGAAGAACAAGGCGATTTAGCTTCTGTAGAATGTGAATTTGAGACAGATACAGTTATAGCTAATATAGGAGGTTATACTCCGGAACTTGCTGGTGGAGACTTTAACAATGATTTTAATAACGATTTTGATATAGAATAATTATGGCAAATTGGACTACACTAAAAGCAGCAATCGCTAGCGTTATAAAAACAAATGGCAATCAAGAAATTACTGGTGCTGTGTTGCAAAATACTCTTAACAGTATAGTAAACGCGGTTGGAGAAAATGCAACATTTGTAAATATTGCTACTCCTTCTACAAACCCAGGAACACCTGATGGGCCTGTATTTTATTTAGCAACACAAAGTGGAACTTATTCTAATTTTGGAGGTGCTATAGTTGAAAATGAAGCAGCTATATTATTATACAATGGTTCGACATGGGTAAAGAAAGCGACAGGAATAGCTTTAACAGAAAGCGTACTTAATCTTATAGCAAAAAGTACGATTATTGACCCTCAAACACTTAATTCCTATAACAAAATAGACCCGGATAGATTAATTTTGGGAAAGAGTATTAGACCAACAAGTGGCAATGTGTATGATTTTACAGGGGCTTTTGTATCTAATTTCATAGATGTACTTGGCGTTGATAAAGTGTACTCCCAAATCTATGCAAACGGGAATATGTACGCTTATGATGAAAATTTTGCATTCATATCGGAAGTACCGCATTCAGGAACGGAGTATACCCTTTCTGAAAACACGAGATATGTTCGTTTGGCAGGAAGGCAGTCACTGATTGGGGGCAACAGTTTATATTTATATCTTAAGAACGATACAACTTACTATGCCTATGGCATTACGGAAGACAAAATTTATACGGATGAAAAGATATCCGACGCTGAAAGCATTGTCGATGATATAAAGGTACTTATCAATATCAGGGATACAAGTAATCAATATATCAATAAAATAAACTATGTTACGGATTTTATTGACGGCATAATGATAGATGCCAGCGGGAAAGAACGGTTATCGGCAAATGCTTGTTCATCTGTTTTTATTGATGTATTGGGATTGGAGAAGTTCTATTGCCCGGCGTATGCTTATGGGGCCATTTATGGGTATGATGATGAAATGAATTTTGTAAAAGAATTGCCAAGTAGCGGTGGCGGCTTTTCAGGTGCTTATCTTGTTGAAGATGGCATTAGGTATGTTAGGATGGGTATTTCTTCAAAGAATAATAAAAATAGGATATTTTTCTATGTTAGAGAAGAGGACTTGTCTGTTAAGACAAATATGTACAATGCGTATTATTATGAATACGGGATAACCTATGCGGACTTGGTCTATCGTAAGGAACTGGATGTCGTACCAACGAAGCTGGATGCTTTCCACTCAATGTACATCAATTCCATCAACCTATTCACAACCGATATAGTTGAAAGGGAGGGTGCAATTATAAACACCGACGGGGAGATAATATCGAATAGTGCAACTGCCAAGTCGTTTTACTCCAAATTCATACCGGTTGTAGGTGGAAAGAAATTATCAAGCAACATACCTTCTTACGGCTTCATCTTAGTTTACGATAAAGACAAAAAATTCTTGGGCGTACTTTCAACATGGAAATCAGATGCACGTTTCAAGAACAATATTAAATACCTCGTGCTTGATCCCTCTGTAGCTTATATAAGATTATCTGCTCCCATTTCGAATTATGATATATATTGTTTGTCGATAGGAGAAGATTTGATTTACCGCAACGACTATCATTTTGGTGAAACATTCGATAGCCATTATAAATATCGTGGGAAGAAACTGGTTACGATTGGCGATTCCATCACCTACCAGCGCACTTGGCAGGACAGGCTGTGCGAGCTTACGGGTCTTTGGCATAATCCCAAGGAGGTAAGAGGGGCTGACGAGGGCGTAAAGACCGAGGGGTATGGCTATATCCTGCTTACGTCAGGAAATGAAGACACAGATACCTATTATGAAGAGGTAGAGGGAATCAGCAAATCCGATGAAACGGTCGTCGATGGATTCGGGTATGCGCACCCTATATGGACTGATTCGGAAGGAAACAAATATCGCCAGCCGTGCCGGACTGCGGAAGGGGGAGAGACGGCGATGCCGGTCAATACGACCTCCATTTATTCGCGTGCGTCGGACAGCAAGTATTACAAGGGAGACGTGGTAATCGTGTTTGCCGGGGCGAATGACAAGGTCACTTACATTAACAAATATCCTACTCATGGCGATTTGTCGAACATACGGGGATTGACGAACTTGAAGGATGGGACGGAGGATACTACGGAGGCAACCTTTGAAATTTATACGGAAGATGCCGTGCTGACTGCTGATGGGGACTATTCCGATGTTGATGAAGTGACAGGCATAAAGAAGTACAACCACACGTTCAGAGCCTGTTTCCGTGGACTTCTCAAAAAGGTGGTGGATGCCAATCCCAATGCGCAGATAATCGTGATTGGACCATTCGCAACTATGATTAAAATTTATGAATATATCAGCCGAGATTATGACTACCTGACCATTGAGGAGAACAAGGTTATCGAGGAATGTGCCCGCGAGTTTGGTTGTCAGTACATCAATCTATACCCGTTGTTTGGCCGTTATGAAGCTGACAGGTATTTTCGCAAAACGGATGGTACAGTGTACATTCACCCGACTAGTGAGGGTGGACTGAAAATTGCGGAGTATATCGCATCGCAGATTATGTAGTGTACGGCTTTTATAAATGATGCTTTGCGCCTTTTCTAGAGAGGTACTTACATATAAATTAGTTTTATTGTTTAACAGATTTTAAATTTTTCAGAATTATGGAACCTGTAGAAAGAATCTACTGTTGCGATCGTGACAATAACGACAACGCGCTCGCAGCTGCCATCATGGCAAATGGTAATAATCGTAGAGATGATTGGGGTCCGATGGCCGCTAAAGGATATTCTGAGTATGTAAAAAAGCATGGCTATCACTTTACAGATGCTCTTGCAGAACATGTAAGCAAAATGATGGTAAATGCTAGTGGCCAACAACATTCTTGGACTACGAACCAGGTTAAAAAGTCAATGGAAAGCTTAGGCTTAACAATCCCTAAACATGTAACATATGGGGATGCTGCATATCTTGCTAACATGTATTATGCAGATCTTTACCCGGATCCTTTAAAAGATGAAGCATCATGCCTTAGAGCTGCTTATAAAATAGCAAATGACCCTGACGGGTATGATGGCATGATTTTTTGTAGATGGACTGCTGACGCGATAGGGAAAGCAATCAAATTGGACTGGGAAAAATTTGTATAGCCATGTTAGAACTAATTGAAGCCAAAAACTTTGATGGGCTTATATTTTTCATAGCCGTTAAAGTTTGTATTATTTTAGCCTGCTGGCTTTTCATGGTACTAAGTAGTATAGTAGATTTCTGGAGTGGAACAACAACAGCAAAAGCACTTGGCCAAAAATTAATGTCACATGGGTTTCGTAGAACAATCACAAAAATCGGTGATTATGTAAGGCTGATGCTTTTTGCTCTTATGTTTGATATACTTGGGAGCTTGTTATCATTCTATATAGTTCCATTCGCCACAATTCTATGCACTGTCGCTATTATATACATTGAAGGTAAATCTGTAGTTGAAAATAGTAAACGTAAAAAAGCTCATGCTGCAGAAGTACCTGATATAGTTAAACAGATTGTGCAAGCTACAACTACTGAGCAGGGCCATGAGATATTAAATAGAATAAACCAATTATTAACACTAAACGAGAAAGATAAATGAAACTGCAAGGAATTAGTATTAACGTAGTTCGCAATGAATACGAATACAATAAGTATGTAAGTGAAGAGTATCGTAGACAATATGACTATGAAGCAAGTAAATCTAGTCTGCCTTGGATTATCATAGATTTTGCAAAATATAATGCTCTTGAAGATTTTGTAAGCAATTCAGAGCTTACCTTTTCTCCAGCCGCTGATTTTACAGAAATAAGCCAAGCAGGAAACGGAGAATGGTCTGTAGGTTCAGACAAAACAAAATTGACGGTTAATCTACAAAAGATGAATCGCTTAATGCTTGAAGCCAAAAAGGACGTAGGCTATGCTTCTTTACCTGCTAACTTCTCAGTTACTGTAAAAGATAAGCAAGGTGATATTTTTACAGATGAGCATGTCTCAATTGATTTGTCTGACACAGCTAAAATTTTGAAAAGCATCGATGAGCAATGCTTGCAACAAGGAAGTGGCTATTTAGCTGAATTATTTTATGAACTTATCGCGCAAGGTAAAGTATGAGAAAGATAAATAAAATCATAGTCCATTGCTCTGCTACTCCTGAAGGGCAGGATGTCAAAACAGAGACCATACGAGATTGGCATGTGGGTGGTAATCACTGGAAAGATATTGGTTACCACTATGTGATTGAGCTCGATGGCTCTGTTCACAGAGGCAGAGATGAAAGTGTAGCTGGAGCACACTGTTCAGGCCAAAATGCGGACTCTATAGGAGTATGCTATGTAGGAGGTGTTGCTAAAGACGGTAAAACTCCTAAAGATACGCGCACTGAGGCTCAAAAGCGATCTTTACTCGAATTGTTGAAAAGCTTAAAGGTAAAATACCCAAATGCTACTATTCATGGGCATAGAGAATTTGCAGCTAAGGCATGCCCCAGCTTTGATGCTAAGTACGAGTATAAAGATCTCTGAAGTGTATAAAAACCATTCTCGCACATAAGAAATTATTACGAGAATGGTTTTTATATTAAATATGAATAATAACAAATAAAACTCAAAGATTATGCGAGAATTGGCGAGAATAATTACACTTATATTTTTAGCCACTATATTATACAGCTGTAAGTCAATTCAATATGTGCCTGTGGAAACAGTGAAAAGAGATACTACTTACTTATCTCAGACCAAAATTGATAGCATATATCATAGAGATTCAATCTATGTAGAGCGCAAAGGTGATACCGTGTATCTCAGTAAATATAAATATTTGTATAAATACATAGAAAAGCATGATACTCTCTGGCGAGAAAAAGTTGATACGATTCAAATTGCATATCCTGTGGAAGCTCAGCTCACAAAGTGGCAAAAGATAAAAATTAATATTGGTGAATACCTGATAACTGCCATAGCCTTAGTAATTATATGGCTGTGCGCAAAATGTTTCATAAAACGGTAAACAACAGAAACAATAGAAACAATCCATTGTTTATGCCTAAAGTGCTCAAAATCAATTACTTATATATGCTGTAAACAAATAAACAATAATTTCATTAAATCTTCTCGTAGTAAAAGCTGATATTTCTTATTAACATTAATGTTAATCGGAAATTAAGAAATTAAGTTTGAAATATATAGAGGCATTGTTTTTATTGTTTCTTTGTTTACAGCAATTTCAAAGCCGCACTAAAACTACTGTTTAATTATTTTTAACAAATAAATTCTCAAAAAATAATGGAAAATTTTTTTCTTTCGAGAATAGTTTGTATATTTGCATATCGAAAATAAGATAATAAAATTCACCAAAATATGGAACAGTTTAATATAGGTAATGTAATTGAGCACTACAAGCTAAATACGGAAGATTTAGC
>OLGD01004449.1_pt1 | contig 11567 bp, 7 predicted proteins | sample 1605311 | NCBI WGS metagenome assembly OLGD01 (sample SAMEA3888917, study PRJEB22519) | human gut metagenome | biome: human gut; feature: human-associated habitat; material: faeces | place: Denmark | collected 2010 | reverse complement strand
TGTGGCAGTATGTCGTTGTCCGCTCCACTAAGCCCCGGAACTATTATAAGTATGTGAATGGGCAGAGCATCAAATACACGGTTACCCCAACGCTGGGCATGACCCAGAAAAATCAACCCAAAATCAGATATACGCTGGACTTTGATGTAACCCCGCATCAGCTGCGGCACACTTACATTACCAATCTTCTCTATGCTGGTGTTGATCCAAAGACCGTCCAATACCTTGCCGGACACGAAAACAGCAAAACAACTATGGACATCTATGCAAAAGTGAAGTACAATAAACCAGAGGAGCTGTTTGGGGTAGTAAATGGTGCGTTTCATCAGGCTATTGCTGAATGAAAAAAGGCCGTTTTTTATGGTCCGCACACCGGATAACTGAGAGGCAGAAAGCCGGAAAAGCCCGGAGTATCAAGGGAAAACAGCTCAAAAACTCGCGCAATACGGTCTTATTTTTACTGGTTATTTTTTATGACCTCAAAAATATAGTTTGTTATGTTTTCTTCGGTATTAAGGTTATGCGATGCATAATACGCTTCAACGGCAGCTTCCTGATCAATTGAGAGGTTGGTTATATATAATAATTGGTTGCGACTTACCATTTCCAAAATTTTTGGAGAATATATACCAAACGTACGAAGAGTGAGATCTATAGCCCGGCGCTCGTCCAGCGAAATCTTAGACATTAACCAACCACTTTGACTTGCAATGCCATTATCGAGTAATATGTAATCTGGTTTATTATACATGTTATGTATAATAGGGTAAATTGGTCCATTCAGAGATACCTGACACTCATCAGGAATTAATTGCTTCCTATTTAATGCGTAATTTACTCCGCTTGAGAAAAATAAAAGGCATTCTAACGTTGTCGGGGTAATTTTTCCTACGTGTGTTAAAATATAATTTGCAATTTGGTAGATTTTAGAATCACGAATGCTCGATAATTCATGATACCGTTTGCAAATTTTCCTATATGCTAAGTTTGTAAGTTTAGATTTATGCTTTTCTACACAATCAAGAAAGAAAGATTCATCATTCAGGAAGCTCATTAATATTTCTGAGTTCGCGGAACATGGCATGACTCCTTCATAATATCTTTTTACGGTAACCTTTCCGAATCCGGCAACAATGCTCAAAGCTTCCTTTCCGATATTATATTTCTGTAGTATTTCATTTGTTTGGCTTAACGTGATAATTCCCTTTAAGCGTTTATCAATTTCACTTTTGTATTGCTCTTTTTTGATGTAGTATTCCGAATCTGTTGCAACTTCGGAATCACAATGCTTACATATGCCTGTCCTATAACGTAAACAGATCTTTTCTCCCTTATACCATTCGATATGCACCTTATTTCTTATGGTACAGGGGACATATTCATTGCAATTTTTACAATAGCCAAATTCTTCCATGATTTTTCTCCAATCAATAATTCTTCCTATATAGTATTGAGAAAAAAACTGGAGAAAGGATTCACATACAAAAAAATCCAGTATAATTTTATTTTTTTCTTCTTTCACAATACTATAGACAGACATATAGATTGGAAAGGAGGCACTATCATGTTTAAAAAATATGTCAAACAGTTTCTTACAGATGAATCCGGAATGGAATTGTTGCAGCTTGCTATTGTTGTCGTAATCACAGTAGGATTAATCGGTGTAATGACGAAATTGATGAACACGGTTCGTGAGAACATCAGTAAAGCCAATGATAATGCAAACACCGAGATGCAGGGCATCCTCAGAGATGCGAATTCTGATTCCTGATTTGGCACAACAAGACCATAGTTCCAGTAAAATCGCTGTGAGCTATGGTCTTATTTTGGAGGAATACTATATGCAGAGAAGAAAAATCCAAATATGGTTAGGAATATTGGCAATATGTACATCATTGGGAACACCCATATCGACCTATGCTGATACCCAAGATGTCACAACCAATGTTGGCGATAAAACGACCATAAAATCAGACGGAAGTGACAAAGAAACGACCAATGGTCAAGAGGATTCTTCAGATACAACATCTGGGGGTGATACAACTGTACATTACACAGAAGCGCAGTTGAAAGCAATGGACGCAAAAAAGAAATTGAATTATGAATTACGTTCAATTTTAACGGAGGTCAGGAAGAATGCAGACGAAAACGGAATGTTTCACAGTCCGAATTCGTCCATCAAGGATATTGGGTATTCTTATGGAACCGTTGATGTAAAGAAAGATCAGATCGATCAGATTTTAGATTATTTAAAAGACTTTGAATCCGTTTTAAATAAGGATAATAATCGTCAGGATTTTGATGTTATTAGTTCTGTCACTAATCCAATTTTCGATAATATGCACATGCCAAAGAAAAGCTTTAGTGAACCTACAATAGAAGATGGCGGCGGGAAAATTGCGCTTATGGATAAAAATGGAGATTTATCCTTGATTGTCAGTGCGTCAGATGCGCCGTCAGATGGCTTATTAGCCACATATGAGAAAAGTCTACAGACAGATCAAGAAAATGGAAATAAAGGGCAAGATTCGGCATCTTCAAGCAATTCTGAGGATTCAACGGATAAGAATACAAATGGTCAAAATGGATCAGATAGTAATAAGGGAGACAATCAAAATAGCTCTTATCTTACAGGAAATAGTGCAGACGACATTCTGCTTCGGCAGGTTATGGATGCTATTGCAAAAAAAATGGGATTTTCATTTTCAGATGATCAATTTCTCACGAAACTGATTCAACAAGATGGTAAAAATTATTTGCTGTTATTTCAGAATAAGAAAGATCCGCCCTTTAAACTGGTAGAAGGTTCTAGTCTTAATCAAAACTCGAACACAAATTCATCAAGTAATAGTACCGGAACATCAAATAATGGTAATAATAGTAGCAGTACAGACAAAAATAGTTCCAACACTGGAAACAATAGTTTCTCTTCCGACAATATTTCCTCCGTTACGCAGATTCCAGACTACAAAGATGGCTCTACGACAATGCCGGGAGTACGTGATGACCTTGTGGATGGGGGCATGAATGCATTTTACACAATAACGGATACATATGAACTATTCTCCAGATTTTCTGGCAGCAATGCAATGAATAATTACTGTACACTGGCTTATATCAAAGATATTCATGTTGACAGTATAAGAAAAAACGTTATATTGAAGACAAACTATAAGTCCAATGTCAGACGATGGGTAGTAGAAAAAGACGGAGGATCTAAAGTGGTTGTCCAAACGGATGATCCAAAACATCAATTTGATTTTTCAACAATGGACCCAGGTGAATATACTGTTACAGCATATCAAAAAGTAACTTACACAGTTGGAACCAGTGTGAAGTATGATATATGCGAATATCTCTTCGATCCAGTTACGAATGGTCTTATTTATTTCAACGAACAGACGGTCGAAAATGGAACAAATAAGTCCTTGAGCTTGGACACAGTTACCAAAACAGGTTATGTTGCCACTGGTGATGTATTTCGAATCCATGTCAACAATCTGGGAAAAGTGGAAACGGTCAGCCCGTCAACCAATAGAACTGAATGAGTGAACAGATTGCCCCCGCGAAAAATGGGGGCTTTAATTTTGTGATGCAAAGCTTCGAAACAGGGAAATACATGTTTCCGGAAGGTCATCGGATATCGTTCTCTGCTCGTAAGAAATATTTAAAGAAAATAGATGTGAGCCATCCCATATAAGGCATTCGACAATCTGCATTTGCACAGAATCTACAACATACGTAGCTTTTGCAGTGGCTTTTGCATCAGAAGCCTGAAAGCTATTCATCATAAAACTTTGCTTGTCGCTTCCAATTAACTGTGCCATATCTGTTGCGGTCATAGAGGACAGACTGCTGTCATAATCCTGCATCGTTATTGTCATAGACGCATTGCTCGATTGATCCATTGCGACGATCGAATTAGATGATGTTCCTAAGACCCATGTGTCCGGGTATGCAAATTCAAATTGATCTGCTGATAAATACTGCAATGCGTAGCCGTCCGGAATGGGATTTTCTGCGTTCCAGGAAAAAGAATTCAGCATTTTTTCTATATAAGGAAGGATTTTTTCGTAAATTTCATCGTTAAATATGCAGGATAAGCGTATAATATGCTCCCGGTCCCAATAAACTTCTTCAATATAATCGTAAGTGCTATTTTTAAGATCTTGATACATCACTTCATAACTGGATGCGCTTTTTCGTGTAAAATTTTTAAAAGTTTTTCCATCTTGTGTGATTGACGCGGAGAGAGTATCTGCGGCAACGTTATTAATCGCGGGATTATACGCGAAAACCTCCATGCGTATCGTAGCTCCAGAAGGCTTGTGGATGTAAGATACAGTATCGTGGTCTATAACCTGTGTCCAATCTTTCGGAATGCTGATTGAAAAATGATATGTATTATCTGCGTAAATTTGCATTTCGATATTTTCTTCTTCACTTGAGCTGTCAGAAAGCGTTTCCTGTTGAACGACATCTGTCGAAGTGTATACGGCCAGAGTATTGCGTTGCTTGTTTTGACCGATGACTGCAGCAACAATAGATATGCCTAAAAAGGCGAAAAGAATTACCTTTCCATAGGTTTTGAAAAAGCCATTCTGCATAATCGTTCCTCCTCATGGCTAAATAGAGTGTATGTTTAAGCGTTTTGTAAATACAAAATTCAATTTTTTAGCAGTTAAATTTTGACTTCTAAAATTGCTATTGTAATATTGTTATATTGTCATGTTTTAGTGTAATAATATATAATATATAAATTTTAACTACTAAAGTTGTTTTTTAATTTTAAAAGTCGATTTTAGCAGTCAAAATTCGACTTCCATTCTGTTTCACTTCTTTTTCTCAAAAGCATAACTTTATCACGTTATATCATTAAAGCGAAGTTTGGATAGAAATATACACGAATCTTAATCATCTGTTAGCGGTTAAAAGGAGCGATTCCATGTATCCCATGTTATATTGTCTCTGGTAGAAGTTGTTGAATTTATTGCTCTCATCAATGCAATCCTGAAGTTTATATTCTATTCCAGTAATAGCTGGCTGCTCTGTCTCTTCAGTACCAGACGAAGCAGTTTCTTTTGTGGAACAATCACTGTCGTTTAAAGTATGAACTGTAGTGTCTGCTATGGCATTATCCGTGTTGCTTCTTTTGGTATGTTTTTTCGAATGACGGCGGCGATAGGCATTATAATCATTTGCCCATCTGGAAATTATTTTGAGATTCATATATGTAGGTGGATATTTTTTTCGGATTTTTTCAATCTGGTATTTTATGACTTTTGCACCGTAGATATCTACCAGCATTTTGTAATCCTCCAACGGCAAAATATGACCATCGTTGCCAATTATAAGGTTTCCATCAAGAACAGGATATTCGTCAATTTTGGTGATATCCGAGTCCTGTTGTTTTACAGGTGTTTCTTTTTGAATTTTGGGGTTAGATGTTGTAGAAGAATACAATTTTGAAAAAGTTTCCATAAAGGTTTGAATAAAAGCTTGCATAAAATCTGCTTGAGGTTGTTGCAAAGACAAACAATTTTTCGTGGCGTTTGACACTTCTGTAAAGTTTTCTGAGTGAGAGCTTGCAGAATCCACTTCTATGTTTGCCTTTGAATTAGTCTCTGCCAATGTGGATGGTAAAATATCACCTTGGGGTTGAATCGGTTTCCCATCAGTGCCATAAACAGAAATTAAGGTTTCTTTTCTGCGTGCCACGAAACGTTCAATTAATCCTATATCTTGGAGGCTGCGAAGCGCTTTACCGGCAGTGCCTTCTGTGCAGTGTAATAGTTTGGCTGCGTCTTTTTGCGTGCATGATATGTATTCCTGACCTGTAAGGGCTTGTGTATACAAATGCGCATACAGCAATTTTGCATCGGAAGTTAATTCACAATACGGTGCTTTGAAATAAAATTCACTAGAAATAATAATTGTTTCCATAGATAAACCTCCTTAGTACCTTTAATTTTGAACCGAGAATGTGTCCGCAAGACAAACTCATAGTTATAGTATTGAAAAAAAAGTTGAAAAAAGAATTCTCATGTACGAAAAAATTATTTAGAAGCAAATTTACCATTCTACTAAGTGTACGGAGGTGATAGATATGGCAGATAATAAGATAGAGATCCTTACTTCAAATGCCAAACAAGTTATCAATGATTATGTGCTTGGTACAGATACCGATTTTCAGAAGGTTGAAAACGCAATTCAAGAGCTTGCAGAGAATGATATTTCTACGCTTAACTGGAATTCATTGGAAAACTATCCGGATAGATCGCATGATTACCAATTTTCATATAATAATTCAGACGGAACTATAAACATATGGGATACCGAATCTGAAAGCTATCTAAGTCCATCTGAATTTTTACTAAGTGAACACTCAGATCGTCAGATGGCATGTGATCAGTATGCCCAGCATCGTCTGCAGTTTCTTGAGAACACACCTGAAGCATTAAGAGACTGTGTTTCTAACATATTTCAGACTTTAAAAGATTACCATTTGGACGTAACTATTTTGGCTGTACCTAATAAGACAGGCTCTTTGGACGGAAAGGATTTTTTCGCATTTGATGTGAGTGGAGGACGGGAACAGATTTTTCATAGCCAGACAGGTACATCGATCGGACTGAAAGAATTTCAGGAAACATTGGAACAACTGCAATTTTGGGATCATGAAGAGGATTCTACATCAGATGAGCGAATTAATCGTATTCTTGATGCAGCAGCAGATAATCCTGCGCGTCTGCGTATGGAAGTGAATTTCCTTTTTGATGATAAGATTCAGCCGAATGGAGTTGATTTTGATGAAAATGCGTCAATTACATGGACAATTCGTGGAAATCATGAAACAGAGACATTTATTTTGACACGAGATCCTGATACGCATGAAATAACGGCATATGAAGCGAACCATGGAGTCTTGAATATCGAACAGTTACAAGAAGAAGCCTCCCGGATTGGCGTTGCAGATGTGTCGCTTTCCAATCGTGTTACTTCAGATGAATACACGCAGTTAGATCATATGCAGACTATGGAAAAAGCGTCAGCCAAAGCAACTATATCGGCGGTAACAATGGAACGTGGTTTGCGCGGAATGGGATCGCTGACTTGGCATATGCATGGCACAAACGGGCAGGAAGATTTCTCCTTAGATGGAAATAGAGATGGATCTCCCATTATACGGGACAAAGCTGGAAAAGAATATGATATAGATTCTATGTATAATAAGCTGGAAGACATCGGATATTTTAAAACAGCAGATCCAGCTCCCGTCGATATGTACGCGCTGCCAGCAAGAGAAGAGTTACCGACTTACAATTCGTTATTTAATTTTTTCCCTCCAGAAGTTCGGAAGAATATGGATGCAGATGAAGTAAAAGAAATACGAGCGTCCAATCCTTATTATGGCATAGTGGATGGAATTGATATGACACGTAAGACAATTCCAATCCATGTGGATAATGCAACGATTCGAAACCTCTTGGGGGAATCCTATCAAGATGCCACTATAGATCGTATGTCCGTGTCTACTCAATACGGAAATTATATCTCAATAGAAGGCGTAAAGTTCGGTATTACAGACCGTATTTATCTTGATGGCGACATCACGAAAAAGGATGGGGAAAAAGAACATATCAATGCTCAATATGCTATCCGGGCAGATGGTGTGTATGTGTATTCAATCGGTCAGGATCAGGTATCAAGTTCGCACAAAATCAGAATTGTTACTGGAAATGATGCTCCTGAGAAGATGGTTCCGTTTGATCGCCTAAGCTTATCACATCGAAAAAATTGGTTTGCAAATGATGTAAAGGCTAGGATAGAACGGTTAGAAAAAGGATCACCAGAGCGGCTGGACCAATTCAAACAAACGCCTATGTATAAAGGCTATGAAAATTATCAGAAAATACAGGAACTATTAGAGGAGTCAAAAACACTCGTGGATTCTGCAAAAGCAGATGGAGATAAGGCTATTGAAGAGTTATCTCCGGAAAAGCAGAAAGAATATGCTTTGGCCGTGCATGATTATCAGGAAGCAGTTTCTGCCGTTGAAAAAATTGTAGAAACAAAATTTGCAGCAGCGGTTAGAGATATTGTTAATAATGCGGTCGATGAAATAAAAGAGAGTGTTATGCTCGGCGGAAACATGGAGAAAAAATTTGATTTCTATCTGGATCAGAGAAATCAAACTATGGATATCCGTGATAAACTGACCGAATATCGAAACACAAAGCTAGATCGAATCCATGATTTTCAAGAGCGTTATACAAATCAAGGAAACAATATCATTGACAGTCTTGATTTTGGGCGTTTTGAAGATGCAGAAAAGGCAGTTGCAGCCTTTGGCGAATTGAGAGAAGAATACGCGGCATATAAAAAAGATTGCGCGGATGTGGAGAGAGTGCAGCCAACGATAGAAAGAGCTGAAAAATATCTTGACTTGTGCGATGCAATTATATCAAGTGCAACCAAACAGGATGCTTTTTCAAAAAGAGATATGGGACAATTTTTGGCGGATCATGGTCCGATGCAGACTTTGCGGGAATATTTATACTTTGAGGCTCGTTTCCCCATGGGATGTGATATGAGAGATTATGCTTCTGCATTGAAAGACTCTTTACGCGATGTGGACAAGCTGGAAGTACAAGAAAAGGTAGATGCTTATAACGAACGGCAGACAGATTCTGCGTATAAGCTTCATATTGGTGATGACGGTGGTATATATACCAGTTTTGGCTATCGTATCAGTTATGACTATCATGATACAACCAGAAATGTAATGCACTATTATACAGAGCGTGAAGACGGCAACACCTATATGCAGATTGATGCGCCAACATACTACTACAAAGAATCAGAAAACAAGATAACGACAGATGTCAGCAATGGACATATTCCCGTCTCTTCGAATGCCCCGCTAATTGGAAGAGAGGTCGGCGTTGATTATACCAATGCCTGGAATGCGCTGCGATATACACTTCCGGAGAGCGGGAATACTACAATGGCAGATATTTTAGAGTCTGTAAGAAGAGATTTTCTGGGAAGTAAATCAGCAAATCAATACGATTACATTCGTAAGGATATGGATGTTATTGGGCATCCGGTGGAACGTTATCGCCCGATAATTGACGATATACTAAAATCCGAAAAATCGTATACATTTGACGAAATCAAAGAAAAATTCATGGACTTAAAAGAAAACACCATGGATAAAGTTGAAAAAAATACACCAGAAAATTCCACGGCGGACTCCGAAAAGAGTGAATCTGGCATAGAAAAAAACAGACAGTATAATCTGATGACGCGGGCTGAGGTGAATTTGGAAGGTCAATTACATTTGACGCAAGAGAAAGTTGAAGCGTTAGAAGTTCAGGCAGAGAAAATAGCATCGTCCAAAGGAACAAGTATTGAAGTAGAAAAAGGAAATTTGATTCAGGAAACGTTCGAAAAAATAAAGCCGTATTTGTCCGGGCTAAAAGAATTGCAAGGGAAAATGGAGGGAATGCAGGATCGAATTGGAGATTCCCGTTTACTCCGAAGCAATACTTTTTACCAAGATTACAAAATGCAATATGATTTTTGTGCTAAAAAGGCACTTGACCTTGGTGCAGCCTATGGAAAGGATCAGGTTATTAAGAATTATATATCCAATAATGACTTAAGAATGGATCGGCAGGAGTATTATAAAACGAACTACTATACCAGTCTTGAGCAAAGAATTCTTTCGGGTGGACAAGAGGGGCTTGAAAAATATGAAACCGAAAACGGAAAGTCCTATACATATGGCACTAAATATGATCTTAGTGCTTGGGAAAAGGTAGGAAACTTTTTTGCATCTACGATATTTCGCCCGTATTTTCGCAATATTGAGAAAACGATTGATCGTGATCCTCATGCAAAAGTTGCTTACGAAACAGTCCCTGCAGTTGAAAAGCCCGAGGAAAATCCCGTTGATACTTCCTCAATGGTAAGCGGAGGAGCGCAGGGAGGCGTTACGACGGAGAATCAAGCTGCTGATGGGATGGACTCGAAAAATTCAGAAGAATCTGGAGCTTTAGCGGATGAAAAGAAAGCAGAAGAGGAGCAGCATATGGATTTAAAAGATGCGATTGAGCGTGAGAATCAGGACACAAAAGACGATGCTATGGTTGCGGAGCAGACCAGAATGGAAAGTCAGGATAACGATCAGGACAATATGACCGAGGCTGCAAATTCAAAGGATAATAGCGAATCCGTAGTGAACGGTGAAGAAGTTCATGAAATCCCGGAATCTGATGTATTGGAAACTGCTGAAATAAGCAGCGCGGATGAGGATGTGACAGCAGATTTCGAAATAAGTCAGTCAAGAGATGAGCCAGAATCTGATTCTGGTGCAATGCCAGAAAGCCTGGATGTTCAAGATAGACAGGAGGAACTGTTAATAGGGAGTGTTGGTGAAGATCATTCAGATAGTGATTCATTTTCAACGGCGGATGCTAAAAATGACACGTTTGAACCAACAACTGATGATGCAACATTAGAACGTGGGGAATCACAGGCGGAAAGCCCAACGATAGGATCTGAAAATGCAAATAGTTTCCATGAAGAGTACAAAGCACAATTTTCTGACTGTCTTAATGCGGCAAATGCATTAGATGATGTCCTTTCACAAGCAATAGAAGACGTTTTTTCAGATGAAAATCTTGGATATATGGATATTGTAAACGCAGCCGCGGATGCAATCACAGATCATTATAATTCAGATACGCCGTATTCCGAAGCTGCTGAATCGAGTGCAGATCTCGTATATGAGGTTACTGATTTGGACGGTAAGCCAATGGATAATATGGATACGATGGCTGAAAAATTACAGCAAAATGGACTTTCTGCAGAACATGTCGATCATTTATATGAGTTGGCAAGCGACCGATATGCATCTCCAGAAGAACCGTTTGAGCAACCAGATCCATATGAAGGCTTTATGGATCTGGATTCTGGTGTGACAGATTCAGTAGATAGGGTAGATATGTCGCAATCATCATCCGTAGATGCACAGCAGAAACTGGACTTTTATGAACCAAACCAGTTTTTAGATCAAATGAGCAATGATTTGGATTCCTATGTTCAGGCTATTGAGCATGCGGAAAATATAGGAACAGATGTTCCGGATACCGCGTTATCGGATATTGTTGGCTCCAGTTTTTCCGTAGATAGCCTGAAATCAGCAATTGATTTAATGGAAGCGGAAGTCAAAAGCACGGCGGATGATGATAGAGATGCCCAAGAGACTATGGATACAGATCCTGTTTTATCGGAAGATATCCCTGAAAGTTCCATAGAGCCAGAGGTGGATGATAGTTTGGATGCAGACGAGTGGAGGCGATATTTATGATGATTCAGATTCTCTTTGTACTTGTGTTTCTAGTGTTTTTCTTTATTGGCGCAGGAATCTCTATAAAAATAATTGCAGATGCGAAACGATTTAATATTCATTTTGAAAAATGTAGAATGGAAAAGCGAAAACAAAAAGAAAAGGTACTATCGAAAGGGTGATCGTCTACCGGCTGGACAGGCTTAGCCGC
>OLGD01004427.1_pt1 | contig 11616 bp, 10 predicted proteins | sample 1605311 | NCBI WGS metagenome assembly OLGD01 (sample SAMEA3888917, study PRJEB22519) | human gut metagenome | biome: human gut; feature: human-associated habitat; material: faeces | place: Denmark | collected 2010 | reverse complement strand
TTTTCGCTTGCTTGTTAGTGTCATCATATCAATCTTGACAAATTTTGTCAAGATAGTTTCCAAAAAAATTATCGCTTTTATCATTTTTTCTTCCTTTGTCTTATTTTTCAATTGCACCTCAAAATCTCCCCTTCCGCTTGTGCATCTCACCCACAAATCCCCTGCATTTACCTTATTTTGTAATGTGTCGCCGCTGCAAACACCAAATGTGGCCCTCTCAAAAAGGAGCCTCGATTTTGCAAAATCGAGGCTCCTTTTTCTCTTACAGCGATAAAAGCAGCTCACTCAGCTTGCGTCCCGCGCTGCCCGCAAAGTCCTCCGCGCGGCGGATGCGCAGAAATGACGCGCCGTAGATCATACGCTCATTTTCAAGTTCCCCATCCTCGCCGAGGAAAATACCGAGCACGTGCACACCCTCGCGCCGCAGCTTTCGCACCTGAAAGCAGGTGTCTCGGATGGCGGCGTCGCCAACATAGCGCTCCGGCATACCGCTGCGCTTGCGGCCGCTGATCATATCATTCGGCAGGCCATCGCTGAAAACGATGACCACCTTATGTTCCTCGCGCCGTTTTTTGATGTCGAGTCCCGCCGCCGCCAGCGCAAGGCCATCGCGGTTGTTGGAGGTCGCGCGGTACTCAAGGATGCGCTGGTCCGCCTCGGGATGATCGTCATAATTGCGAAAGCGCCGCAGCACCGTGTGGTCGCCGTAGGTGCAGTAGCTCATCACGCGGTGCGGGATGCCGATACCGCTCAGCGCACTGCTGAAAAGGTAGCTTTGCAGCGCCACCATGCCTTGCCGCACGGACTGCGAGCCGCTCGCGTCGATAAGAAGCTCCACCACAACGCTTGACTCGTCCTGCCGCACGATCTTTTCAAACAGCAGCGGAAACTCACAGCGTCCGACCCTCCACAGCGCCGCATTGTCGAGCGTGCCGTGGTCGGCGCGGTAGATCTCCGGCTCGCTGCGCAGGCTTAGCGCGTTGCGGAAGGCCTGCTCGATGCTGCGCCTGCCCTGCCGCGCCGCGTCCTCGTGCGTGCGCAGCATTTCAAGATTCTTCTCGTAGCTCGCGCGCAGCGACCGGGCGCGAGGGTCCGTACCCTCATAGGCCTCCCGCGCCAGCCCATCGGTAAAGAGAAGCTTTCTCTCCTCGTGGATACCGGTGCAGACGGCGCGCTCGATCTCGCGCATCGCCTGCTCGGTGCGAAAGCTCGGGCCAAAGTTGCGCTGCAAATATTCCGGCACCGACGCGAGCGCATCCTCCGGCAGCGTAAGGCCATCCGCCGAAGCCACTCCCGCGCTTTCATATTTGAGCTCCTGCTCCTCGGTCTGCGTCCATTCGATCTCTCCCGGTTCGGCAAGCTCCTGCGCCTCGTCCGTCTCCCGCTCGGGAAAAACATCCTGATCGTGGCCGGGCGCGAAGTAGCGCGTCAGGATTTTGTAGTACAAAAACGCCGCAAGATCGACCAACGCGCGGGCATCGGCGCAGGTTTCGCTGCGCCCCGAGATTTCTTCGAACAGGTCGAGCATCTCGTCAAAACCTGCAAGGTTTTTCAGCAACCGGCGATCCTCGACCGTTTCCGCGCCGGGAAACCTCTTTGCAAGGTCGTAAATATAGAGCCAGCCGCGCGAGCTGCGGCGGTATTGCAGCAGATCGCCGCGCAGGATCTCCCCCGCCGCCTGCCGCGCCATCGCGAAAACGCCGGGGCGCTCCGCCATGAGGTCAGCGCGCACCGCGCGCTCAAGGCACAGGTGCGCAGCAGGCAGCAGCACGTCCATATCATAGGCGGCGTAGCGATAGCGGCGCAGCCATAAATTGAGTTCATCCAGCCCAAAGCGCTTGTCCGCTCCGCCGAGCAGCACGCCCTCGTAAGCCGCGACCATACCGCCCGCGCGCGAAAAGGGCGCGCTCATGCGCTGCACATATTCAGGATAGGCTCGCTGCCTGTGATCCTCGGAAACGGTCAGAAACAGGCTCTCTTCTCTGCCAATGCTCACACTCTCGTCCCCTTACTGCGCAAAGCGCGTCATCACCACGTCGCGCACGAGCGCATATTCATACTCGTCAAAGCACTTGTTCGTGATGCTCACGGCGATGGCCTCATTCGGCGCCATGCCGTCGGTCATCAATCGCAGCGCCGCGATCATGCCGCGAAGATCGACAGAGTTGGTCGAGATCTCGCCGTTCACGGCCTTTGCGTTCAGATCAAGGAACAGCCCCACGCAGCGGCGGATGTTCTCCTCCGCCGCTGCCGGCACATCGGCGCGCAGCAGCTCGCAAAGCTGCGCTTCGTCGAGCGTCGGCATCCGGATGACCGTGAAGCGCGAGACGAGCGCCTCGTTCAGCTCGCGCGTGCCGGCGTAACCGTAGTTCATCGTTGCGATGAATCGCGTCGCAGGGTGCAGCGGGATGCACTCATAGCCCGGCACGTCGATGAGGCGGCGGTAGTCCAGCACCGAATGAAGCACCGCGACCGCGTCGTTTTTCGCCATATTGATCTCATCGAGCACGCAGAACCCACCGTACTGCGCCGCAAGCGCGATGGGACCGCGGCGCAGCCGCACCTCGCCGCCGGTGAAGGTGTCGGTGCCGATGAGCACACTGCTGTCGGTGTTCACATGGAACGAGGCGGTGAACACCGGGCGCGCGAAGAGCCATGCAAGGTTGTCCGCAAGAACGTTCTTGCCCGTCGCCTTTCCGCCTGCGAGCAGGAGATTCTCCCCCTGCAGCAGCGCGGCGACCGCCGTATCGAGCACCTCTTCGCCGATAAACTTCACCATCGGGCGCGCAACGCGTCCCTGCGCGGCCGCATCCACGCTCCACTGTTCTTTGAACCGCTCCAGCCGGAGCGCAAGGTCTTCTCTCATGATATAATATTCTCCTTCTGCTGTGAGCCGCCGTGCGCGGCCTATCTATCGGAAAAAATTATAGCCCCGGCGGGGAAAAAAGTCAACTTCCCGCCGCCTTCAGCGCTTTTAATCGGGAATTTTCCCAGTTCTCCGTTGAATTCTGTAGAAAAGCATTATATACTGACAAAAAGAGTTAAATTTTACAGGAAAAGCAGTGCTGGGGGAGAAAAATGAAGCTTTACCTTCAATATGGCGCGCTGATCGCTGTACTTTCACAGATTTATTTCGCTCCGCACGAGAATTTTGTGGCACCGCTTTCGCTGGGATTGGTATTGCTTGGGATTACGATACGAGATGAGTTGATAAAAAAGCCGGTAATGCTTGCTGCTATTGCGGGAGTATTTGCCGCTGTGCTGCGGCTGATAATGATGTTGTACTCAGGCAACAATGCGGATGTTATCTCTGTTATTCTCGATAGTCTGGTCATTAATATCCTCTATGCGGCGCTTTATCAATTCCTCAGCGGCGTGATGGGAGAAGATTATCTGCCGGACATGCTCTTTACCATGCTGATGGCGGACTTGATTTCGAACCTTGTCTCGCTGGCCATCTGCAACAAAATGAGCGACGAACGCGCGGCGTGGCTGCTCGTTATTGCGGCGATTCGTTCTGCGCTCGTACTTGCGATCTCACAGAAAAATCGCGAGGTGCAGTACGAAAAGCTCACAAGTTTTGCGGCCAACATCTATGCCGACATCTTTTTCCTGCAAAAGTCAAAAAAGCAGCTGGATGAGATGACCGCACGCAGTTTCTCAATCTATCAAACACTGCCGCATGAAAGCCCACTGCGCCAGCAGGCCCTTTCGCTGGCTAACATGGGCCATGAGGTGATGAAAGACTACAGCAACATTGTCAGCGGACTTGCCAAAGCCATTCAGGTCACACAGCAGGAATCACCCATGCTGCTCTCGCAGATTTGCCGGATATTGGAGGCTGGCACACGTGAAACGATTGCCCCCGCACGTCTCCACATCCATTTGGAGGGTGATATTTTGATTGAGGGATACTACGACTTTTTTATCGTACTCAATAATCTTATTATCAATGCTGCACAGGCGGGCGCGCATCAAATTACAGCCGAGCTTACTGCCAAAAACCGCAGCATCGTCATGCGCGTGGCTGACGATGCAGGGGGCATTCCCGACGACATATTGCCTCATATCTTTCAGCCTGGCTTTTCCACTAAGTTTGATGAGCAGACTGGTGTGCCATCCCCAGGGCTGGGGCTATGTCATGTCAGAGATATTGTAAACAAATGGAACGCACAGATCAGCGTGGAGAGCAGCGTCCCTGAGGGGACAACTTTCCGCGTGGACATTCCGTCACTTTGAGAGGAGAGTGCCACATGAATATGAAACGAATTCTGATTGTGGATGACGACAGTTCTGTCGGCACGATGCTCAAATTTGTCATTGCTCGCGAGCAGCTTGGCGAGGTGGTTGCAACAGTAACAGATGAAGAGCAGGCAGTGGATGAGATTTTATTCTACCAGCCCGACATTGTACTGATTGATCTGCTGTTTCCGCACACCGATGGAATACGCATTATGAAACGAGCCATGTCGCGCGGCGCCGGTAGCCATTTTATCATGATCTCGCAGGCGCATGATAAGAACATGGAGGAAATGGCCTACAAGGAAGGGATTGACTTTTTCGTTCATAAGCCCATCAACGTGCTGGAGATCCGCAAGGTGCTGCAAAATGTCATTCAGATCATGGAAATGGAGCGGATGCTTTCCGCTGTGCGGCAGGCTGTGACGCCTGCCGCCGCTGGACCTGCTGCGGATGACAGCGAGCAGCGCCTGCGGGAGATTTTCGCAGATATTGGGATACTCGGCATGACGGGAAGCAGGGAAATCGCCGCTGCCGTGCGCTATCTGCGCAGCCGTCGCCGCCATACGAGACAGGAATACCAGCTCTCCGACGTATATCAGCATATTGGCTATGAATTATATGGCAGCGAATGCGATGCCGCGCGGCAGAAGGGTATTGAGCAAAAGATCCGCCGCGCTATCCAGAAAGCACAGAGCCACTTGGCTGCGCGCGGCAGCGAGGACTTTTATGATGAGATATTCACCGAGTATGCCTCGCGCCTTTTCGATTTCGGGCAGGTGCAGCAGGAGATGCGAATGCTGCAGGGAAAGGGTTCACAGTCTGGAAAAATCAACACCAAGAAGTTTTTTGAGGGAATTTTACTAAAACTGGAAGACTGACGCCGAATTTTTTGGAAGGTTTTTGAAGGTTTTTGAAGTTTGCACTTACTATGTAAATTGATGATGGAGGGCGGAAGCGCTTGCTGCGCTTCCCGGATGGAGCATGAAGAACATAGAACACCGTGCTGCGGTATACAGCCGCCTTGCATGGGCCAAGTTTGTTTTGTGCAATCTGGTTGGCATTTTCGTCTTTTTTGTCACAGTACCCTTTCATGGGACGCATACGATTCCACTGGATGTGTTCTGCCAGCTTGCCGCTGCCCTGGTTGGGCCGGCTCAGCGTTGGCTGGTGCTGGGTGTATGTGTGGCAGGGGCGTTGCTTCCGTTTGCAAAAAAGAACTGGAACAGGAGCGCGACAAGCACGATCTTCACGCTCTTCAAGCTTTTTGGCGCGGTTTGTGCAGCCATGTATCTTCTGGGCTTTGGTCCAAGAGAATGGCTGGAGAATAGATCGCTGCTGCCCTTTCTTTTTTCGTTGGGGCAGTCGTTGACATTTTTAGTCCCCATCGGTTCCATTTTTCTCGCGTTTCTGACAAATTATGGGCTGATGGAATTTGTCGGCGTATTTGTTCGCCCATTCATGCGGCGGATCTGGAAAACACCGGGGCGCTCAGCCATCGACGCGGTAGCCTCGTTTGTCGGCAGCTACTCCGTCGCGCTTCTCATCACCGATGAGCTTTACACGAAGGGCGCCTACACAAAAAAGGAAGCGGCTATCATTGCGACCGGCTTTTCCACCGTGTCGTCCACTTTTATGATCACAGTGGCAAGCACTCTGGGATTGATGGACCGATGGAATCTCTACTTCTGGTCCACGCTGCTCATCACGTTTATTGTTACGGCGGTCACGGTGCGGATGTATCCGCTGAACCGCTTTCCTGATGAATACAGGGAAGGCGTGCAGCCGCAGCCCGAGTGTCCGGTCACGGAACGCCGTATACATACGGCGTTGGATACGGCTCTTGCCGCTGCGGAACAGAGCGGCAGCCTGCCGGAAAGCATCTGGAAAACCTTCCTGAGCGGCTTGCAGATGGCCTGTACCATCGTGCCGAGTATCCTTTCGGTCGGCCTGATCGGAATGCTGCTGGCAATGTATACTCCGCTTTTTCGGATCATAGGTTATCTTTTCTATCCCTTTGCCGCTCTCGTGCAGTTGCCCGAAGCTCTGCCGGCGGCGCAGGCGCTGGCCACCAGCATTGCCGAGATGTACCTGCCGTGTGCGTTTGTCATGGATTGCTCGCTTGCCACGCGTTATGTTGTAGCAGTAGGCTGCATTTCGGAGCTGCTGTTTTTCTCGGCGGTCATTCCCTGCATTCTTTCCACCAGCATTCCTGTCAAGGTGCCGCAGATGCTCTTCATCTGGGTCGAGCGAGTGATCCTCTCGGTCCTGCTTGCCGGTGCGGCGGCATTGATCCTGTTCTGATGACGACCGGGCGGGGAGCGTATGTGCAGGGAAACTCTCCTGGATTATTCAGGTGCGTGTGCGCCTGTGTAATTAACTATTTTATGAGGAGGAACACCCATGAAAAAGCTGTTGAGTCTCATTCTTGCGCTGGCTATGGTCCTTGCCCTTGTTGCCTGCGGCAACAAAACCACCGAGGATCCCAGCACGACCGGCAACGGTGATACCACTGATGCCGACCCCATTCGCATCGGCTTCTTTGCCCCTGTTTCTGCCGCCTCTGCCGCCGCTGACGGCCAGAGCGCCGAGCAGTCCGCCAAACTTGCGGTCAAGCTGATCAATGAAGCGGGCGGCATCAACGGCCGCAAGGTCGAGCTTGTCAACTACGATGACGGTCTGGATACGGCGGAAGCGGCCAACATTCTGGAAAAGCTTACTACCGTGGATAATGTTGACGCTATCGTATCCGGTTCCTACTCCGGCCCCACCAAGGTTGCCGCTCCCATCTGCCAGGATGCCGGTATCGTGATGGTCTCCGCCTATGCCGTTCACCCGGACGTCGTTAACGCGGGCGACTATATCTTCTCCCAGTCCTTCCCCGGCGCGGTTCAGGCCACCGCTGCCGCGCAGTTTGCTGTCGGCGAGCTGAAAGCCAACCGCATTGCCATCGTTGCCGTTGATCTCGACTTCGGCAAGGAGCAGGCCGCCTACTTCAAGGCGCAGGCTGCCAAGCTTGGCGCGGAGATCGTTTCCGAAGACTACATTGCGATCTCCGATAACGACATGACCTCCGTTATCACCAAGATCAAGGACGAAAAGGTCGACCTCATCTATATGCCCAACTACTATGCACACGCCTCCGAGGTCTGCCGTCAGGTCGCCCTTCAGGGTCTCGACGTCAAGATCCTCGGCTGCGAGGGCGCTGACTCCTGGCAGCTGCTTGAAACCGCCGGCGAATATGCCAAGGGCCTCTACATCACCACAAACATGAACCGTGACGACGCCAACGAAGGCACGCAGGCTTACATCAAGAACTATCAGGCGGAATATAAGATGGAACCCGATATGGTCGGCGCTTCTGTGTATGATGCGTTCCAGGTCCTCTTTGCCGCGTTTGAAAATGTCGGCACCGATCCTGCCGCTATGCGCGACTACATTGCGGGTCTGAAGGACTTTGACACGGTTACCGGTACGCTGATGTACTACACCAGTGCGGGTTCTGCCGTCAAGCCTGTTCAGATCCAGCAGGTCGGCGATGATATCCTCTTCCACAGCTATGGCATCATCGATGACATCAACATCATCGACGGTGACAAGGTCGAAAAGGTCACTTATTAAGTTACAGGGGGAAATGCCCCTCTCCTGCACAGCCAAAGGAGCGGAGGCGTCATAACGGCGCCTCCGCCCTTCTCTAATTCCAACGATTGGGAGGGAACGTCCTATGTTCCTGCAGCAAGTCATCAACAGCCTGATGATCGGCAGCCTTTACGCCCTCACGGCGATGGGTGCAACGCTGATCTATGGCATTCTCGGCATACTGGATATTGCCAATGCAGGCGCTTATCTGCTGGGAGCCTATGTGGGTTACTATGTCTACACGGCGACCGGCAGCCTCGTGCTTGCCTTTCTTGTGGCGATGGCAGTTATCGGACTGCTCGGTGTGGTTTTACACCGCACGATCTATGGTCCTATTCTTGCCAAGCCGCGTACACTTTCTATCATTCCGCTGGTCGCGGCGGTCGGCCTTTTTACCGTCAGCAGCGACGCAGTGCGTCTAATCTGCGGCGCCGGCACCAAGGCATATAACTTCCGTTTCCCGGTGGATGTGATTCACCTTGGCAGCGTCTCAATCCAGACGAACTGGATTTTGATTTTTGCCCTTACGGCGCTTTTGCTTGTGATTCTCTGGATCATCCTGAACAAAACGAAAATGGGGCTTGCGTGGCGTGCCACAGCAGAAGACCCTGATATTGCCCGCGCCTGCGGCGTGAATACGAATTCCGCAATGGCACTATCTTACATTTTAGGCTACGGTTTTGCCGCGGCCGCCGGTATCATGACCGGCATTCTCTACAATTCCATCACGCCTGCGCTCGGTGAGGTTCCGTCGTATAAGATGCTGGCTATCATTGTGCTCGGTGGCCTTGGCAATCCGCTCGGTACTGTGGTCGCGGGACTGATTATCGGTTTTGCCGAGGTCATGCTCTCGACTTATACGAAACTTCCTATTCCGAAGGACGCCATCGCATTCGTTGTCCTGATTATCGTGCTGCTGATCAAGCCCTCCGGTCTCTTCGGTCAGCGCAACAAGGTTTAAAGGAGGGATAACGATGAGTGCTTATCTATATTCTATCGGTGCAACAGCCGCTATCTTTACTCTGCTTGCCTTGTCTCTGAACATTATCACTGGCTACGCCGGACAGGCAATGATGGGTCATGCGGCTTTCTTCGGTATCGGCGCCTATACAGCCGCCATTCTGACACAGACATACCATGTGAACTTTTTTCTTGCGCTGCTTATTGCCATGCTGTTTACCGGCGCGTGCGGTGCGTTGCTTGGCCTGATCTCCCTGCGATTGCAGGCTGACTTCCTTGCCATCACGACCATCGGCATCAACTTTGTTATGGTCGCGCTCTTTAACAACATGAGCATTACCGGCGGTTCGCTCGGTCTCACGATCCTCAAGCCGATGCTTTTTGGCACAAAAATGGGCAACCGTCAGTTCTTCTGGCTGACATTTGTCGTTATTGTCGTTGTGTGTTTGCTGATCATCAAGATGCGCCGCTCATGGTTCGGCATGGCGCTGGCTTCCATCAACAATGATTCCGCAGCGGCCCGCTCGTTCGGCATTGATGTGAGTCGCTATCAGATACTTACATTTATTATCGGTACGGCAATCGCAGGGCTTGCTGGCGGCATTTATGCCCACCGTATGGGCTATATCTGTTCGTCCGACTTTGCGTTCGTCATCTCTATCCAGATTCTCTCGATGGTTGTTATCGGCGGTATCGGGACCATTCGCGGACCGATTTTCGGCGCGCTGCTGCTGACATTCCTTCCTGAGGCACTCCGCTTTGCGGACAACTACCGCTCCTTTGTATATGGCACGCTGCTGGTACTTATGGTGCGCTTTATGCCCAGCGGCCTGATCGGCGACAACAGCCCAATTGTAAACGGCTGCCGGAAACTCCTGCAGAGGATCACAGCAAAAAAGGAGGCGGATAAGGCATGAAGGAACTAATGCGTATTGAAGGGCTGAAGATGTACTTCGGCGGTCTCAAGGCTATTGACGGATTGGATCTCACCATTAATGAGGGAGAGACCCTCGGCATCATCGGCCCGAACGGCGCGGGTAAGACTACGCTGTTCAATGCCATTTGCGGCGTTTATAAGCCAACCGACGGCAAGGTCATTCTCAAGGGGCAGGAGGTGCAGGGCCTTCCTGCGCACAAGATGGCGCGCATGGGCATTGCCCGCACCTTCCAGATTTCCAAACCGCTGGCGGATCTGACGATTCTCGACAACGTAATTGCCGCTGCCGGTGTGCACGAGTACACCGGAATGCGCTCCTACTTCCGCAAAAGCCACACCAAGGAGGTAGTGGATAAGGCGGAGGCTGTGCTGACAGAGACTGGATTGATCGAGCTGCGGGATAAAAAGGCGAGCGATGTGTCGCTTGGCTATCTCCGTCGGCTTGAGATCGCCCGTGTGCTTGTTACTGAGCCGGAACTTATTATGCTTGACGAACCCTGTGCGGGACTCTCCAACTTCGCTATCAACGAAGTGACGGAGCTTGTGATGAAGCTCAAAGCACAGAAAAAGAGTATCGTCCTCATCGAGCATAACCTACCCATTACGATGAAGGTTTGTGACCGTATTATGGTGCTCAGCTATGGCAAGAAGATTGCCAAAGGAACGCCGGAAGAAGTTAAGAACAACAAGCAGGTCATTGAGGCCTACCTTGGCGAAGAGGAGGAATAACCATGCTGGAGATCAAAGATCTGTTTGTGTCCTACGGAATGATGGAAGTCCTCCACGGTATCAGCCTGAATGTTCAAACCGGCGAATTGGTTTCCGTCATTGGCCCGAACGGGGCGGGCAAAACCACACTGATTAAGACCATTATGGGACTTGTTCAGCCCAAGAGCGGTGCAATGCTCTATGACGGGCAAGACATCTCCCATATTCCCGCCCATAAGCGCGCGGAGATGGGTATTGGCTATGTGCCGGAAGGACGTCATGTTTTTGGACGGCTGACAGTGGAGGAGAACCTTGCCATTGGCGCTTATAGCTCCAAGGACAAGGAAAAGCTAAAAAAGAACATTGAAATGGTCTATGACATTTTCCCGCGTCTCGGTGAACGCCGTGAGCAGCTGGCCCGCACAATGTCTGGCGGTGAGCAGCAGATGCTTGCGATTGGCCGTGCGCTGACTCTTTCACCCCGCCTGCTGCTGATTGACGAGGTCTCTATGGGCCTGATGCCCATCATGGTCAACACCTGCTTCAAGGTCATCCATGATCTAAACAAGAACGGTATTACTGTACTTGTCGTCGAGCAGAACGCCAATAAGGCGCTCAAGGTAGCGAATCGCGGCTATGTACTCGAAACCGGCAAGATCGTGCTGAGCGATACAGCAGAGAATCTGCGCGGTAACAACGTTGTGCAGAACGCCTACCTCGGCGCGTGAGCGACAGGCTTCGCACAAGGGAGCGGCCACAGGAAATAGAGATTTAGAGAGTCTGATCAAACCGCCGGTTCAGCCGGCGGTTTTGATTTTTGTTCATCCGAAACCTCCCGCAAAGGGCGTCGTGGTCGGCCACCATGAGTTCCCTGCAAGCTGCTGCGTGACCGCATTCTTCGCACGACCGACGCCATCGTCAGGCGCGGCATTTCCCTGCCGGTGGAAATTATCGCTCCGGCATGATATGATAAATTTGTAAAAAGTTTTCCCGTCCGCGCAATGAAAGACGATTTTTGTTGTCTATATAAGTGAAAGGCCTTTACACGGAAAGAAGGGAGGGCAAAATGAAAGACCACGAGATCATAGAATTGTACTGGGCGCGTAACGAGAGCGCGATTGCCGCCACCGCAG
>OLGD01004419.1_pt1 | contig 11631 bp, 3 predicted proteins | sample 1605311 | NCBI WGS metagenome assembly OLGD01 (sample SAMEA3888917, study PRJEB22519) | human gut metagenome | biome: human gut; feature: human-associated habitat; material: faeces | place: Denmark | collected 2010 | reverse complement strand
CTAAAGCATTTGCTGTGTTTTTTGTTCCATTATGACTTAATATTATATCTCCATTATTTAATTTGTCTTTTATTCTATTCCACATTTGTTCTCCTGTTAATCCAGAATAATCTAATGTGTCTAAGTTCCATTGAATTGTATAATAATTCATGTCATTTGCAGCTTTTATTACTGTGTTGTTATATTCCCCATATGGCGCTCTATATAAATTCACTTTATTTTTTGTAATATCTTCAATTTTTTTACAACTGTTATTAAAATCATTGATTAATATTTCAAACACTAAATTTGAAGTAATATCAACTTTTTGATTTTTAATTTCATTTAAAAATTCTTTTTGAGATAAATTGTAATATTCATTTAACTTTTTAGATATTTTTTTAGCATTGTATTCATTAATCAAAATATTTTTAAAAGAATCTCTTTCTTTTACAAATTGTTTATTATAGTTTATTATACTATCTACTAAATCACATATTTTAATCTCAATGTCAATATTTGTTAATTTAATTGGAAGTTGTTCAATGAAAATTTTTTTGTATCTAAAACCTTTTCCACCTAAATTATAACCTATATCCTTAAAATACCAAAATAACAATTTAGAATTCAACAAACTAATAATATATTTTAAGTTTAATTTAGAACTACTAAGTAAAAAACCCGTTGCTTCAACATAAAACTTTTGATTATCGTAAACAAATTGTGGTTTTGGCACAATTTCACTATAAATAATCTTCTCTTTTTCAAACAAATCATCATAAGAACATGCTCTTAGATTATACCAATTTTTACCTTTATCATACCTTTTTTCTAGTTTTTCTTTATATTGTGATAAATAATTATAGATAATTGGATATTTGTCGAAGATATTTAATCCATCATAGCTATGAATTAAATATAAATTATCATAATTTATTCTCCATTTATCAATATCCCTTCCTCGTAACAATGGTTTAATTATCTCTTTATTATTAAAATCTTCTGAAATCAATTTGTCTTTAGTTTTTTCATCTATAATAAATGCTTTATTAAAACCTGTTTTAATACCATAATTTATTTGAATATCTAAATCTTTAATTAATGTTCCTTGATTAAATATTTTTTCTCTTAAATTCAATATTTGAGGACTATTAAACATGAATGAATTTGAATTTAATTTATTTTGTTTCATAAAATATTCATCATCCACATAAACTTCATTATTTTCTATAAAGTCCTTTTTAATTTGAATTACACATGTATCAACTGACGCTTCTTTAAATATTTTTAATCCTGTAAAATCATTATAAATTTTCAATTGATTTTCTAGTATTAATTTTCTTAATTTTTTACCATAATTTGCTTTAGCAAATTTATTGGAACAAATAAAAGCAAAAATTCCTTTATCTTTAAGAATTTTCAAACCTTTTTCAAAGAAATACACGTATAAATCTGCTACACCAGTATAAGTTTCATAATACTCTTTCAAATAAGGTTTTAATTCTTTAATTTTTTCCTGCCTAACATAAGGGGGATTACCTATAACAATATCAAAACCTGGATTACTGCCTTTGAATACTTCAGAAAATTCTAATTCCCATATAAAAAAAGGTTTAGCTTCAGCATGTTCATATTTTTTAATTTCAGTTACTAAATCTTTTTCACCAATATCCTTTAAATAATTTTCAACAAATGTCCATTTTAATTCCTTAATTTCATTTTTAAGTTCTAATTTTCTATTAGGATTACTTGTATCAAAATATTCTTTCTTTTTCTTTTCAATATCTTGAAAAGTTCTTTCAGATGAAGTCATTGCCAATTTAGTTTGTTCAGACCTAATAATTAAATTATCATCAAACAGTTTAACATCTTTATATCCATCAATGATAGAATTTCCACACATAATTTGATTATCCAAATTAGGAAGTGGTTTAATATGGTTAATATCTTCTTCATCAACAATTAAAGATAACCAAAATCTTAATTTTGTTACATCTGTTGCAGAATATTCTAAATCAACACCATATAAGGAATTTTCTATAGTTTCTCTTTTAAGGTTGTAAAGATTAACATCTTCAACTCCATTTATTAATCTTAAAATATAACGTGCTTTAACTATTTCATTCATCATCCCCACTGGAAATGCTCCAGAACCCACTGCAGGATCTATAACTTTAACTTTTTTAAGCAACTGTTCTAATTCATCAGAGCACTCCTTAATAGAATCAGGAAGTTTTATACGGTCAAATTGTTTTCCATATCCTTTAATTTGTTCATTAACTCTAATAATTGAATCAATAGCCAAATCTCCTTCCGTGATAAAAACTCGCAAATCTTCTTCAGAAACATCAGAATTAGTATCCAAATAAGAAATTAAATTTTCTTGACACATATAATGTACAATATGCCTCGGTGTATAAAATGCTCCTTTAGATTTTCTATCTACTACTTCTAACAAGTTTTCAAATACTTTTCCTAACATTTCAGGATCTACTGCTACTTCTTTTTCTAAAGGTTCATCCTCTTTAATTGTAAAATTAAACTTATCAAATGTGTCTAAAATACTACTAAAAATAGAATTATCTAGATTAACATCGGTTCCAATCCAATTATAATCATTAATTGGTTCAAATAAACCTCCATTAAGAAAAGGTACTTTAAAACCAAATTGAGAATAATGATAATCTGGAACATCAGAAGATAATCCTTCATAAAACAATGGTTCTAAAACATCATTAAAAAAATTCTTATTATCCTTTATACATTTATCAAATATATTTCTTAAAAAATTTTTAGGTCCAGTTCCCCAATCCTCGTCTTTTTCTACACCTAACCATCCTTTCTTTTGTAAGAAATAAATAAATACTAATTGACCCATCAATTTTTTAGCAAAATCAGTAGATTTGATATTTTTTAGATTAAATTCATCCTTTACAATATCATCCTTTTCTTTAACTTTTCTTAAAGAATCCGCCAAATCTAAAAATAAACGTTTATATTCATTAAAGAAATCATCAGTTACATTTTCAATGTCAAATGCTTCCTGAATATCCCTTAATAAAATATTACCTTCATTTGTTAACAACCCTAAAAATTGTTTTTGACATGTGTGATTTGGCTCATTTGGACCTACTAAAAAAGAATGTCTTCTAGGGGAACTTAATTTTTCTTTAATACCATCATCTGCAAACTCATAACTTAAAGTAATATAAGAAAATCTCCAATCAGGATTATTATGTTCATAAAAAGCAACTAAAGCAGCATTTTTATGTTGATTTTTCATAAAAGAAGCTATTAGATTTCTTTGCATAGTCCTGGCCCTATCTCTAGTAGATTTTTTAGATAATTCAACTACATAAAAACCAATTGAATCACCCATTTCATCATTATATGAACCTATTGTATAAAACTGATTAATAAATTCTTTAAATTCTTTTTTAACATACGTTGTTTCATTTTTAACATTAATACGAACTTCATTAAAAAGTTCAGTTAAAAAATACTCAAAATTATCCATGTTAAACTTACTTCTAAATGTATTTTCCAATAAATTAATAGCAGATTTAATATCCATTTTAATCACCCACAAAATATTCAGACAAGATTATCTGTTTCTGTTCGTTATTGCATTCTTTTATACTGTCAGATGTATCTGTTTTTAAATCTTCTTCAGGTATATTCTTCCTTAATATATGTATAATCGATTCTACATCACGTGCGTGTTTAAGTGATGAATTAATTTTTTTAGATCTACTTTTAATAATTTGGCCATCAATAATCAATTTTTTAATTTTAATCAAAAAGTTAATATCATAACTAACCAAATTATTTTTATTTTGAAGAGCCATATTCACATATTTAAGCATAGATTCCTCATTCCTACTCAATTTTCTTTCATTATCAGGATTATTAAGTATATTATCAAATGCAATTAAATTATTATTTAAATATTTATAATAATCACTATCTACATAAATTCCTTTTTCTTCAGGTTCAGCTTTTAATTCATTAATCGCATCAAAGAAATCTATCTCAGTAGTGCCTTTAGGTGTAGATTTAAATACCTTTTTAAATTTCCCTGTTTTTAATAAACTAATAAGTGAAGTATTATCAGATTTTCTAGCTACCCTAACCTTTTTAGGAATTTCTTCAATTTTTTTAAATAAAACAAAATTATTATCTCGAATATCTCTAAGTAATCTTAAATATTTAAGTTCATCATCTACTAATTCATCTTCATCCATAAAATCAGAAGTCAATTTATTAAATAAATCATATGATTGTATAGGCTCATCAGTTAATAATTGTGAATCATTCCCAAGAAGTTCAATAAACATAGCTATTTTTTTCTCTGCATAAAATTGAACTTGAATATTTTTCTCAATAGGTTCTGTTGGGAAAAAATTATATGTAAAAATTTCATCAAAACTGGTATCTAATCTTTGTACACGTCCTACTCTTTGCATCATCTTTGTAGGATTCCATGGAATATCAAAATTAATAATTACATTAGATCTATGTAAATTCACACCATGAGATAATGTGTCTGTCGTGACTAAAATCCTATAATCATTTTTTTGGCTTTCATTAGGTATATTAGCATCAAAATTAGCAAGTACAATTTCCCTATCTTCTTTTGTAGACTTTCCTGAAAATACAAAAACATTACCTGAACAGTTACTAGTCAATAATTTACCAATATCATTAGCCGTGTCAATAAATTCCGTGAAAATAATCACTTTTTTATTTTTGAGTTGATTACTATTTAACAAATCAACAAGAGCTTGTCTTTTAGGATAATCTTCGATAGATGCCCATCTTTCTTTAATATATGATAATACATCCAAGTCATGTTTTAAATCATTTTCAAATTTTGGTAAAAACTCATCTTTAGAATATTTATTAATTTTGCCCTCAGTCATTAGCTTATCAATTTCTTCAAGATTTTCCTCTTCAATTAAATCTAAAGCTTTCATAGTATAATTTTTACTTGTTATAAATACACCATCTTTTTTAAATGTTTCTAAAACTCTTTTATGAGTATTGATAGAATTATCTATAGATTTTTTAAATGAATAACTACCACTTTCTAATCTTTTGATAAGCAAAATTTTAATGAAATTACCCATCATTTTTTGTGAATTTGCAAATTTAATATTTGGATTTAATTGATATTCAACATCTAATGGTCTATATTTTGCATAAGTTAATTGATTATTAAGTAATTGTAATGTTTCCTCAAAAACTTCATTTATATAACTATCAAATTCATAAAAAATAGGAATAGGTTTATTTACCTTAGGAAATTCCATGTTATTTCTTTTTAAATCTTCTGCATAAAATTTAGTAATGCTATTTCTTGTTCTTCTAACCATCAGATACTGTAAAACATTTTCCCTAATATCTGTAGCTATTTCTTTACTAACACTTAAATATTTTTCAGGATCATTATCTTTATTAACCATCCCTTGTCTTTTTTCTAATCGTTTAAAATAACTTTCTAAATCTTTTACTTTTGGATTAGGTAAAGTTGAATTATGTGCTGGTTGAAATAATTTTATTTGACTTAATAAATCTGTCGGAGAATTATTAAATGGTGTTGCAGATATCAAAATTACATTTTTACCTTTACAAATTTTAGATAAATATTCATATTGTTGTGTTTCCTCATTACGAAAATCATGAGATTCATCAATAATAACATTTTGATAAGCAGACCTCTCATATTTAGAAACAATTTGATTAAGTTTTCCTTTAGATTCAACAATTGATTTTACTTCAAAATCACGCATCACTCTTTTCCATCCACCAGGATTATGTTCAGAAATTAATGCTGGAGGAGCTATTACAAGAGTGGTTCCTTTTAATTGTTGAGCTAATAAAGTTCCCATATATGTTTTTCCAAGCCCCACAACATCAGCTAAAAATACTCCACCATATTCTTCTATTTTCTCTTTTGCATCGAGAACAGCATCTCTCTGATAATCAAGATATTTAAAATTTTGAGGACTATATTCTACTTCCATTTCTTTTTGATCATTCCATATTTTATCATATAAAAATTCATAAAGAAATTTTAAATATAATTCATAAGGAGTTATATCTTCTCTTAACCAAGTATTTTTACTCAATGTATTTATAAACTCTTCAGTTAAAGGTTCTGAATGTTTCCAAAGTTCTTCAAATTTATCTTTAGCAAACCTATAATCAACCTGATTTTTTAATTCAACATTAAATTCTAAATTTTTTTCTAATCCAGGTTGTGTGAAATTGCTAGATCCAGTAATTACCCTACCTTCATCCATTATATTTTCTGGAAAAGACATAATATATAATTTTGAATGAGTTTTCCTTTCCTTATATCCTTTTATTTCAAGTTTTCCTAACTTTAACCATTCAACAAATTGTTTAACACCTTTTTCAACCATGAAACTATTTTCAGAATTATCCATTTCAGAAATTATATCTTCTTTGAAATTTTTCTTAAATTCAGCAGTTGACATTATTGTTGTTTCAGAATCTTCAATTAATTTAAATGTTTGAGAATCTATTCCCATCCCAACAAGTATTCTTACTTTTTTTGTATTTTCTAGACTTTTCTGTAATTTATGAAAGCCACTCACATAAAAATAACCTACCAAACAATCAAAAAATTCTGTATCCTTTAAAAGCACATTAAATCTATCTATTAATGTATTACCCGGTTCATTTGTGAAAAAAGTTGTATCTTGTTTTGACATTTAAAAATCCTCATTCAATTATATTAAATAATATAATTTTTAAACTAAATAAAATACACATATAATTCTAAATAAAAAAATATTCAATTTCTATAAAAAGATAATAATTCAACAAAATTCTTACTTTATTGAAATCCCCTAATTTTTTATAAATGAAATTGCCCATAAACCATGTTTTTTGGAAGATTTATAGTTATTTCCGCCATAACTTATTATTTATTTGTTAAATTTAATATACTTTTAAATTAATTAGTAATATTTAAAAATAATTTTTAAAAAGTTTTATATAATATAATAAAGAATATTTAAAAATTAATCATTGCCAAAAAGACCATTTTGAAATAAAGGCAATTCTACAACCCATCACAGAGATTATATGATGGATCTTATTTTAGAAAGAAACCCTGACCTGATTGAATTTGCTTACGATATTGGGGTTAAATCATTAGAGTAATTTAATAGACTCCAAATTTTAAGTACTATAAAATATAATAAAAAAAGAGTTAAGAGAAGATTTCTCCTAACTGATTGTAATTTTATTTCCAATTTGATAACTGTTCCATATTGAAGTGATGATATATTCTCCCCTGAGAAGTCGGATATTTAAACTTGCAACCCCATCATCTGCTGTTGTTTTATTGTAAAATACTCCGTTTATATTGAATATCACTGTCTGATTAGCTAAGGGTTTTCCCTGACCGTCAAGAACAGTTGCATTAAACTTACTGCCGTCCTTAAACTTCATGGGCAAATCATCAGTAAGCAGAACACTTTTAACAACCACATTATTTCCCACATCGCATCCTTCATATATTGCAGTTACAATATATTTTCCGGGACTCAAATTGATGTTTAGTGTTACTGTACCATTTTCATCAACTGTCCTTTTATAGAATACTCCGTTTATGTTGAATGTTACATTTTTACCAATAGCTAAGCTTCCGTCTTTATCATAGACTTTTGCTGTGTATTGTGTGCTGTTTTTATAATATTTAACTATATCATGGTTTTCACAGATAAGAGCTTTGACAGTTATGTTGAAACCTTTTTTCTCATTGTTTACAGGATTGTATGCCGTTAAAATGTAGGTTCCAGGTCTTAAGTTAATGTTTAATTTTGCATAACCTGAATCATCAGTGTTTCTTGTATAAAACACACCATTGATATTGAATGTAACTGCCCTTTTAGCTAAAGGGTTTCCTGAACTATCAATGAATTTTGCATAAAACTGGGTTTCATTTCTGAACATCTTTACAATATCATTTCCTGAGATAGTTTCATATACTTTTACATTGGCTTTTTTGGAATCACTGCCGAAACGTCCATTATAACTTACTTTGACAATATATTCACCAGAATCCAGATTAATGGCCAGTGAAGCAGTGCCCTTATCATCACTAACTTTTTTATAATCAACACCATTGATATTAATAATAACATTTTCACCAACAATAGGATTGCCATTAACATCCTTTAAGCATATGCTAAACCTTTCAGGACCTCTATAATATTTGTTTACATCATCTGCACAAAGTACAGCACCATAATCATTTGCAAATAATTTATCGCTTCCGACAAAATTGTTATCCAGTGAATGGTATAAATCAAACTGTCCTGATTTAAGTGCCTTAAGAGAAATTGTGATGTAATTATTCATATCACAGTCATTTAAATTCCAAACTACAATACGGCCAGAATCCAATCTGTAATTTCCCCTAGATACTGTTGCATTATTAAAATCAAATCCTTCAGGAAGAGCAAACTGAACTACAGGGCTTGAATGAGCAATATAGTTAACCTGATATTTCAGCTCAATACTATCGCCAACAGGACATGAGCTGACGGGAGTCAGTAATCTGAAAACTTCAATACTGTTTTCAAAAACATGATTTCCCAAAAATAGTTTATCTCTGGCTAATGGAAGGGAATTTCTTGAATGGAAATTACTGAAGTAATAAACATTATCTGCCATATTGGATGTTGAGCGGCCAACACCTCTACCGTCATCATTTGATGCATAGGAATCTACTCCATAGGACAGTCCATCAGAAGAAGCAGTCAACTTCCAGTGATAAGTCATTATATTTCTCCTATTGACACCATAGCTGTCAGTATAAACTTTTTTAATGGCTGCATCAACCGGATTCAGACTGCTGTCATAACTGCCTTTCTGAGACATGGAATAAACATTAGGACATAAAACATACTGTCCAGGCTGCAGTTTAGAAACATGATACAAATTACTGAAAACAACACCATAGGTTCCGTCAGCCGCCTTAATTACAAAATGACCTAAAGAATATCTGGACATTATCTTATAAATTCTTGAAAGATAATCATTTGTAATCTGATTGGTGACAACCATTTCAGAAGCTATGCTTTCAATCTGGCGAAATGCCGCGCCGTCAGTTACACCGCCATTACCAATAAGCCAGCCATTGGATGTGACAATTGCATGTGAAAAATAACCCCCGCTGGTTTTATATTGCTTCAGATAACCAATATCTCCCCAGCTGCCGCTTTCAATATAAATATCAGCGGCATTTGCAGCATCACGCCTGACACAAATAACTCCTTCATTATCACTTACCTGAAGAACAGCTGAACTGCATTCACTTAAATTAATCAAATCATCAGCAGTCTGACCTGTGTCCTGTCTTACTCCACCGTCTGCATAGTGTTCTGCATCAGTGTTAGTATCCAACACCACATTATCATTAAATGACAATTCATTTAAATCCTGACTAGCTACAGCATCATCCTGCGCACTGACTGAAGTTATAGCTATCAGAAAAACAAAAAAAACTAAAATAAAATACTTTTTATTGAACATGAATTCACCTACAATCAATATTAATAGTTATAGTAATGATTGTATTAAAATATATGACATTTTTATGAAATTCAGATGTGTTTTTAGAAATCCAAATCAGCATATGGATTCAACTAAAAAAACAGAAAATATCCGAAAACTAAAAAATTCAACCATGGTTTGTTTTATAATTTCATGCATAAAAATAGCTTTTTTAATGATCATTAAATAAGATTTAAAAATAATAATTGCGATTTAGCTGATTTGATGATGAATGGAATGAAGATTATTTTATTAATTTTTATTATTTTTCTAACTATAATTGTATCAATTTTGATTTCAATTATCGTTATTATTAAATATAGAAATAAGGATATTGGTATTCAAATTTTCGCTTTGATTCTAATTTCAGTAGCTAGTCAATTTGTATCAGGAAATGCTCCGTCTTCAATAATGTTTTATCCAGAATATCCCGGCAGATACTGGATAATTTTCAATGGAATTTTAATGATTATAATAGGATTACTGATTTATGATTTATTGGAAAACTGGGAATTTTCAATAAATAAACTTCAAAAGTAATGCATATCTAAAACAAAATATTATATTTTTTAGTTTTAAAAGATTTAACAGGTTAATATGACTAGCCTCTTACCACAACAATACCCAAATTATTTTTAATATTTGTTATGCTCTTTATATGCAAGTTACTGTTAATTTCTAAGAAAATAATAAGAGCAATCCATTAATAACAATGAAAAAATAGCTAATCTTAAAAAATAAAAAAAGCTGATTTGAGTAATTAAACCCAAACCACAAATAAATTATAATTTTCTTTTTCTAGATCCGACGAATATTACACTTAAAATACATAAGAGCAACATTACAAGTGGATTTCCTGTATTCGGTAAGTTTACAGATTTGCCACATTCATTATCTGAAGATGAACCATCTGGATGAACCTGTTTATCCGGACCGATCGGAGCTGCTTTTTTAAGGACTTTAACAGTTACATTGTCGTAGTTGTTTTCCATGATTACTTCGAATGTTTCGCTTGTTACATTGACATATACTGTTGAATTGCCTTCGTTTAATGCTTTAGCTACAAATGTTAATACGACTTTTTCACCATTTGTTAAGTTTCCTATAGACCAGTTGCCGGAAGTTATGTCAAATGTTCCTTTTGTTGCATCATATGAGAAAATGCTTAATGCATTTGGTATTAATATATTAGCAATAGTATTTATTGCATCGCTTGGTCCATTATTTATGACAGTAACTGTGTAGACAATATTGTCTCCAACATATATTTCGGATTTGTCAGCAACTATGTGTATTTCCAGATCAACAATATCTCCGGATTCGATAGTGCAGTTGGAAGTTTTGTTTCCAACATTTACAGTATTTGTAATATTTCCTGATTTGTTTACACATACATCAACAGTCAAATCAACAGTTGAATTAGCTGTGATGTTTAAAATCCATGTAATAATTCCAGTAACAGGGTCATATACTCCGCCGTTTGAAGCATTAATGAATTTTAATCCTTCAGGAAGAATATCTCTAATTACAACATTTGTTGCATTGATTTTTCCAGAGTTGGAAACTGTAATAGTGTAGGTTATTTCATCTCCAATATGAATATCAGAGGAATTAACTTCTTTTACAGTGATTATTTCAGGAACTGTAATGTTTCTGACAGCTGTTTTATTACCAACAACAACAGTGTTAGATAAAACACCATAACCTAAAACAGTAACATTTACATTGAATGTTTTGGTTTCGCCTTTAGCCAAATCAACAGTCCAGGTAATTGTGCCTGTTTTTTCATCATATGTGAAGTTTCCAGTTGCATTTAAGAATTTCAATCCTTTATCTAAAACATCTGTAATAACTACATTGTTAGCATCACCAATTCCGTCATTAGTAACTGTTACAGTGTAGGTTACATTATCTCCGAAATTAGGAATTTCGTTGTCAACTGTTTTGTCAGGAATAATCTCAGGAACAGTCACATTAACACCGGTTGTTTTATTACCAACAACTAAAGAGTTAGTAACATTTCCATAACCTGAAACAATAGCAATCACACTAAATACT
>OLGD01004415.1_pt1 | contig 11656 bp, 10 predicted proteins | sample 1605311 | NCBI WGS metagenome assembly OLGD01 (sample SAMEA3888917, study PRJEB22519) | human gut metagenome | biome: human gut; feature: human-associated habitat; material: faeces | place: Denmark | collected 2010 | reverse complement strand
GTAAACGGCTTTGCACTTGGCGGTGGCTGTGAGATTTCCATGAGTTGTGATATCAGAATCTGTTCTGATAACGCTGTATTCGGTCAGCCGGAAGTTGGTCTTGGTATCACACCTGGCTTTGGCGGAACACAGAGACTGGCAAGACTTGTCAGCCCTGGTATGGCAAAACAGCTTATCTACACAGCAAGAAATATCAAAGCAGACGAAGCATACAGAATCGGTCTTGTAAATGCCGTATATACACAGGAAGAGCTTCTTCCGGCTGCGCAGAAAATGGCAGCAGGCATTGCAAAGAATGCACCGATCGCAGTTCGTAACTGCAAGAAGGCAATTAACGACGGCCTTCAGGTAGATATGGATCAGGCAGTTGTGATCGAAGAAAAATTATTCGGTGACTGCTTCGAGACAGAAGATCAGAAGTATGGTATGGCTTTCTTCCTTGACAAGAACAAGGAGAAGGTAAAAGAGCCTTTTAAGAATTGCTAATCATTACGAATATAAAAGTATAAAATCAGGAGGATTTACCATGAAAGTAGGTATTATCGGTGCAGGTACCATGGGACAGGGCATTGCAAAGGCATTTGCCCAGGTAGACGGATATGAAGTAGCTCTCTGCGATATCAAGCAGGAATGGGCTGAAGGCGGCAAAGCCAAGATCGTAAAAGGCTATGCAAGACTGGTAGAAAAAGGAAAGATGACTCAGGAGGCTGTTGACGCTATCGTAGCTAAGATCACTCCGGGCCTGAAGGAAGATCTGTGTGCAGACTGCGATCTGATCGTAGAAGCTGCATTTGAGAACATGGAAGTAAAGAAGACCACCTTCGGTGAGCTGGACAAGATCTGCAAGCCCGAGTGTGTATTTGCTTCCAACACTTCCAGCCTTTCCATTACCGAGATCGGCAACGGACTGACCCGTCCTCTGATCGGTATGCACTTCTTCAATCCCGCAGACCGTATGAAGCTGGTTGAGGTAATTGCAGGTGTGAATACTCCCGCAGAGACCGTAGACACCATCAAGAAGATATCTGAAGAGATCGGCAAGACCCCTGTTCAGGTAAACGAGGCAGCAGGCTTTGTTGTTAACCGTATCCTGATCCCTATGATCAATGAAGCAGCTTTCATCAAGATGGAAGGTGTATCCGATATCGCAGGTATCGACGCAGCTATGAAGCTGGGCGCTAATCATCCCATGGGACCCCTGGAGCTGGGTGACTTCGTAGGACTGGATATCTGCCTTGCCATCATGGATGTTCTGTACAACGAGACCGGCGACAGCAAGTATCGTGCATGCCCTCTGATCCGTAAGATGGTTCGCGGCGGTAACCTTGGTGTGAAGACCGGCAAGGGCTTCTATGTATACAATGCAGACCGCACCAAGACTCCTGTGGATGCACAGTAGGCAAAAGGTAAAATAACTGTTCGGAGCCGGATACGGCTCTGGACAGTCTAAGTTCATAATTACAACCAAGTATAAATAACAATGGAGGATTAACATCATGGATTTTACATTATCCAAAGAGCATGAGATGGCGAGACAGCTGTTCAAAGAGTTCGCCGAGAACGAAGTAAAACCTCTTGCGCAGGAAGTTGACGAGACCGAAACCTTCCCCAGAGAGACCGTTGAGAAGATGGCTAAGTACGGCTTCATGGGAATTCCCGTTCCCAAGGAGTACGGCGGACAGGGCTGTGATACCCTGACCTACGCTATGTGTGTTGAGGAGCTTTCCAAGGTTTGTGCAACCACCGGCGTTATCGTATCCGCACATACCTCTCTGTGTATCGATCCTATCATGACCTTCGGTACTGAGGATCAGAAGAAGAAATATGTTCCCGATCTGGCAAGCGGCCGTAAGATCGGTGCTTTCGGTCTGACCGAGCCCGGTGCAGGTACCGATGCTCAGGGACAGCAGACTAAGGCTGTATTAGATGGTGACGAGTGGGTCATCAACGGATCCAAGTGCTTCATCACCAACGGTAAAGAAGCTGATGTATATATTGTTATCGCAGTTACCGGTATCGTAGAGAAGAGAGGCAGAAAGATGAAGGAGATTTCTTCCTTTATCGTTGAGAAAGGTACTCCCGGATTTACCTTCGGTACCAAAGAGAAGAAGATGGGTATCAAGGGTTCTTCCACTTACGAGCTGATCTTCACCGACTGCCGTATCCCTAAGGAGAACATGCTGGGCAAGCAGGGACAGGGATTCAAGATCGCAATGCACACTCTGGACGGCGGACGTATCGGTATCGCTTCCCAGGCTCTGGGTATTGCAGAAGGCGCTCTGGAGAGAACCGTTGCTTACACCAAGGAAAGAAAGCAGTTCGGAAAGTCCATTTCCGGATTCCAGAATACACAGTTCCAGCTGGCTGATATGGCTACCAAGGTGGAAGCTGCCAAGATGCTGGTATACAAGGCTGCACGCAAGAAGGACGAGTACAAGACCAATCCTAAGATCTCTTACTCTGTAGAAGCTGCTATGGCTAAGCTGTATGCTGCTGAGGTTGCTATGGAAGTTACTACCAAGGCTGTTCAGCTGCACGGTGGTTACGGTTACATCAGAGAGTACGATGTTGAGCGTATGATGCGTGATGCAAAGATCACCGAGATCTACGAGGGTACTTCCGAAGTTCAGAGAATGGTTATCTCCGCAGATCTGCTGAAATAAGCAAGCAGGCATTTGTCGGAAATTTTATTAGAAAAGTAAGGAGAAAATACAATGAAGATTGTTGTTTGTATTAAGCAGGTGCCCGATACCAAGGGCGGTGTTAAATTCAATCCTGACGGAACTCTTGACAGAGGCGCAATGCTTGCTATCATGAATCCCGATGATAAGGCTGGTCTGGAAGCTGCACTGAAGCTGAAGGACGAGTTCGGCGCAGAAGTTACCGTACTGACCATGGGTCTTCCCAAGGCAGAAGAAGTTCTGCGTGAGGCTCTGGCTATGGGCGCAGACAAGGGCATTCTGGTAACAGACAGAGTCCTGGGCGGCGCTGATACATGGGCTACTTCCCAGACAATTGCAGGTGCACTGCGTAATCTGGAGTATGATCTGATCATTACCGGACGTCAGGCAATCGATGGCGATACCGCACAGGTTGGTCCTCAGATTTCCGAGCATCTGGATATTCCGGTTATCAGCTACGCTCAGAACTTAAAGGTTGAAGGCGATTCCGTAATCGTTGAGCGTCAGTACGATGACAGATATCACGTTCTGAAAGCAAAAATGCCCTGCCTGGTTACTGCACTGGCAGAGTTAAACGAGCCCCGTTACATGACTCCCGGCGGAATTTTCGATGCATATGATGCAGAGATCACCGTTTGGGGCAGAAAAGACTTAAAGGATGTAGAGGATTCCAACCTTGGTCTGAAGGGATCTCCGACCCAGATCGCAAAGGCATCTGATAAGGTTCGTAAGGGCGCAGGCGAAAAGGTTGCTCTTGATCCGGCAGAGTCTGTTGACTATATTATGGACAAGTTACTGACCAAACATGTAATTTAACAAATTATAGAAAAGCGTGGTGAATGAGATGAACTTAGAAGAATATAAAGGCGTATTTGTCTTTGCGCAGCAGGTAGACAACAAGTTAAACGGTATTGCACTGGAGCTGGTGGGCAAAGGAAAAGATCTGGCAAAGGATCTTGGTACAGAAGTAACTGCAGTTTTAATCGGTAGCGACGTTATGGGTCTTACCAAAGAGCTGGCTGAGTACGGCGCAGACAGAATCATCGTTGTAGATGATCCTGAATTAAAGGAGTACAGAACCGAGCCTTATGCACATGCACTGGCTGAGGTGATCAAGAAGTACAAACCCGAAATTATGCTGGTTGGCGCAACAGCAATCGGCCGTGACTTAGGTCCCCGTGTATCCGCAAGAATCCATACCGGTCTGACCGCAGACTGCACACAGCTGGAAATCGGTGATTTCCCGATCAACCCGATCCCGGGCAGAGAACAGCTGCACAACCAGCTGCTGATGACTCGTCCTGCATTCGGCGGCAACACAATTGCTACCATCGCTTGTCCGAACTTCCGTCCTCAGATGGCGACCGTTCGTCCTGGCGTTATGCAGAAGGCTGAGCGTGTGGAAGGCGCACAGGCTGTTATCGAAGAGTTCAATCCTGGATTCGTTCCCAACAACAAATATGTTGAGATCCTGGATATCGTAAAGGCTGTATCTGACGTAGAAGATATCATGGACGCTAAGATCCTGGTATCCGGCGGCCGTGGTGTAGGCAGCGCAGAGAACTTCAAACTGCTGGATGATCTGGCAGAAGCTCTTGGCGGTACCGTAAGCTGCTCCCGTGCAGTTGTAGATGCTGGCTGGAAGTCCAAAGACCTGCAGGTTGGACAGACCGGTAAGACCGTTCGTCCTCATGTATACTTTGCAATCGGTATCTCCGGTGCAATTCAGCACCTGGCTGGTATGGAAGAGTCTGACATCATCATTGCAATCAACAAAGATGAGACAGCTCCGATCTTCGACGTTGCTGACTACGGCATCGTTGGCGATCTGAACAAGATCCTGCCTGCTCTGACCGAGAAGATCAAAGAAGCAAAGGCTGCAAAGAACTAAATTGTATATAGAATGTATACAGGAAAGACCCGTCGATGAGGCGGGTCTTTTTTATCGTATAGGAAACTTCGTTTCCATACGATAAAAACGCTCTGCGGGGATGCGCACTCGGCGCAAGGGTAGATGGTTGCTGAAGCAACCGCGCCTCGGCGCGAGAATGTGCCAGGGCACATTCTTTCTTATCGTATAGGAAATTTCGTTTCGATACGAGAAAAAATGCTCCGCGATCATGTATGCCGCAGGCTTGTATCCTATCCCCGAATTTGATATACTTGTCGCTGGAAAGGGATGACATAATTTATGGCGAAAGAAAAAGAAATCAAAACAAACGCGATGCGGATTCTGGATCGGATGAAGATTCCGTATACCCATTATACCTACGAATGCGACGAATTTATCGACGGCATGCAGATCGTGGAAAAGCTGAACTTAAAACCGGAGCAGGTCTATAAGACCCTCGTAACGCAGGGACACAGCAAGGCCTATTTTGTTTTTGTGATTCCTGTGGCGGAAGAACTGGATTTGAAGAAAGCGGCCAAAGCGGTCGGGGAGAAATCTCTGGAGATGATCCATGTAAAGGATATCAACCAGATCACCGGCTATATCCGTGGCGGCTGTACGGCAGTCGGCATGAAAAAACAGTATAAAACGGTAATTGATGCGAGCGCGCAGGAGCTTTCGACGATGATCGTCAGCGGCGGACGGATCGGATCGCAGATCGAACTGACTCCGGAGGACCTTGCAAAGGCGGCAAATGCGGTATTTGCGGAGATTATCGCTTGACCCGCAAGTGGGTAAGTGTTATTATTTTGAATGGTGAAGTGCGTGTTTTGTGGACGCGCACAGGTTTCAGAAGAAAAAATGAGGTGTAGAAAGATGAGTGCAAATTTTGAAGAACTGATCTCCAAGGTCAAAGAGTACGGCAAAAAGAAAGTATCTGTTGCTGTAGCAGAAGATGCTCCGATTCTGGAAGCTGTAGAAGAAGCAAGAAAACAGGGCTTTGCAGATGCTATCCTGGTTGGTGATGAAGCAAAGATTCGCGAGATCGCTGCAGGTTTAAATATCGACCTGACTCCTTACGAAATCATCAACGAGCCGGATCACTGGCAGGCTGCTTTAAAGGCAGTTAAGCTGGCACATGACGGCGTTGCTGACATGTATATGAAAGGTCTGATCGATACCAAATCTTTCTTAAAGAGCATTCTGGACAAGGAAGTTGGTCTGCGCACCGGCAAACCGCTGTCCCACGTATGCTGTTTTGAAGTAAAAGGCGTTAAGCAGCTGTTGTTCCTGACAGACGTTGCATTTATGACATATCCTACCCTGGAAGATAAGGTACATATCATTGAAAATACCGTAGAGGTTGTACATGCATGCGGTATTGAGTGTCCGAAGGTTGCTCCTCTGGCAGCAGTTGAGGTTGTAAACCCCAAGATGCCTGTTACCGTTGAAGCTGCTGAGCTGACCAAGATGAACGAAGAAGGCAAGATCACAGGCTGTATCGTAGATGGCCCTCTGTCTATGGATCTGGCAATTGATCCGGAAGCTGCAAAGCATAAGGGTGCTACTGACCGCAAGATCCAGGGCGATGCAGATATCCTGCTGTTCCCTGATATCCACGCCGGCAACCTGGTATACAAGACTCTGGTACACACTGCAGAGGTAAAGAACGGATGTATCCTCACCGGTACTCAGGTTCCCGCAATCCTGACCAGCCGTTCCGATACCTTCCAGACCAAGGTAAATTCCATCGCTCTGGCAGCAGTTGTAGCAGAAGGCTTAAAGAAAAATAAATAATTTCGCAGCATAACTGGAAGCTGCAAAAAGGAGACAGATATGGCAATCAAGAGTCTGATTATCAATCCCGGTTCCACCTCCACCAAGATCGGTGTATTCGAGGATGAGAACCTGTTATTTGAAGAAACACTGCGTCATTCCACAGAAGAGATTGCACAGTATGCGTCCATTATCGACCAGAAGGATTTCAGAAAGAACATTATCCTGGACTTCCTGAAGGCAAAAGATTTCGATGTTAAGAGTTTCGATATGATCGTAGGTCGCGGCGGTCTGTTAAAGCCTATCCCGGGCGGCACTTACACCGTCAGCGATGAGCTGCTTGCAGACCTGAAAAAGGGTGTACAGGGTCAGCATGCTTCTAACTTAGGCGGTATCCTTGCACGGGAAATCGGTGATGAGATCGGTGTTCCTTCTTATATCGTAGATCCTGTCGTTGTGGATGAGCTGGAGCCTGTTGCGCGCCTTTCCGGTATGCCTGAGCTTCCCAGAAGAAGTATTTTTCATGCGCTGAACCAGAAGGCTGTTGCAAGAAGATATGCAAAAGAGCACGGCGTAAAATACGAAGATCTGAACCTGATCGTAATCCACCTGGGCGGCGGCGTTTCTGTTGGTGCGCACAGCCAGGGCAAGGTTGTAGATGTAAACAACATCCTGGACGGTGAGGGTGCATTTTCTCCGGAGAGAGCAGGTACCGTTCCGGTTGGCGATCTGGTTAAAATGTGCTATTCCGGTAAATATACGGAGAAGGAAGTTTATAAAAAGATCTGCGGAAACGGCGGCTTAAATGCTTATCTGCACACCAACGATTTCCGTGATATGCAGAAGATGGCAGAAGAGGGTGACGAATATGCCGCTCTGGTAAGAGATGCCTTCTTCTATCAGATCTCCAAGGATGCCGGTGCGATGGCAGCAGTATTAAATGGTAAGGTGGATCAGATCATTCTGACCGGCGGTATTGCATATGCACCTGTTACCAGGAAGATGCTGGAAGAAAAGCTTGGCTGGATCGCTCCGTTCACTGTATATCCCGGTGAGGATGAGCTGCTGGCTCTGGCACAGGGTGGTCTGCGCGTTATCCGTGGAGAAGAAGCTGCAAAAGAATATTAAGCTGATACAGAACATTCCTGCGATCTTCTAAAAGGCAGCAGGAAAGGATCAAAAGATACTGCGGAGGTCAAAAAAGGCTTCCGCAGTTTTTTTATCGTATAGGAAAGCTCGTTTCCATACGATAAAAATGCTCTACGAGGATGCGCACTCGGCGCAAGGGTAGATGGTTGCTGAAGCAACCGCGCTTCGGCGCGAGAATGTGCCAAGGCACATTCTATTTTACAGGTCAAAAAGCCGGGAATCATATATTAAGAATTTGTGAAAAAACTGTAACAACCTGTTGCCAAATGGGCGCGCGCCTTGCATTTTCGGGCTTAATCTGTTAAAATAACCTTTAGTTTTTTAATTATCGTGGCAAAGAGGGCTCTTTTTGCCCTGTTTTGGCAGGAGTAAGGCGTCCGGCGGGCGCATTTGAATGGAGAATAACGGATGAATGTCATTGAAAAAGTTTTTGGTACACACAGCGAAAGAGAGTTAAAGCGAATCCTTCCGATCGTGGATAAAATTGAGTCTCTGCGTGACGACATGATGGCGCTGACGGATGAACAGCTGAAAGATAAGACGAAAGAATATAAAACACGTCTGGCGCAGGGCGAGACCTTAGACGACCTTTTGCCGGAAGCGTATGCAACGGTTCGGGAAGCGGGACGTCGTGTCCTGAACATGGAGCATTTCCGCGTACAGCTGATCGGCGGTATTATCCTGCATCAGGGACGTATCGCAGAAATGAAAACAGGTGAAGGTAAGACGCTGGTATCCACGCTTCCCGCTTACTTAAACGCGCTGGAGGGTAAGGGTGTACACGTTGTAACGGTCAATGATTACCTGGCAGCCCGTGACGCAGAGTGGATGGGAGCGATTCATGAATTTTTGGGCTTAAAGGTCGGCATTGTATTAAACAGCATGAAGCCGGAAGAGCGGAAGGCAGCATATGCCTGCGATATTACTTATGTCACCAATAACGAGCTGGGCTTTGATTATCTGCGTGACAACATGGCGATTTACAAGGAGCAGCTGGTACTGCGTGATCTGCACTATGCCATCATCGACGAAGTGGACTCTGTCCTGATCGATGAAGCGAGAACCCCTCTGATCATTTCCGGACAGAGCGGAAAATCTACCAGCCTGTACGAAGCTTGTGACATTTTGGCAAGACAGTTAAAACGCGGTGACGATGTTGGCGAGTTTTCCAAGATGGATGCGATCATGGGCATCGAGCAGGAAGAAAACGGTGATTTCGTTGTAAATGAAAAAGATAAGGTTGTAAACCTGACTGCAGAGGGTATCGAAAAGGTTGAGAAATTCTTCCATATCGAAAACCTTGCGGATCCCGAAAATCTCGAGATCCAGAACAATATCATCCTCGCCCTGCGTGCGCACAACCTGATGCACCGCGATAAGGACTACGTGGTAAAAGAGGATCAGGTTCTGATTGTCGATGAATTTACCGGACGTATCATGCCCGGACGTCGCTATTCCGACGGTCTGCATCAGGCAATTGAAGCAAAAGAGCACGTTAAGGTTAAAAGAGAAAGCAAGACGCTGGCAACCATCACCTTCCAGAACTTCTTTAATAAATTCGAGAAAAAATCCGGCATGACCGGTACCGCTCTGACAGAAGAAAAGGAATTTAGAGATATTTACGGAATGGACGTTGTGGAGATCCCCACCAATCGCCCGGTGATCCGAAAAGACCTGCACGATGCGGTTTACAAGACCAAGAAAGAAAAGCTGAACGCCATTGTGGAAGCGGTCAAGGAAGCACATGCAAAGGGGCAGCCGGTTCTGGTAGGTACGATTACGATCGAAGCATCCGAACAGCTTTCCGGCATGCTGCGCCGGGAAGGCATTCCGCATAAGGTGCTGAACGCAAAGTTCCATGAGCTGGAAGCGGAAATTGTTGCAGATGCCGGTATTCACGGTGCGGTTACCATTGCAACCAACATGGCAGGCCGTGGTACGGATATCAAGCTGGATGAAGAAGCAAAGGCAGCAGGCGGTCTGAAAATCATCGGTACCGAGCGTCATGAATCCCGCCGTATCGACAATCAGCTGCGCGGTCGTTCCGGTCGTCAGGGAGACCCCGGTGAATCCAGATTTTACATTTCCCTGGAAGACGATCTGATGAGACTGTTCGGTTCCGAGAAGATGATCAGCATGTTCAATGCGCTGGGCATTCCGGAAGGTCAGGAAATCGAGCACAAGATGCTTTCCAAGGCGATTGAAAACGCGCAGAAGAAGATCGAGGGCAACAACTTCGGTATCCGTAAAAATTTGTTGGAATACGATCAGGTCAACAACGAGCAGCGTGAAATCATCTATGCGGAGCGCCGCCGCGTTCTGGACGGAGAGAGCATGCGCGATGTGATCTACAAGATGATTACCGACATCGTAGACAATACGGTGGATATGGTCATCGGGGAAGAAAATGATTCCGAAGAATGGAACCTGGCGGAGTTAAATTCTCTGCTGCTTCCGATCATTCCGCTTGAGCCGATCACAAAGGAACGGATTTCCAAGCCGAAAAAGGACAGCTTAAAGCAGCAGCTTAAAGAAGAAGCCGTTCGTTTCTATGAGACAAAAGAAGCAGAGTTCCCTGAACCCGAAATGATCCGTGAAGCAGAGCGAGTTGTTCTGTTAAAGGTTATCGACAGAAAGTGGATGAACCACATCGACGATATGGATCAGCTGCGTCAGGGTATCGGCCTGCAGGCCTATGGACAGAGAGATCCGCTTGTAGAATATAAGATGAATGCCTATGAGATGTTTGAAAATATGACAGAGAGCATTAAGGAGGATACGATCCGCGTGCTCTGCCATATCCGCATCGAGCAGAAGGTAGAAAGAGAACAGGTAGCAAAGGTGACCGGCACCAATAAGGACGAGAGCGGTCCGAGACGGCCTGCAAAGCGGGAAAGCGTCAAGATTTACCCGAACGATCCCTGTCCTTGCGGCAGCGGTAAGAAATACAAAAACTGCTGCGGAAAGAACCGGTAAAGGTGGACGAATATTATGGCAATGGTAGAATTAGATCAGATGAAGTTCGAGCTGCAAAGCTACGAAAATACCCTTCATGAAGTGAAGGATTCCCTGGATCTGGAAGGAAAAAAGAAGCGCATCGAAGAGCTGGAGATGGAAATGGAAGCACCCGGCTTCTGGGACGATCCGGATTCCTCCAACCGCAAGATGAAAGAACTCAAAAATTTAAAGGATACTGCGGAGCTGTGCAATAAGCTGGAAACGCAGTATTCCGATATCGAAACCCTGATTGAGATGGGGCACGAGGAAGAAGATCCGGATATGGTAGAAGAAATCCGGGGCGAATTGGATGAGTTTATCGAAGAGCTGGATGAGCTGCGTATCAGCACGCTGCTGTCCGGCGAATATGATAAGGATAATGCGATCTTAAAGCTCAATGCGGGCGCAGGCGGCACAGAGAGCTGCGACTGGTGCGGCATGCTGTACCGTATGTATACCAGATGGGCGGAGAAAAAGGGCTTTTCCGTGGAAGTTCTGGACTATCTGGACGGCGAAGAAGCGGGCATCAAGTCCGTTACCTTCCAGGTAAACGGCGAGAACGCTTACGGCTATCTGAAATCGGAAAAAGGCGTACACCGTCTTGTCCGGATTTCCCCCTTCAATGCCCAGGGCAAGCGCCAGACCTCCTTCGTATCTCTGGATGTTATGCCGGATATCGAAGAAGATCTGGATATCGAGATCAACCCGGAGGATCTGCGCATTGATACCTACCGAAGCAGCGGTGCAGGCGGTCAGCATATCAACAAGACCTCTTCTGCGATCCGTATCACGCATCTGCCGACAGGTATCGTGGTACAGTGTCAGAATGAGCGTTCTCAGTTCCAGAACAAGGATAAGGCGATGCAGATGTTGAAGGCGAAGCTGTATCTGTTAAAGCAGGAAGAAAACGCCGAGAAGCTTTCTGACATCCGTGGCGAGATCAAGGATATCGCATGGGGCAACCAGATCCGTTCCTATGTCCTGCAGCCTTATAAGCTGGTGAAGGACCTTCGGACAAATCAGGAGGTTGCAAATGCAGACGGCGTACTGGACGGCGGTCTCGACCCCTTTATCAACGCATATCTGAAGTGGATCAACACAAAGGATAAAGCGACGGAAGAATAGTTCACCCGCGCCATTCGCAATACAATAGAATGCACGC
>OLGD01004413.1_pt1 | contig 11661 bp, 7 predicted proteins | sample 1605311 | NCBI WGS metagenome assembly OLGD01 (sample SAMEA3888917, study PRJEB22519) | human gut metagenome | biome: human gut; feature: human-associated habitat; material: faeces | place: Denmark | collected 2010 | reverse complement strand
TGAGCCACAGGTCGTTCCACCACTTCATGGTCACATAGTCGCCGAACCACATGTGGGCGAGCTCGTGCAGTACGGTGACCACACGGCGTTCCGCGTAGGCGTCGGTGACCTTGGATTCGAACACGTACTGGTCGCGGATGGTGACCATGCCGATGTTCTCCATGGCGCCGGCGTTGTACTCCGGCACGTAGATCTGGTCGAACTTGGCGTACGGGTACGGCACGCCCCAGGTCTTGGCGTAGAAGGCGAAGCCCTTCTTGGTGATGTCGAACAGGTAGTCGACGTCCTTGCTGAAGGCCTTGGCGAGCGCCTGGCGGCAGTACATGGCCATCGGCACGGTGCGGCCGTCTTCGTTGGCGTATTCGGTGTGCCATTCGGCGTACGGTCCGGCGCAGATGGCGGTGAGGTAGGAGCTCATGGTTGGGGTCGGCTCGAACACCCACAGCTTGGTGGTTTCGGCGGCGTGATCGCCGAGCGTGCCTTCCTCGGTGACGGTTTCGTTGTCGGTCACGGAGGAGGTGGGCATGTTGGACGTGACGATCCAGGATTTGGCTGCGAGCACGGAGAAGTCGAACACGGCCTTCAGATCAGGCTGGTCGAACACGGCGTAGACGCGACGGGCGTCCGGCACTTCGAACTGGGTGTACAGGTAGACGTTGCCGTCGGACGGGTCGACGCTGCGGTGCAGGCCTTCGCCGGTGTTGGAGTACTGGCACATCGCCTTGACGGTGACCTCGTTGTGCTCCTTGAGGCCCTTCAGCTCGATGCGGCTGTCCGCGTATGCTTCGGCCGGGTCGAGGGTTTCGCCGTTGAGGGTGATCTCGCTGACTTCGTTGGCGATGAGGTCAAGGAAGCTTGACTCCCCCGGCTTCGCGTCGAAGGTGATGGTGGTTTCGGAGCCGAAATCCTTGGCTCCGCGGGTCAGGTCAAGCTTGACCGTGTAATGGATTGGCGCGGCGATGATGCTTTTGCGTTCTTCCGCTTCGATTCGGGTGAGGTTTGCTCCTGGCATGTCACTCCTTCTTTCTGGTAACAGAAGGCGGCGCGATCAGTTGTGCCGATCACGTCGCCTTGATTCAATTTATGGTAAATTTACGGCTTATTTCGCGGCGTTCAGTCCCATCGCGTCGTCCACGTCCTGCGCGATGTCGGCGACGACGGGGACGATCATCGGCTTGCGGTGTAGCTGTCGTGCCACCCAGCCGCCGAGCGTGCGTCGCATGATCTGCTGCAGCTTGTAGGTGTCGCGCGTGCCGGTCATCATCGCGTCCTGCAGCTGCTCGACAATCTGGTGACGGACCTTGTCGAACTCGCTTTCGTCTTCCGCGACCGCGTTGAGGTAGATCTTCGGGCCGGTGATGACATCCGCGGTTTCGGTGTCGACGACCACGAAGCTGGACACGAAGCCTTCGGTGCCGAGGATGCGGCGCTTCTCGAGTTCTTCGTCGGTCAGTTCGCCGACGGAATCGCCATCGACGTAGACGTAGCCGCACGGCACGGAGCCGACGACCGCGGCCTGGCCGTGGTACAGGTCGACGACGTCGCCGTCTTCGGCCAGCACGACGTTCTGCGGATCGACGCCGGTCTTGACGGCGATCATGCCGTTGGCCACCAAGTGGCGGTTTTCGCCGTGGATAGGCATGGCGCACTTCGGCTTGACGATGTTGTACATGTACAGCAGTTCGCCTTCGTTGCAGTGGCCGGAGACGTGCACGGCGGCGTTGTCTCGGTTGACCACGCGGGCTCCGAGCTGCACGAGCTTGTTGATGACCTTGTAGACGCCATGCTCGTTGCCTGGGATCAGGGAGCTGGCGAGGATCACCGTGTCGAACTCGTTGATGGTGATGTCGCGGTGGTTGCCGTCGGCGATGCGGCCGAGCGCGGCCATCGGCTCGCCTTGGGAGCCGGTGCACATGTAGACGAGCTTGTCGTCCTGCACGTCATGGGCCTGCTTCAGGTCGATGACGGTGTCCTCGGGCAGACGCAGGTAGCCCAGATCTGCTGCGATGGACATGTTGCGGACCATGGAACGTCCGACGAACACGACCTTGCGGCCGTACTTGTGGGCCGCGTCGACGACCTGCTGCACGCGGTGCACGTGGCTGGAGAAGCTGGCCACGATGATCTTGCGCGTGGCCTGTGCGAACGCCTGGTCGAGCGCCGGACCGATGGAGGTCTCCGGCTTGACGAAGCCCGGGACCTCGGCGTTGGTGGAGTCCATCATCAGGAGGTCCACGCCCTTTTCGCCGAGCTTGCCGAATTCCACCAGATCGGTGATGCGGTGGTCGAGCGGCAGCTGGTCGAGCTTGATGTCGCCGGTGTCGATGAGCGAGCCGGCGGGGGTCTGCACGAACACGGCGAGCGCGTCCGGAATGGAGTGCGTGACGTTCACGAATTCCAGGTTGAACGGGCCGACCTTGAGCTTGTCGCGTCCCTTGACCTCGACGAGCGTCGGGTTGATGCGGTGTTCCTTGCACTTGGCCTCAACGAAGGCGAGGGTGAGCTTGGAACCGATCAGCGGAATGTCCGGGCGGAGCTTGAGCAGGTACGGCACGCCACCGATGTGGTCTTCGTGGCCGTGGGTGAGCACGAGCGCCTCGACCTTGTCGAGACGGTCCTTGATGTAGTGGAAGTCAGGCAGGATGAGGTCCACGCCCGGCTGCTCCTCTTCCGGGAAGAGCACGCCGCAGTCGATGAGCAGGATATGCCCGTTGTATTCGACCACGTTCATGTTGCGGCCGATCTCACCCAGACCGCCGAGCGGCACGATACGCATGGAGCCCTTGCGGTACTTCGGCGGGGCGATCAGCACTTCGTCCTGCTGGGGCGCGGTGGATTGCGGCGCGGAATGCGACGGGCGACGGTTCGAACCGTTGCCGCCACGGGATCCACGGGAGCCGCCGTTGCGCGAGCCACCGTTGCCACGGCTGCGGGTGGAGGACTTGGCCTTCTTGATGGCGGTCTTCTCGGACTTCGCGGCCTTAGTGGTCTTGGATGCCTTGACTGCGGTTTCAGTGCGCTTGGCAGCCTTGCTGCCGCGCTTGTGTGTTGTTGTCTTTGTGGTTTCTTCTGTAGCCATTTCCTAGTTGGATTTCTATTACTAATTGTCTCCGCCTATGCGGAAACGAGGAATTTGGGTGCCTGCCGGCGTTCATGCGCGACAGGCCAGTCGCATCATGCGATTCGGTTCACAGCAGTCCCGCGGCGCGCATGCCCTTTTCCGCGCGCACGAGTTCCGCTTCGCCCGGACCGACGTTCGGCAGGCGCATTTCGGTGGAGTCGAGGATTCCACGCACCTTCAGCGAGGCCTTGGCCATCACGGCCTGGAAGCCATTGCCGTTCATCGCTTCGACGAGCGGCGCCAGCTGCACGGAGATGCGCTGCGCTTCGTGGATATCGCCACGATCGAACGCGTTGGCGAGGTCACGCATCGGACCGGCGGCCGCGTGCGCGATCACAGAGATGATGCCGACGGCGCCGACGGACAGGAACGGCAGGAACAGGCCGTCATCGCCCGAATACCAGGTCAGACCGGTCTCCATGCGCTTGCGCACCGCGCCTGCGATGTCGCCGGTGGCGTCCTTGACGGCCTTGACGTGGTCGAGTTCGGCCATACGACGGTAGGTTTCCAGCTGGATGTGCAGTCCGGTACGGCCCGGCACATCGTAGACGATGATCGGCTTGTCCGCGGAATCGTTGACCGCCTTGTAGTGGCGGAACACGCCTTCCTGCGACGGACGGGAGTAATACGGGGCGACCACGAGCACCGCGTCGGCGCCCGCCTCCTGGGTCTGCTCCACCATGCGCACGGTGTGCGCGGTGTCGTTGGAACCGGCGCCGGAAATGACCGGCACGTCCACGACTTCCTTGACGGCCTGAACCAGCTCGACCTTCTCCTCCATGTGGGTGGTCGGAGATTCGCCGGTGGTGCCGTTGACCACAAGACCGTCGGCACCATCCGCCACGAGCTGCCTCGCCAGCTGCTGCGCGGCCTCGAAATCAACGGCTCCGTCAGCCTTCATGGGGGTGACCATGGCCGGAAGGATACGTCCGAATGGAGCAGGATCGAGCAGATGCATAGTACCGTCAGTCTTAGGGCTTGTCATACGGCTAACGGTACTTCCCTCTGCGGACGCTTGCGATTTCATGAGACGCGAAAAGTCACATTTTGGAAGGCCTGCCGACGACGACCGCGACGACGCACTGCAGGAAAGCGACGAACGTGAACACCATCAGCGGCACATGATGGCCGCCGGCGGCCTGGACCAGCACGCCGAACATAAGCGGGCCGAGCGAGGCGATCAGATAGCCGAACGACTGCGCGACGCCCGACAGCACCACGGTTTCGGCGCTGTCACGGCCGCGCAACGCGATCAATGCGAGCGCCACCACCAGGGACGCGCCTTGCGCGCAGCCGCCGACGAACGCCCATACCGGCATGAGATGCGGCAGCAGCAGCATGCCAAGGCCGGCGATCAGCATGGGAGCGCTGGCGGTAAGCGCCGCGCAGACCTGGTTGCCGCGCACGTTCATGAATTTCGGAATGAGCAGGCCGGAGAAAATGCCGATGCCTTGGAAGATGAACAGATGCACGCCGGCGGTGGAGGCGTCGTAGCCGATGGACGCCGAGATGGACGGCATCCAGTTGGACATGGTGTAGAAGGCGGACGATTGCAGTCCCATGAAGGCCGTCACGTACCACGTCATCGGACGGCGCAGCACGCGGGTGAACACGCCATGCGACGATTGCGTGGAACATGCCGGTCGCTGTGCGGAATGCGGGTTTTGTGCGTTGGCCGTCGTGCTGCGATCGCCAATATCATCGATATCGCCAGTATCGCTGGTTTCGATGGTGCCGCCGGCGGAAGCGATAACGACTTTGCGATTGTGCAGGATACGCAACGCCCACAGCACGGCGACGACCAGCGGCGGCACACTCCAGAAGGCGAGTGACGCGCGCCAACCGCCCCACATCTGCGCAAGCGGCGCGGACAGCAAACCTGCGGTGGCGCTGCCGGCGGTGATGCAACCGGAATAGACGCCGGTCGCCATCGCGACATGGCCGGCATAGTCACGTTTCGCGATCACCGGCACAAGAACGTTGCCGACGGCGATGGCGGAGGCGAACACCACCGTGCCCAGCCAGATGCCAACGCCGCCGCCGAACGAGCGGATGGCGTCGCCCGCCGCGATGCACAGCAGGGCCAGCAGAATCGACATGTCGATGCCGATGCGGCGTGCAAGGAACGTGACCAGCGGGCTGACCGCGGCGAAGGCGATCAGCGGAATCGCCGTCAATACGCCCTGCACGCCCTCGCCCCACGCAAGGTCGGTTCCCATTTGGGCGAGGACCGGCCCGACGGCGGCGATGGCGGGCCGCAGATTCAGCGATACGAGGAAGATCAAAGCCACCCACAATCCGGTGGAGGACCGGTCGTACGCCAGCATGTTTCGTTTTGAATTCATTCCGTTCCCATTCCCGCTTCCACTTCCGTTTACCGCCGTTCCAACGGGACGTGCCGCGCCTAGATTTTCCCTATCAATCTTCAAGCTCATCGAGCGCATCGAAGCAATCGTTGATGCCTTCGATACGCGCGTGCACCTCGTCTTCGGTATCGACGAGGCATTTTCCGACTTCGTCCACCATCAGGGCGATCAGGGCGAACGCCGCGGTGAAGCTCGTCAGCACGTGGGAGTTCAGCACCACTTTGAAGAAGGCGACGTTACGGCCGATGACGGCGTTGCGCGCCGAAATGTCGCCAATCACCACCACGGTCAGGCCGCGCTCAAGCATCACGTCGATGAGCCGCGAGAAGAAGGGAAGACGCCGGCCCACGCCGATGATGACGATTACGTCGCCTGCCGCATAATCAACCAGATCTTCGCCTATGGACTGGCCTGGATTCGGCAGAATATCAACGTTTCCGCGTAGCCGCATCAGCTGTTCGCGCATGTGCAGCGCCACGGGATAGCTGCTGCGGTACCCGACCACCGCCACATGCGGGGCCGTGGCCATGGCTTGGCATGCGGATGACAGTTGCGCGCGGTCGATGCCTTCAAACGTGCGTTTCAGGCTTTCCTCGTCACGGCGCAGATGGTCGGCGACCAAATCGTCGCACTGGGTGTGCCGTGAAAGCTCCGGAGAGCCAGGACGATGGACGCGACGCACGTCACGTCTGAATTCGCCCGCGTTCGCATAGCCGAGCTTGCGGTACAGGCGGCTGAGCGTCGGCTGCGAGATGCCGCTCAACTGCGACAATTCCACGGAATTGCAGACCAGCACGTCGGTCAGATGACCCAGAATGAACTGCGCAGCCTCACGTTCCGTCGCAGTCAGCGAATCGAAGGATTCCCGGATGCGCGCCACCAAGCCGAGGTCCGCGGCAGCATTGCCTTCCTCGTCCATGGCGTCCTTCGAAGCCCCCATATTGTCTGAAAGCATAATTCCAGAAGTCACGCTCATCGCCCTTCCCTGCAGTACATTCTCACGCGGCGCATCCGCTCTCCTGACGATGCTACCCCTTGCTTTCCAGGTTCCACCAGGTTTGGCCGCCGACAACTGTCACGACGAATGAAGAATTTCAGATGCCGTAAGCACTGAAATGCATCCATCACAGGCAGTGGCGGCGCCTCTTGGCAACGCGACCCACCATCAGGAGATGACCGACCATGGCAAAAACAGCTTACCCCACACAATCAACATCGCATATCGGGCGGATTCGGCATAGAAGAAACGGTGCCAAACCAGCGAAATGGGCGACTAACGCGGCAACAAAATCCCCGACTGTTGCGAACACTGTTGAACGCGGCATCGCGCCCGGCCGAATGCGAGGCGAACGCGGTGCGCAAGATCGTACGGCTGGTGGCACGCACCGGCTGCCGCACGCATATTCTGCACGTGTCCAGCGGTCTGAGCGTGGACGTGCTGCGGCGGACGAAGGCCGAAGGACTGCCGGTCAGCGCGGAGACCTGTCCGCATTACCTCACGTTGGATTGCGACCATATTCCCGACAACGCCACCGCGGTCAAATGCTGTCCGCCGATTCGTGATCTGCATGAGCAGGACGCGCTATGGGCGGGGCTTGCCGACGGCACGTTGGATGGTGTCGTCACCGATCATTCCCCGGCCAGCGCGGATATGAAAGCCGGCACGCTCGCCACCGCGTGGGGTGGCGTTTCCAGTCTGCAGGTCGGATTCCGCGCGGTGTTGACGGGTGCGATGCGGCGCGGCTTGAGTTTGGCCGACGTCGTGCGGTGGATGTCGTGCAACACCGCACGGCTTGTGGGACTTGACGATCATGGCGATATAACGCCGGTATTGCGGGCCGATTTGGCGATTATTCGCCCGTACGAACGGTTTGTTGTGGATGCTACCGCTTTGGAAAGCCGCAATCCGATCTGCGCCTGCGATGGCATGACGCTTAACGGCGTCGTCACGCGCACGTTTGTAGCGGGGCGGGACGCGCTCTCCGGAGTGCGGGAGGGGAATCTTATCGTTCATCCGTGAATCGGAATCCGTAAATCAACCATTCAACAAAAATCCCCAACCCGCCGACGGCCGGATGTCATTCGATGTCGGCAGATTGGGGACGGACGATAATCAGGTCTCAGCCCAGGTAGGCGGCCGGGTTCTGGGCGAACTTGTCGGCGCAACCGGGGTTGCAGAAGTAGTAGGTGACGCCGCCGTATTCGCGGGTCGCGGCCGCGGTGGCCGGATCGACGCTCATGCCGCAAACCGGGTCCTTCGCAACGTTCGCCGCGGAATCGCCCATATTCGAAGCCATGCCGTGGCCGTCATGACCGCCGCAGCAGTGTCCGGCACCCATCGCGCCCATGTTCTCGGCTTCCTTCTTGGCCTTGTGATCGCTGAACAGTCCCATGATCGTTCCTTTCCGACTGTGCTGGTTGCCATTATTTTTGCTCGGATCGGGCTTGCGTACCCGATACGTCTTGTTTTTCGCCGCCTCCGCGTCCGGATCGAACAGGCGCAGCCGGCTTGCGTTCGTCACCACGCACAACGACGAGAACGCCATCGCGGCGCCGGCGATCATCGGATTCAGCAGCGTTCCGGTGAACGGATACAGCACGCCGGCCGCGATCGCGATGCCGATGCTGTTGTAGCCGAGTGCGAAGCCGAGGTTCTGCGCGATGTTGCGCATGGCGGCGTGCGTCAGGTCGAGCGCGTGCACGAGCCCCATGAGCGAGCCGCGCATCAGTGTCACGTCGGCGGATTGGATGGCCACGTCGGTGCCGGTGCCGATGGCGAATCCGACGTTGGCTCGGGCGAGGGCGGGGGCGTCATTGATGCCGTCGCCGACCATCGCCACCGTATAGCCTTGCGATTGGAGTTTTGCGATTTCGTCGGCCTTGCGTTCCGGCCGCACGCCGGCGATCACATGACGTTCGTCGATACCGACCTGGCTTGCGATGGCGCGTGCGGTGGTCGGATTGTCTCCCGTGAGCATGACGGCTTCGACGCCACGTTTGCGGAGCAGTTCGATGGCTTGGCGCGAGTCGGCTTTCGGCACGTCGGCGACGGCGACGATGCCGGCGAGATGGCCGTCGATGGCCGCTAGGATCGGCGTTTTGCCTTGCTGCGACAGGCGTTCCATGTCGGCGATGATGGCGTCGAGGTTCGTATCGTGGATGGTCTCGGAGGCAATTTCGGAGGTATCGGACGTAACGTCGGGCATGTTGACGTCAAGGTCGTCGATCAGGTCGGTGTTGCCGACGGCGACGGTGTGCGGCAGACCGCGGAAGGTGACGCGCGCGGTGACGCCACGGCCGGCAATCGCCTGAAAATCGGTGGTTTGCGCGAGTTCCGCAACGTCCGCGACGTCGGCTTTTTCCGCAGCTGCGGCAACGATCGCAGCAGCGAGCGGGTGTTCGGAATCGCGTTCGGCGGCGGCGACAATCGTCAGCAAATCATCGGGACGCCGATGCCACACGCCCAACGGCAGCACATCGGTAAGGGTGGGTTTGCCGGCGGTGATCGTGCCGGTCTTATCCAATACGACGGCATTGACTTTGCCGCATGTTTCCAACGCTTCGGCGGAACGGACCAGCACCCCCATGCGAGCCGCGCGGCCAGTCGAGACCGTCACCGACAACGGAGTCGCCAGTCCGAGCGCGCACGGGCAGGCGATCAGCAGCACCGATACCGCGGCGACCAGCGCGTGCGTGACACGCGGTTCGGGGCCGAACGCGAACCACAGCGCGCACGACCATACGGCGATGAGTACCACGGCCGGCACGAAAACGCCGGAGATACGGTCCGCCAATCGTTGCACGGGGGCTTTCGAGCTTTGTGCGGCGGCCACCATGCCGATGATCTGCGCGAGCACGGTGTCCTTGCCGACTTTCGTGGCGCGGTACCGCAGCGAGCCACCACCGTCGATGGTGGCACCCGTCACTTCGCTGCCCTCGGTTTTGGCGACCGGCATGGCTTCGCCGGTGATCATCGATTCGTCCACGGTGGAGCTGCCGGATATGACGATGCCGTCGACCGGCAGCTGCTCGCCGGGGCGGATGGCGATGATGTCGCCGACGCGCACGTCATCGATGGCGATGCTGGTTTCCTTGCCGTCTCGCACCACGCGGGCGGTTTTCGGTTGCAGACCCGCCAATGCGCGCATGGCTTCACCGGTGCCTTTGCGGGCGCGCGCTTCGAGCAGCTGGCCGACAAGCATAAGCGTGACGACCACACCGACCGCTTCGAAATACGGTTCGCGCGCGTTCTCGGGCAGGACGTTCGGTGCGAAGGTGACCACGCAGGAGTAGGCGAATGCGGCCAGCGCACCAAGGCTGACGAGCGCGTTCATCTCCGGCGAGCGGTGGGCGATCGCGGCGAAACCGCTGCGGAAAATCGGCAATGCCGCATAGCCGACGATTGGCAGCATCAGCAGGAACTGCAGCCAGTTCGGCATCGGATACAGCATGAGCATGGTGGAGCCGAATACCGGAATCGTGCAGACGGCCGCCACGATAAGACGGGTGATGAGGGCGCGAATTTCCGATTCCGATCCGCGCGATTTGCCCGAATCACCCGAACCGGACGTTTGGACGGCGCCTTTTTGCGCGCATTGCACGCCTGTTTCCGCGGAACCGGCGGCGGCACCGACACTTGCATGCTTTCCCGGCAGTATGCGCAACGTGCCGTGCAGCATGTTCATACCGCATGCGAAGGGATACTCGCCCGGCTGGTCGGGATGAAGCGTCAGCGTGGTCGTGCGGAAGGCGGGCAACGCAAGATCGACCCCGAAATCGGAGAACACGACATGCGACGAGCATTCGCCGTCTTCCTTGCGATCGAAGATCAACCGCAACGGCATGCCCGCTTCGGCTTCGATGACGGCTGGGTTATACCCGCCTTTGACTTCGACGACCGCTTCCTGCACGCCGTCGCGCAACGGCGCACGATACGCTTTGCGCGGTGCGAAGAAGAACCACAGCACGCCCGCCGTGACGAGCAGCGCCATAATAAGCGCGATTGCGATGTGCATATTCCAGCCGCCTTCCGTCCGTAATTGGCTTTCGATTTCGGCAAACACCATCACAATATACCCCTATAGGGTATATTGGCAAGAAGGACGAGCAAACTTCAGCCGTAGATAAAATTTTCAGCGCAGCGAGGAGGACGATATGAACGCCACACAACATGGGTACGCAAGCGACCAGAAGAGGATCATCGCACGATTGAATCGCATCGAAGGGCAGGTGCGCGGCATTCGGCAGATGACGGAAAACGGCGAATACTGCATCGACATTCTGACGCAGATTTCCGCAGCGGACAGCGCGCTGAAGTCAGTGGCGCTACTGCTGCTCGACGACCATCTGCACCATTGCGTCGCCAAAGCCGCGGCGGAGGGCGGTACCGTCGCCGACGAAAAGCTGGCGGAAGTCAGCGCCGCCATCGCACGCCTTGCCAAATAATCGGAACAGATCCGCCATAAAAAACTGCCGACGGGAGACACATGCGCCCGTCGGCAGTTTGAAAAAGAATTACGGTTACAGGTCGAGGAACTGGTCAAGGCCGACGGTCAGCCCCGGATAGGTTCCGGTGGAGACCTTGCGCACGGCCAGCAGCACGCCCGGCATGAAGGAGATGCGGTCGAAGCTGTCGGCGCGGATGGTCAGCTGTTCGCCGGAGTTGCCGAACAGCACCTCCTCGTGGGCGTTGAGGCCACGCAGACGCACGGCGTGCACGTGGATGCCGTCCACCACCTGGCCGCGGGAGCCGCCATCGGTTTCGGTGGCGTCCGGAACCGGACCCAAGCCGGCCGCCTTGCGCGCTTCGGCGATGCCCTGCGCGGTGTGGAAAGCGGTGCCGGACGGGGCGTCCACCTTGGTCGGGTGGTGCAGTTCGATGACTTCCGCGGATTCGAAATACGGCGCCGCGACCTTTGCGAAATGGTCGGCGAGCACCGCGGAAATGGCGAAGTTCGGCGCGATGAACACGCTCTGGCCCTCACGCGGAGCTGCTGCGAGCGCGGCACGCACCTGGTCGAGCTTCTCTTCGGTCCAGCCGGTGGTGCCCACCACCACGTCGACGCCCTGCTTGACGAGCGCGGCGACGTGGCCGTGCACGAGCTTGGCGGGAAAGCATATGGTGTCCGAGGTCACGCTCGACAGCCCGCTCTCGTAGATGGCGCGGGTGCTCTC
>OLGD01004412.1_pt1 | contig 11664 bp, 12 predicted proteins | sample 1605311 | NCBI WGS metagenome assembly OLGD01 (sample SAMEA3888917, study PRJEB22519) | human gut metagenome | biome: human gut; feature: human-associated habitat; material: faeces | place: Denmark | collected 2010 | reverse complement strand
GGCCTTACGCCTGCTCCTCCCCCTCCTTTTCCCCTCGGAAATTCAGATACGCTTTGATGAGGAGGATCGCCCCCAGGTAGAGCCAGCATATCCCCACAGCCAGCTGTATCACGTCGTCTGTCACCATGCCGTCCTGCAATAGCACCGGATCGCTTACGGTAAATACAAGGATCCCCAACAAACCAATGCCCATGCTGCACAACCCATGCACCCAGTGTCTGGCGCCAATCTCCAGATAGGCGTTGCGAAATACCGCCCCCGTGATAAAATACAGGCCGGGCAAAACGAGCAGGGCCGTCATCTGCACCATGATGGAGGCCCAGGGCCGGCGCATACATAAAAGGATGTTGATGACAATAAGGATCTCCGTCAAAAACATGGTATGATACCCCAACCGGTACCGGGTAAACAACTGATATTCATCGTATTTCATCCGGCTAATCCTCCCAAAAAAGTTCGTCCAGCGTCTTGCCCAATGCCCGGCAAATGGCCCGGCATAGCTTGATGCTGGGGTTATATTCCCCTTGTTCGATGGCGTTTACCGTTTGCCGGGATATGCCCACAGCCTCCGCCAGGTCCTTTTGGGTCATATCCCGCGCCGCCCGGGCCGCCTTGAGCTTCAAATTTCGTCCCATTGAATTTCCTCCTGGTTATAGGCTAGCATACCGGCTGCAAAAAGTCAAATATATACGACTTTTTGTCAAATATATTTTCTCTTCAATTTGTCCATCCCGCGTTCTGTTTCGGCGAAACGGGGAATATCCATAGAGCAAGAAACCATATATAGGAAGCGGGGACAAGAGGATGGAATATACACGGCGCAGACGGCGCAAGCCCGCCCGCCGGTCCAGCCAGCAGGGGAGCACCGGAGCGGGTAGGGCTGTGATCGCCATGCTGATGCTGGCGGGCATCGTATATCTGGTATCCGCCAGCGCGGCGGGAACGTGGCTGGCGGAAAAGGTGATGGCGCCGGCCTTTGAGGCGCTTGCCTCCCTGGGGCGGGAGCAGGAGGAGCTGGAAGAGCCGGGAACGGAGGATGTGCAGCAGGTGAGCCTGAGCACGGCCCCGTCCTCCCGGAGCGAAGACATCGCCCTGCCGGCTCTGACCTGCTATACGCTGCAAATGGGGGTATTTTCCTCGGCGGAAAACGCCCAAAAGCAAAGCGACACCCTGAAGAGCCAGGGCGCGGGGGGATATATCCTACAGGATGGGGACCGGTACCGGGTTTTGGCGGCGGGATACGCCTTGGAATCCGAGGCAAAGGAAGTGAAAGACAGGCTGGTGAGCGAGGGGATGGACTGTACCGTCTATACCATGGAAGCGCCGGGCGCCACCTTCCGGGTCAGCGGGGAGGAAGGCCAGCTTGCCCAGGTGGAATCCGGCTTTTCCGCCCTATACCGGGCCCAGGAGGCCATGACCCAGGCGGCCATCGCCTTTGACCGGGACGGGCAAAGCGTGGCGGATGGCAAGGCGGCGGTGCAGCAGATCCAGCAGGATCTGGAGCAGGAGATGGCCGCCCTGGCCGCCTATGGAGACAGCGCCCCGGCCATCGCCAGCCTGCTGGCCTGCAAAGGGGAATATACGGCCGTCCTCTCCCCGCTGGCGCAAAGCGACGCCGCCTCCCATGGGGCGTTTGCCGCAGCCATGAAATATGCCCAGCTTGCCATGACCCATTCCTATGAAAAGATGGTCTTTGCCCTCACCGCATAACCGGCAAGGCGCCGCTGGTCCCCATGGTAAGCCAAATCCGTGGCGCCGTTGGCGTTGCAACGGGCCGGACAAAGGGCCTTTTCGCGGATATTCTCCACATCCCGGGCGGGCATTTCATGCCGCCCCTGGAGGGCGCCGCCAATCCCGGATCCGAGGGCGGCAGACTCTTTTCCGGATCGCAATAATCGGTGCAGCGGGCCATGCCATGGCCCGAACTCCAAGGTTTCCCGGCAGGCCGGGCGCAAGCCCGTAAGCCTGCCATTTTTTTGTGGATCCCCATGGGGACGCAGCCGGGGCCCAGCTTTATGCCGGCGCATCGGCTTTGCCCGCCTGCCGCCAGGCCAGCAGCAGGTCTACCATCATGCCGTAGCTCTGCACGCCGCTTTCCTGCTGGTTGTGCTTCAGGTAGCTGTCGTTGATCTGATCCACCACCGCTTCCACCTGGCCCTCGTAGCTATCCCAATAGGCGTTATATTGCCTAAGATCCCGGATCATGCCGGGGGAATAGCAGTCCTCCCAAACGCCCAGGTAGGCGGAGGGGTTCGCTTTGTACAGCTGGTTGCCGCAATGGATCAGGGCCAGCATCACCCCGGAATAGGCGATGGAGGGGTCCTGGGAATGGATGCAGGCAAGATAGGCGATGAAGTTGGCCTCATCCTCCCGGGCAAAGCCCAGATAATGGGCCATCTCATGGGCGCCGCTGGACAGGAGCAGCAGGGGCGGCTGATGAACGTTGACGTTGGCCTCCGCGGTAAAGGGGATATAGATGCCGGCAATCCCGGCCCAGCTCATCCCCTGGGAAAGCAGCACCCCTTTGGGCGTCCTGGCCGGCTGGGAGAAGAGGGGTACTTCCGCCCCCAGGGCCGCATAGGCGTCTGGAAGCTGGGAAAAGCCCGCCCGCCAGCCCTCCGGCAGGGAAAAAACCCCGTCCGCATCCTGGGATACCTGTTCTCGCAGGGAAGCGGCCTCGGTGGCCAGCTCCCGGCAGAGCGTTTCCAATTCTTCCGCCGGGCGCTCCTGCACCGGCAGGTCCAGCAGCGTATACAAGGTGGGCCGGGCGTAATTGAACCCCCACACCAAATAAAAGGCGTTCAGCAGGATGCCGACAAGGATGGCCAGGGTCAGGACCAGGCGCACCAGCCTTACCAAGGGGCGTTTCCTAAGGATGGTCAAAAGCAGAGTCGCCAGCAGCCATCCTCCGGCCCCAAGAAGCAGGCCGTACAACAGGAATTCCGCTAGGGAAAAGGGGAACAGCCCGCTAATGGCCCCCAAAACGCCGCTGATCCAGGGATATAGGGTTTGCGCGTAGGCCTCCGCCGCCCAGGGATACCGGGCGGCCAGCCTCGGCAGCAGCAGGCCCAGGGGGATCAGCAGCAGCCAGGGCAGTCGTTTCCATTGTTGGGACATGGTACAGGCGTTGGTCTTTTTCATGCCCTTTAGTATAGCATACTTCCCTGCCGGCCGGCATCGTTTGCCACCATATGTTCACAAGCACCGCCCACGGCGCAGGGAACAACAAAAGCGCGCCGCCGGGCCTGGTGGCGCGCAGGGCAGGGATGCAGCTCCCGCCATGGCTATGCGGTGGTATACAGCAGGGGGATCACCCCTTCCGACACGGGCAGCTCATAGGGGATGTCAAAGGCAAGGCGTAGGGTCTGGGCGATATCCTCCACCGGGATCACGTCGCAGGGCAGGCCGGCATAGGCGTCCTCCCAATTGGCCTTTGGGATCAGCACGGTATGTGCCCCCGCCTGGATGGCGGCATCCAGCTTCTCCCCCACCCCACCCACCGGCCGCACCTCTCCTTGTACGGTGATCTCCCCGGTCAGGGCAAGCTTGGGTATGGGCGCCTTGCCGCTGATGGCCCCCATCAGAGCCACCGCCAGGGCAATGCCTGCGCTGGGGCCGTCCATGGGCAGCCCGCCGGGTATGTTGAACCGCACGTCGTAGGCGCTGGCGTCCCAACCCAGGTTTTTCTGAAACGCGCCCAATACGTTTTCCGCCGAGGTTCTGGCGGTCCCCTTTCGCCCCAGCCTGCGGCCTTTTAGCTCCAGCTCCTCGTATTCCACCGCGCCGCCTACCTCCAGGGTCCCCGCCCCCTTGGTGCGGGCAGGTTCCACCAAGCATTCGATTTCAATGGCGATCCCCACGCCCCCGTTGCCCACCGCCAAGCCGATGGATACCCCCGGCTTGGGTTTCTCCGGCAGCTTGGGCGGAAGGTGCCGCTGGCAATTGCTGATCTGGGTCACCCAACGGATATCCCCATCGGTGATCTGCCGCCGGCCTTCCCCATAGGCTGCCCCCGCCGCCAGCTGCACCATGTTTACCGCGTCCCGGCCGGAGGCGCAATAGCTGGCCAACAGCATGGCCGTATCCTGTTCCAGGCCATAGCCCAGCCGGGCGGCTGCTCCCAGGGCGATCCGGCATAGGCTGTGGTCGCTCAGGGGCTTGAAGTACAGCTCCACGCACCGGGAACGCAGGGCGGGCGGCAACTCCTCCGGCCGGCGGGTGGTGGCGCCCACCAGGCGGAAATCCGCCGGCATCCCATTTTGGAAGATATCGTGAATATAGCGGGGAATGCTGGCATTGTCCCCGGAATAGTAGGCGCTTTCAAAGAACACCTTCCGGTCCTCCAGCACCTTAAGAAGCTTATTCATCTGAACGGGGTGCAGCTCACCGATCTCATCTAAAAACAATATCCCGCAATGGGCCCGGCTGACCGCCCCCGGCTTTGGCTGGGGAATGCCCTGGGCCCCCAACGCCCCCGCCCCCTGGTATATGGGATCGTGCACGGAGCCCAACAGGGGATCCGCAATCGAGCGTTCGTCAAAGCGCACACAGGTGGCGTCCACCTCCACGAACTTGGAATCCCCGTCGAAGGGGGAATCCGGACAGCGTTTGGCCTCATCCAGCACCAAGCGGGCCGCGCAGGTTTTTCCGCAGCCCGGCGGGCCATAGATGAGCACGTGCTGCGGATTCGGGCCGCAGAGGGCCGCCCGCAGGGCCCGTATCCCATCCCGCTGGCCGATGATGTCCTCCATTTGGGCTGGCCGCGCACGCTCGGATAAAGGCATACTCAAAGAGCGGGCCCGCATTTGCTTTAGCTCCCGCATTTCCCGGCACTCCTCCCGGGAATGCCGGGGCTTCTTTGTCTCCTGGGCCCCGCTGGACTTGGCCCGCTTGGCCAAAAAATAGATGCTCACCACCAGCACCACCTGCATCACAAGCCATACCCAAATATCTTCCATGCCCATACCCTCCATAAATCTTGAAACTCGCTATGCAGTAGTATGTGCAATCCCCTGGATGGCCTGCGTGGTAATAACAGGTTTTTTGCCTGGGAGCGGCATCTTTTTCCTGATTTTTTGGTTCTTGCCAGGCAAAGCGGCGGCGGCCCGTGGGTCGCCGCCGCCTGGCTGTGGAAATTTGGCATACGCCGCCGGTTTCCGTGTCCCCTTCCGGGACGTCTTTGCGGCAAATCCTCCAGCTTATTCCCCTGGGTTGGCGCCGAAACGGGCCGGGCTACCGGCTCCCTTGGGCTGCGCCATAGGCCCATGGCGGCAGGCGATACATCGCCCATGCCCCCCGGGATGGCTCCAGCCGGTTGCCAACCCCAATGGCCTTCCCGGCAAGCGGTCAGCCTTCCTCCGCGATGCGGCGGCCCATGAGCACCCCCATCACCGAGGCCATCATCAGGCCCCGGGTCCAGCCGCTGGAATCCCCCAGGCAGTGCAAGCCCTGGATGTTGGTGTTCAGGGCTTCATCCATCTTGACCCGGTTGCTATAGAACTTCAGCTCCGGGGAATAGAGCAGGGTCTCCTCCGCCGCAAAGCCAGGCACCACGTGGTCCATAGCCTTGATGAAGTTGATGATGTTGATCATGGCCCGGTAAGGCATGGCGGCAGTGATATCCCCGGCCACCGCATCCGGCAGGGTGGGCCGCACATTGGCCTGGGACAGCTCCTTTGGCCAGGTGCGCTTGCCGTCCAGGATATCCCCAAATCGCTGCACCAGGATATGGCCGGCGCCCAACATATTGGTCAGCTCCCCCACCTTCTGGGCATAGGCGATGGGCTGGTTGAAGGGAACGCTGAAATTGTGGGAGCACAGGATGGCCACATTGGTATTCTGGCTCTTGAGCTCCTTGTAGGAATGGCCGTTGACCACCGCCAGGTCGTTGTCGTAATTCTCCTGGCTCACAAACCCGCCCGGGTTCTGGCAGAAGGTGCGCACCTTGTTTTTGAAGGGGGGCGGATACCCGATGAGCTTGGATTCATAGAGCACCTCGTTAACCCGCTCCATCACTTCGTTGCGCACCTCTACCCGCACGCCGATATCCACCGTGCCGGGCTGATGGGCGATGCCGTGGGCGGCGCAGAGCTTTTCCAGCCAATCCGCGCCCCGGCGGCCGGTGGCCACCACCACCCGCTTGGCCATCACGGTTTCCTCCTTGCCGTTCTCCTGGATGCATACCCCTTTGCACACATCCCCCTCCAACACCAGGTTGGTGCATTCGCAGCCAAAGCGCATTTCTACGCCCCGCTCCTGCAAATGCCGCTCAATGGCCAGATAAATATCCTGGGCCTTCTCGGTGCCTAGATGCCGGATGGGGCAATCCACCAGCTTGAGCCCCGCCTGGATGGCACGCTTGCGGATGGACTTTACCTCCGGGGTATTGGAAATGCCCTCCACCTGGGTGGAAGCGCCGAATTCCAGGTAGATCTGGTCCGCATAGTCGATGGTATCCTGGGCCAGATTTTCCCCGATCAGGGAAGGCAGATCCCCGCCCACCTCATAGCTGAGGGAGAGCTTCCCATCGGAAAACGCACCCGCCCCGGAAAAGCCCGTGGTAATGTGGCAATAGGGCTTGCAGTTTACGCAGTACCCCACCTGGGCCTTGGGGCAATGGCGCTTTTCCACCGGCTGCCCCTTTTCGATGAGCAAAATGCTCTGCTTGCTGCCCTTGCGCAACATTTCCAATGCGGTAAAAATGCCCGCAGGCCCTGCGCCTACGATGACCACGTCTTTTTCCATAGGGTACCTCCGTAAAATCTTTTAACGAAACCTGTAAAAAAATGTTCGACAAGGTTTAGCCAACCCTGCCGAACCGAACCAACTGTATGAACTTATTTCTTCCGTCTTCTAACATGCGTCACTTTCGCGGCGGGGGGCCTCCAACCTGGGGGCCTCCTCCCGGTATTGGAATTTGGGGGCTGCTTTTTTCTCGATCACGTCCTTGGTGATCTCGCAGCTCTTGATGTCGTTGCGGCTGGGGATGTCGAACATGATCTCCAGCATCACGTCCTCCAGGATGGCCCTTAACCCCCGGGCGCCGGTCTTGCGCTCAATGGCCTTATGGGCCACCGCCACCAGGGCGTCCTGGTCAAAGGTGAGCTCCACCCCATCCAGCTCAAAGAGATATTTGTACTGGCGGGTCAAGGCGTTCTTGGGCTGGGTCAGGATGTCGATCAAAGCCGCCTCATCCAGCTGATGCAGGGTGACGATCACCGGCATACGGCCTACGAACTCGGGAATGAGGCCGAATTTTAGCAGATCCTCGGGCAGGATGCCCTTGAGGATCTCGCCGATATCCTTTTTCTCCTGGCTCTGCACGTCCGCGCCAAAGCCCATGAGCTTTTTGCCGGTGCGCTTGGAGATGATATCCTCGATGCCGGCAAAGGCGCCGCCGCAGATGAACAGGATGTTGGTGGTATCGATCTGGATGCACTCCTGCTGGGGGTGCTTGCGGCCGCCCTGGGGCGGCACGTTGGCAACGGTGCCCTCCAGGATCTTCAGCAGGGCCTGCTGCACCCCTTCGCCGGATACGTCCCGGGTGATGGAAGGATTCTCGCTTTTACGGGCAATCTTATCGATCTCGTCGATGTATACGATGCCCTTTTCCGCCCGCTGGACGTTGAAATCCGCCGCCTGGATGAGCTTGAGCAGGATGTTTTCCACGTCCTCGCCCACATAGCCCGCCTCCGTCAAGGAGGTGGCGTCCGCCACGGCAAAGGGAACGTCCAGGATCTTTGCCAGGGTCTGGGCCAGCATGGTCTTGCCGCAGCCGGTGGGCCCCAGCATGATGATGTTGCTCTTTTGCAGCTCCACATCCCCCGCCTGCTTGCCGGCGGTGATGCGCTTATAGTGGTTATAGACCGCCACGGACAGGGCGCGCTTGGCCATATCCTGCCCCACCACGTATTGATCCAGGGTCTTGGCGATCTCCTGGGGCTTGGGGATGTCCTTCAGCTCTGCCTCGCCGTCGGCCTTGAGATAATCGTCGTCAATGATTTCCTGGCACAGCTCGATGCACTCATCGCAGATGTAGACCCCCGGGCCTGCAATGACCCGGCGCACCTCATCCTGGGACTTTCCGCAGAAGGAACAACGCACAGAGCCGTTATCCTCAAAAACCGTCATCCGTTACCTCCTTGGGGGAATGATCGCATCCACCAGGCCATATTGCAATGCAGCGGCCGCGTCCATGTAGTTATCCCGTTCCGTATCCTGGGCCACCCGCTCCACCGGCTGGCCGGTGCGCTGGGCCAGGATCTGATTCATCTTATTCTTGATCTTGATCAGCTGTTCCGCCTGGATGGCCACATCCGTGGCCTGGCCCCGGGCGCCGCCCAGGGGCTGATGAATCATGACCTCGCAATTGGGCAGGGCCTTGCGCTTGCCCTTGGCCCCCGCCGCCAGCAAAAACGCCCCCATGCTGGCCGCCATGCCCACGCAGATGGTGCTTACATCGCACTTGATATACTGCATGGTATCGTAGATGGCCATGCCCGCTGTAACGGACCCGCCAGGGCTGTTGATGTAGAGGCTGATGTCCTTATCCGGATCGTCCGCTTCCAGGAAGATCAACTGGGCCACCACCAAATTGGCGGTATCATCATCGATCTCGCCCCCCAGGAAGATGATCCGATCCTTGAGCAGGCGGGAATAAATATCGTAAGAGCGTTCACCACGGTTGGTTTGCTCCACCACCATGGGTATCAATCCGGGCATATCCGTACCTCCTTTTTCTTGCGGCAGGCCGATCCCGCCGCGGGGTTATTCCTGCGGTTCCTCCGCCGCCGGGGCTTCCTGTTCCGCAGGGGCTTCGGCCGTAGCCGCCGCCTTCTTCTTCCGGGTGGCCTTCTTCTTCGGGGCCACCTCCTTGGCGCTATCCACCAGCAGGGCCAGGGTCTTTTCCACCACCACCTGGTCGGCAAAATACTGCCGGTCGTCCGGCTGGAGGTTCTTTTCAAAATCCTCCACGGTCATGTTGCCGAACTGTTTGGCATATTCCGCCACCTTGTCGCTGATCTCCTCCGGGGTGGCCTCGATGGCCTCCGCCTTGCCGATGGCTTCCAGCACCAGCTGGCTCTTGACCCGCAGGGCAGCGTCGGCCCGATATTGATCCCGCAGCGCCGAAATCTCGCTATTGGTATATTTCAGATAATCTTCCAGGGAAATGCCCTGCATTTGCAGGCGGTACCCCAGATCCTGCAGGAAGGAATCGATCTGCCGCTCCACCATGGCATCCGGAATCTCCACGGTGGCGTTCTCCACGGCCTTGCGCACCACGTCGTTTTCCTTTTCGATCTTGGCGTTCTTTTCGGCCTGTTCCAGCAATTCCTTGCGCTTAGCCTCCCGCAGGGCCTCCAGGGTATCGTATTCGGATACGTCCTTGGCGAATTCATCGTCCAAAGCGGGCAGCTCCTTGACCTGGATACCATTCACCTTTACGGCGAACACAGCCTTTTTCCCGGCCAGCTGCTCCGCATGGTATTCTTCGGGGAAGGTGACCTCGATGTCCTTCTCTTCGCCAACGGCCATGCCCACCATCTGCTCCTCAAAGCCGGGGATGAATTGGCCGCTGCCAATGGTCAGGGTCTGGCCCTGGGCGGTGCCGCCGTCAAACTTGACCCCATCCACGCTGCCGGAATAGTCCAGATTCACCGTATCGCCGTTTTCCACAGGCCGGTCCACATCCACCATCCGGGCTACGCCCTCCTGCAATTGCGCGATGGCGGCATCCACCTCGTCGTCCGTAACATTATACGCACGCTTCTCTACTTCTATACCCTTGTACGCGCCCAGCTCCACCTCGGGCTTTACCGCCACCACCAGGCTGAATACCAAGGGATTTTCCCCATCCGGCAGGGTCTCGATGGACACGTCGGGCCTGTCCACAGGCTCCACGCCCTGTTCCGCAATGGCAGCCTGGTAAGCCTCGGGATACACGATATCGAAGGCGTCGTCAAAAAACGCCAGGGGGCCGTACATATTCTCGATCACCTTCCGAGGGGCCTTGCCCTTGCGGAAGCCGGGCACGTTAAACCGCTTGCCCGCCTTTTGATAGGCCTTCTGGGTCGCCGCTTCGAATTGTTCCGCCGATACCTCGATGGTCAGCTTGACTTTGCTGCCTTCGAGCTTTTCCATAGTTGCCATTTTTACCTCCGAACCTTACGCGTTTTCTTTCTATACTGGGCCACACCCAAACCGGGGCCGTCTTGCTCCCCTCTGGCAAAAGCCGGAATCCGGCCCAATTATATGGTGTACCGTCATACGAAGTATAGATTATCACAACCCGCAGCCTTTTGCAACGCAATTTTTCATGCAAACCTGTGCTTTTCCGTGAACTTTTCGAGACGGCTTTTAGGCCGCCTCCCCCGGTTTTCCCGCCTTCCCAAAGGACCCGGAAGGCCGGCAGGGAGGTATTGCCTTTTCCCCTGGGAGGGCGTATAATGCCTCTTGTATGCCTAATGAGGACAGTTCGCAACCATCCTGTCCGAAAACAAAACTAGGGACAATGGGGCGGCCCCTGCCGCCCTGGAACAGATCGCCATGCCGCGACGTTCAAACATTGTCAGAAGGCGGCCGCCATGCTGGCGGCGTGGCCTTTATCATTAGGAGGTGAAAACAGATGGAAAAACCCTTGTCCCATGTTCAGAAGCTGACCTTTTCGGGGCTGATGATCGCCCTGTATGTGACCGTTCTGTACCTGACGCAAAGCTTTTCCTTTGGCGCGTACCAAATCCGCATCGCAACGAGCCTGTATGCGCTGGCTTATCTGTTTCCGTTCCTGGTCGTGCCCCTGGGGCTTGCCAACGCCATTGGCAACATCTTCGGGGGGTTGGGCATACTGGATCTGGTGGGGGGCTTCGCAGCGGGGCTTGCCACCACAGGGCTGGAGGTGTTGATCCGCCGGGCAAACCTGCCCCTATGGCTTTGCGCCCTGCCCATCCTGTTGATCCCGGGCCTGGGGGTCCCCATTTGGCTCTCCTACCTGTTGCAGCTGCCCTACTGGCCCCTGGCTCTGAGCCTGGTGATCGGCCAGATCGTGCCGGCGGTTTGCGGGGTGGGGCTGATCCACCTAGGCAAACGGATCTGGGCCGCCCCGGACGAAGAAAGGAGCCAAGCATGAGCCAACGCAGCCAAGAGGAATTCGGCACCGTTTCCCTGCTGGGGAACAACAAAACTTCCTATTCGATGGACTATGCTCCCGAGGTACTGGAAACCTTCCCCAACAAGCACCCGGACAACGACTATTTCGTCAAGTTCAACTGCCCGGAGTTCACCAGCCTCTGCCCCATCACAGGCCAGCCGGATTTCGCTACCATTTATATATCCTATGTGCCCGGCCCCCGCATGGTGGAAAGCAAGTCCCTCAAGCTGTATCTGTTTAGCTTTCGCAACCACGGGGATTTCCACGAGGACTGCATGAACATCATCATGAAGGATCTCATCCGCCTCATGGACCCCAAATACATCGAGGTTTGGGGCAAATTCACCCCTAGGGGCGGCATTTCCATCGACCCCTACTGCAACTACGGCCGCCCCGGCACCCGCTGGGAGGAAGTGGCCTGGCAGCGGCTGAGCATGCACGACCTGTATCCTGAGAAAGTGGATAACCGCTGATTTTTAAACTACGGTTTAAAATATGAAAAAACCGTCCAAGCTATG
>OLGD01004410.1_pt1 | contig 11665 bp, 14 predicted proteins | sample 1605311 | NCBI WGS metagenome assembly OLGD01 (sample SAMEA3888917, study PRJEB22519) | human gut metagenome | biome: human gut; feature: human-associated habitat; material: faeces | place: Denmark | collected 2010 | reverse complement strand
TGATGTATGAGGCAGCACGCCAGAGGAGGTAAGGGATGTTCCGGTTATGGGCAAAAGAATTTAAAGACAATCATATGTTAAAGGATACCACCATCTGTGATGACTCCGGGGATACCAGAACCCATAAGGTGTTCCGGGCATTAGATGAGGTGTGCTATACCTTTGATTTGGGAAAACCAATCTGGTTAGACCGCAATGTGGATGAATTTAAGCGGCATGCGAAGACCAGGTTTTATCAGGATAATTTTGTGGAAGAAATTGAATTTGATTTTTTGGAAATTCATGTGATTGAAGAGGATTAAGTAACTGTGTCAGGAGGAAAGAAAATGGAAGGGCAGATGCGCCGGGATACCATCATTAAGATGCTGGGGGAGAAGGGAAAACCTTTGTCCGGAACAGAATTGGCAAAAGAATTAGGAGTCAGCCGTCAGGTGATTGTCCAGGACATTGCCCTGATCCGCGCTGCCGGATACGATGTGATTGCGACAAACCGCGGCTACATCTGCAGCAGCCCGGTGAGAGAGACGCGGGTCTTTGAGGTGAATCACACGGATGAGCAGATGCAGGACGAGCTGAATACAATTGTGGATTTCGGCGGCGTTGTGCTGGATGTGATTGTGCGTCACGAGGTTTACGGAGAACTGCGGGCGGAACTTAATATCAGTTCACGAAATAAGGTGGCACTGTTTATGGAAGAAATCCGGCAGGGAAAATCACGGCCGCTGAAGAATATCACATCAGGGGAACATTTTCATACCGTATCGGCAGACTCGGCGCAGACCCTGGATCTGATTGAAGAGGAACTGCGAAAGAAAGACTACCTGGTGCGGACTGTGAAATAGGGGAAAAAGCCCTTATTTTCACAAAAAACTGTTATTCGAAAAAATTTTAAAATTTTTTCAAAAAGGTGTTGACTTTTCTCTTAGGATAGTGTAATATACATGATGTCAGCGGGAACGAGTGATAAACAAAGAGTTCTAAAGCGACAAAGAAATGTGCGTTTAGCTCAGCTGGATAGAGCGTTTGGCTACGGACCAAAAGGTCGGGGGTTCGAATCCTCTAACGCACGGACGGTAACCGTCCTGGTGAAAACCAGGGCGGTTTTTTCGTATGCAGAATGAAAAATAAAACAAGCGGCCTTTTGGTCAGCAGCCAGACGGCCGCACTTTTTGAAAAAATCATGGGGAAACAACTTGTACGCTCATTGACACAAGTGAGATACATCTCCTATAATAAAGCCAAATTTAAGATCTCGAAAGGGGACAAGTTATGGCTAAGTTAGTAATTGATGCGAACAGAAAGCTTTCAAAAATCAATAAGGAAATCCAGGGACAGTTTTCGGAGCATCTGGGAAGATGTATTTATGAAGGACTCTATGTAGGAGAAAATTCCGATATTCCGAACGTGAACGGAATGCGTACCGATGTTGTTGAAGCACTGAAAAATATCAAAGTTCCGGTATTGCGCTGGCCGGGCGGATGTTTTGCAGATGAATATCACTGGAAAGACGGTATCGGACCGAAAGAAAGCCGCAAAAAAATGATCAACACCAACTGGGGCGGTGTTGTCGAGGACAACAGCTTCGGTACCCACGAGTTTTTTGAACTCTGCCGTCAGATCGGATGTGAAACCTATATCAACGGAAATATGGGAAGCGGTACTGTACAGGAGATGTCGGAGTGGGTTGAATATATGACATTTGACGGGGTATCTCCGATGGCAGACCTTCGTGCGGAAAATGGCCACGAAAAGCCGTGGACCGTCGATTTCTTCGGCATCGGCAATGAGAACTGGGGCTGCGGCGGAAATATGAATCCGGAATTCTACGGAAATATGTACCGCAGATATCAGACCTTTGTGCGTGATTACGATGGAAACAAAAAGATCCGGAAGATTGCCTGCGGCGCCAATTCGGATGATTATGAGTGGACGCAGGAAGTGATGAAAGCATGCTTCCGCAGAATCTCCCCACAGCAGCATGGCATGATGGATGGCCTGTCGCTTCATTACTATACGGTGCCGGAAACCTGGGATCACAAGGGAAGTGCAACGGAGTTTGCGGAAAAAGACTGGTATAAGACCATGAAAAAGACGATGTACATGGAAGAGCTGATCCGCCGTCACAGCACCATTATGGATCAGTACGACCCGGACAAAAAGGTCGGCATGATCGTGGATGAGTGGGGTACCTGGTATGATGTGGAGCCTGGAACGAATCCGGGATTTCTGTATCAGCAGAATACCATGCGTGACGCACTGGTCGCAGGTATCAACCTGAATCTTTTCAACAAACACAGCGACCGCGTCAAGATGGCAAATATCGCACAGATGGTCAATGTTCTGCAGTCGATGATCCTGACCGAGGGGGAAAAGATGGTCAAAACTCCGACGTATCATGTTTTCGATCTGTATCAGGTACATCAGGAAAATGATCTTCTGGCAAGCTCTCTGGAAACGGAGCAGGTTGGTCTGGAAGATGAATACATGGTTCCGAATCTGACGGAATCTGTTTCGGTAGATGCCAACGGTGTACTTCATATTACGATGACGAATGTGGATCTGGAGAAAGCATATCCGGTAGAGGCGGTACTTCTTGGAAAAGAAGTCGGCGAGATCAAAGCCGAGATCGTAACCGGCCATATGCAGGATAAAAACACCTTTGAAGCGCCGGAGACGGTTGGCGTTCAGGGCTTTGACGGTGTGCAGGCAACAAAAGAGGGAATTTCCTTTACCATTCCGGCGTGCAGTGTGCTTCATATCGCCGTAAAATAGGGAAACCATAAAAACCAGAAGATATTTGGGATGAAAAAAGATTCGGTTCCGGAGGAGTTTGATGGACGGAAATACCAGGATCTGTAAAAAATGCCTGCTTCGTGAGATGGACGAGGCAGGCTTTTTTCAGAATATGTATGATTATATTGCAAGAATTCCGGCGGACGATAAAACGCCGGAGGAGGAATACGAGCGGCGGCTTTCCATCTGTAAGGAGTGTGAAAAGCTGCTGTCCGGCATGTGCCGCATGTGCGGCTGCTACGTGGAGATGCGGGCAGCGATTGCACTGCGGGACTGCCCGGGGAAAAAATGGTGACCGAAACGGATTGTAATCAAGCCGGAGCAGAGGCGATTGCACTGCGGGGTTTTGTGAATCAATTTGTTTTTGTCTGCGGTGCGACTTTTGGATCTCTGAAATAGCGGGACAGCTTCGGCACGGAGATGAACAGCGTCAGAAACTCAGCGACCGGAATCGACAGCCACACACCGTTGGTGCCAAGCACGAGCGGCAGAAGCAGCGCGGAGAGAACGATAAAGACGAAGGTTCGCAAAAAGGAAATCAAAGCAGAGGTCTTTCCGTCTGACAGTGCCGTAAAAATGCCGGAGGCGACGATATTCGTACCGCAGAACAGATAGGCGATGGAGAACAGGTAACCACCGTGGCGGGTCAGTTCAAAGCCATAGGTGCCTTTCTGCATGAAAACGGCGGAAATAACAGGAGAACCGAAGGCAGCCACAAGTGCAATGATCACAGAGCTTACCACGACGAAGCGGATACTGATGCGGTAAAGCCGGATCAGCCGCTGTTTGTTCCGGCTGCCGTAGTTGAAGCTGAACACAGGTGCAACGCCGATACTGTAGCCGAGGTACAGCGCAACAAAGAGAAACTGTCCGTACAGAATCGCCGTGATGGCGGCAACACCGATTTCGCCCTCAAATTTCAGCATCAGCATGTTGAAAAGGTAAGTGACAACGGCTGCAGAAAGATTGCTGACCATCTCGGAGGAACCGTTGAAGCAGCTTGTGGAGAGCAGGCCTTTGGAAAATTCCGGACGGGTGAAGCGAAGGCCTTTGCGGGCAAAGGTAAAGTATAAAATGCCGGCAACGGCCGGAATGCACTGGCCAAGGCCGGTGGCAAGGGCCGCTCCCGCAACACCAAGATGGAGCGGAACGACAAACAGATAGTCCAGAAGCATGTTGGTAATGCCGGCGGACACCGTAAGGGAAAGTCCGAGTCCCGGGCGCCCTGCCGTTACAAAGAAGGACTGGAACAGCGCCTGGAGAAGACAGACCGGGGCAAAGAAAAGGATCGTCCGCAGATAGGCGGTACCGTAATCCATCAGCACCGGCGTTGCACCGAGCAGACTGCAGATCTGACGGCAAAACAGGTTGCCGAGCACTGCGCCCAGAATACCGATGATCAGTGTGGTAAGGGTAAGGGCCGAAAAGTTACGGTTGGCTTCCTCCTGTTTTCTCTGTCCGATCTTTGCGGCGACAACGGCGCTGCCTCCGGTACCGAACATGATGCCGACGGCAAGAAGAATGCTGACGGCAGGATAGACGATATTGGCGGCGGAAAGCGCCATGCTGTCCACGTACTGTGCGATGAAAAAGCCATCCACAATACTGTAGAGAGACATAAAGATCATCATGATGATCGATGGAAACGCAAACTTCAGCAGAGAGCGGAAGTTGAAATCCTTGGCGAGTGACTGGCTCATAATCAAAAACCTCCTTTTTATGTGTGAAAAGCCTTTTTCAGACACGCTTTAGATGGGAAAGATTTCTTGTGAAAATTTGAATCGTTTGCTATTATAAAGGATAGGGTAACCCTATAGTCAAGTGCAAAAAAGGTGAAAAACAGGAAAAATTCCGAGAGCACATATTCAGGAAAAGGAGTCAGAAATGGGAAAACAGGAGTATTTAAGCGCGGGGCGATTTGCAGCGCTGGTAGGTACGACAAAGGAAACGCTCTTCCATTATGATGAGATTGGGCTGTTCGTACCAAAAAGAAGAGGGACAAACGGCTACCGGTATTATGCGATGGATCAGATGGAAACGTTTGATGTGATCGGAATGCTGCGGGAGCTGGGCATGCCGCTGGCAGAGATTCGAAATTATCTGGAACAGCGAAGTCCTGAAAAATTCGGAGTACTGCTGGAACAGGAGGAGAAGGTGGTGCGCGAAAAAATGCAGCGGCTCCGCGAGATGCAGCGCTGGATTGGGGAAAAGAAGCGGTTTCTGGCACAGGCATCGGCGGAATGCCGTGAGGCGTTTGAAAAAGATCCCTTCTGTCCTGTGGGAATTCATACCCTGCCGTTGCAGTATCTTGTCACGAATCACAGCGAGTCAGCGGATAATCTGGCAGTCAATCAGAAAATCGGAGAGCTCTATGCTTACTGCGGGCAATACGGAAATCGAAGTTCGTATAATGTTGGGTTTGTTCAGAAACGGGAAACACTGGAAACGGGGAATTTTCTGGATTACCGTGATTTCTATCTAATTTTTGATCGTGTGCCGGCGAAAGTGCGATACACGGTTCGGCCGGAGGGAGAGTATCTTTGTTATTATTATAAAGGACCATGGCAGGGAATTGAAGCGGCGTACCGGAAGCTGTTCCGATATGCCACGGAACAGAAATTTTTGCTGGATGACCGCTTTTATGAGGAATATATGGTGGACGCGCTGACCAGTCAGGAAATGGAACAGTATATTACGAGAATCGCCGTAAAAATTTTAAGATAGACAGGTAAGAGGGGAAAAAACAAGATTTTCACAAACTTTTTTCATTCTCCTCTTGACCATGACGCAACGTCACCCATTATAGTGAGGGTACAACAAGTTGAATTGACATAAAACTGAGACGATAAACACACCAAAAAGGAGAAAAAGCATGAAAGTATTAGTAACAGGCGGAGCCGGATTTATCGGCGGAAACTTCGTACATCACATGGTAAACAAATACCCGGATTATCAGATCGTAAACCTGGACCTGCTGACCTATGCAGGAAACCTGGAGACTCTGAAACCGGTTGAGGACAAACCGAACTACAAATTTGTAAAAGGTGATATCGCAGACGAAGCTTTCATCATGGATCTGTTTGAAAAAGAGAAATTTGACGTTGTTGTCAATTTCGCAGCAGAGAGCCATGTAGACCGTTCCATCGAGGATCCTGGCATCTTTGTTCAGACCAACGTAATGGGAACCCGTGTACTGCTGGATGCTTCCAGAAAATTCGGCGTAAAGAGATATCATCAGGTATCTACCGATGAGGTTTACGGAGACCTTCCGCTGGATCGCCCGGATCTGTTCTTTACAGAGAATACCCCGATCCACACCTCCAGTCCGTACTCTGCATCCAAAGCAAGCGCAGACCTGTTTGTACTGGCTTACCACAGAACCTTCGGTACCCCGGTTACCGTTTCCAGATGCTCCAACAACTACGGCCCGTATCACTTCCCGGAAAAGCTGATTCCGCTTATGATCAGCCGCGCACTGGCAGACGAAGAGCTTCCGGTATACGGAAACGGTGAGAATGTCAGAGACTGGCTGCACGTATCCGACCATTGTGAAGCAATCGACCTGATTATCCATAAAGGTAAAGTAGGCGAGATTTACAACATTGGCGGACACAACGAGAGAACAAACCTTCAGGTAGTACAGACCATCCTGAAAGCTCTGGACAAACCGGAATCTCTGATCAAATACGTAAAAGACCGCCCGGGCCATGACAGAAGATATGCAATCGACCCGACCAAGATCGAGACTGAACTTGGATGGAAACCAAAATACAATTTCGATACCGGAATTGCACAGACAATCCAGTGGTATCTGGACAATGAAGACTGGTGGAAACACATCATCAGCGGTGAGTATCAGAACTACTTTGCTGAGATGTACAAAGACCGTCTGTAAGAGAGAAAAGTGAAATGCAAAGGCCGCAAAAAAGCGGCTTTTGCGAAGGAGTGGTGGATATGGATCAATATTATACCACTGGTGAATTTGCCCGGATGGCCCATGTGACCATTCGGACAATTCGCTATTACGACAAAAAAGGGCTGCTGAAGCCAAGCTTTATCAACGAGTCCGGTTATCGGATGTATTCGGATGAGGATTTTCTGAAGCTGCAGAAAATTTTATCGCTGAAATATCTCGGATTTTCCCTGAATGAGATCGGAAATATGACGATTCACGATACGAGTGCGGATATTCTGAAATCATTGAAAATGCAGATCGGACTTGTGCACAAGAAGATGGAAAATCTGGAGCAGATGGAAAAGGCGCTGCAGAATACGACACAGATTCTGGAGGAGACGAACCAGATCGACTGGACCGGCATTCTGAACCTGATTCATCTGACCGATATGGAAAAGATGCTGGTGGAGCAGTACAAAAACGGGGAAAACCTGAATATCCGTATTTCGCTGCACGAGCAGTATTCCCAAAATAAAAAGGGATGGTTCCCGTGGCTTCTGGAACAGATGGATTTTGACGGTGCGCGCCGGATTCTGGAGATTGGCTGCGGAAACGGACAGCTCTGGAAAAAAGCGGAGCCATCCGTGCTGAAAGGAAAGTATATCTGTCTGTCTGACCTGTCGGACGGCATGATCCGGGATGCGGCGGAAAATCTGGGAGAAGAAAAGGCATCCTGTTTTGATTTCCGGACACTGGACTGCCAGAAGCTTCCGTTTCCGGATGCGGAATACGACCGGATTATTGCAAATCATGTTTTGTTCTATGTCCAGAATCTGTCCCGCGGTCTGCAGGAAATCAGCCGTGTGCTTTCAGATGACGGCGTGTTCTACTGCAGTACGTATGGAAAAGGCCATATGAAAGAGATTACCGATCTGGTACAGGAGTTTGATCCGCAGATCAATCTTTCGGAGGTGGCGCTGTATACTATTTTTGGTCTGGATCACGGAGAAAAGCAGTTAAAGCCTTATTTTGGCAGCGTAGAGAAAAGAATCTACGAGGACAGTCTCTGGGTCGACCGGCCGGAGCCGCTTCTGGACTATATCCTTTCCTGCCATGGAAATCAGAATGAGTATCTGTATCCGAGACAGCGGGAATTCAAAGAATTTCTGGAAAAGAAAATTCAGAAACACGGCGGAATTGCGATCACAAAAGAAGCGGGTGTGTTCATCTGCAGAAAATGAAATGGGTAAAACGAAAAAACGTGGAGGCCGACATGGAAGATGTGGGTCTCTTTTTTGGTAAAAACAAAGGCAGAGCATGTTTTTTTGTTGCCAGAGATCACAAAATGATGTATACTATAATAGAATGTCTGAGTGTGTGTGACTGGGAGAAAGAACTACGGTTCACACGGCAAGGAAATGTCTGCTGTTTCCTGTGCCGGGCAACTTAGAGTATGTAAAGAAACACAAAAGAGGGATAAGGTATGAAGGATTTATTTGATGTACACTGCCATATGGTTCCGGGGGTAGACGACGGTGCATCGGATCTGGAAGAGTCTCTGGCCATGCTGAAAATGGAGTATCGGGACGGAGTCCGAAACATCATCGTGACACCGCATTATCGGCGTCGGATGTTTGAAACACCGGCAAAAAAGGTACATGAGCAGTTTCAGAAGCTGCAGGAGGCGGCAAAAAAGGAGTATCCGGATCTGTCGCTTTATCTTGGATGTGAGCTTCATTCCAACATGGATCTTCAGGAAATTCTGGAAAAACGAAAATACGTGACCATGGCCGGTTCGTCTTATGTTTTGCTGGAGTTTTCCGAGGGAGATTCCGCACAGCATATCCGTGAGAGAGTCTACAATGTACTGTCCTGCGGTTACGAACCGATTATCGCGCATGTGGAGCGCTATCAGGCAACGGTAAAGAGCGTCGGATTTTCCAGCGATCTGGTGGATATGGGCGCAAGACTGCAGGTGAATGTGGAAAGTATACTTGGAAAGTATACGTGGGGGGCAAAACGCTACTGCAGAAAACTGATGAAGGAAGATCTGCTCGGTTTTGTCGGCAGCGATTCCCACAACACAAAAACACGTATTCCCAACATAGGAGCAGGCGCTGCCTATGTTTCAAAAAAAATGGGAGAGGCATATGCCGAAAGGATTTTCCACGATAATCCGATGGAAATCTTAAGGGATGCCGGAGAAATCTAAAAAAAGTCAGGAGAAGAAGATGGAAACGAATCAACAGAATCAGGATGAAATTGAAATCGATTTACTGGAACTGCTTCGTGTGCTCTGGAGCAAAATTGGCTATGTGATTTTAGCTGCATTGGCACTTGGCCTTCTGATGGTACTGGTCAGCAAAGTATTTATGAAGCCGCAGTATGAATCGACGACAAAAATGTATGTACTGTCAAAACAGGACAGCAGCAGTACTGTAACAAGTGGAGATCTGCAGGCAAGTTCTCTTTTAACCAAAGACTATGCGGAGCTGATTCAGAGCCGTCAGGTTGTTGAAACCGTTATTGCACAGTTAAATCTGGATCTTACCTATGAGGAGTTTTTGAACAAAATTACTGTTACTACACAGAACGATACGCGTATCCTTTCGATTACAGTAAAAGACGAAGATCCGTATGTAGCAAGCCAGATGGCGGATGCAATCCGTGTAGCAGCATCAGATCATATTCAGAATGTTATGAACACAGAAGCTGTAAATGTGGTAGATGAGGCGAATATTCCAGATGAGCCGGTAAGCCCAAGTATTAAGAAAAACGGGCTGATCGGTGCAATAGCAGGGGCATTTATCGCGATTGTCATCATCATTATTGTTTATCTGACAAATAACACCATCCAGACCTCCGAAGATGTAGAACGTTATCTGGGTGTCAGTACACTCGGCATAATTCCTCTTGCAGAAGGACAGAAAAAGAGCAAGAAGAAAAACAAAAACGGCCGTGGAAGAAAGAAATAAGGGAGGATACGGAACGTGAATCAGGTAGTAGTAAAACAGGAAAAATCAGGCTATCAGATTGTGGAAGCCTACAAATCTCTTCGGACCAACCTTCAGTTCTGCGGAGAAGATAAGAAAGTAATCGCGGTTACAAGCTGTACACCAAATGAGGGAAAGAGCAGTGTTTCTATGCAGCTCGGCATTTCTCTTGCAGAGAGCGGAAAAAGAGTGATTTTGATCGATGCCGATCTTCGGAAATCGGTTCTTCTTGGAAGAACGAAAACACAGAAATCTGTTCGCGGACTGGCACACTTCCTGTCCGGTCAGGCAACTCTGGAGGATGTCATCTGTTCTACCAATGTAAAGAACTTTTACATGATTTATTCCGGCCCGTTTCCGCCGAATCCGGCAGAGCTTCTGGGGGGAAAGAACTTCCGAAGTCTTTTAAATGCACTTCGTAAAGTTTACGATTATGTGATTGTGGATACTCCTCCGCTTGGAAGCGTTATCGACAGTGCAATCGTTGCAGAAATCTGTGATGGTTCAATCATGGTCATTGAGTCCGGTGTGATCAGCTATCGTTTTGCACAGGAAGTAAAGAGCCAGCTCGAGAGAAGTAACTGCCCGCTGCTTGGCGTTGTCCTGAACAAGGTGGATATGCAGAAACAGGCGTATGGTAAATACGGAAAATACGGTCAGTACAAATATGGAGATTACGGCCAGGAGGAGGACGATTAACTGCCATGAAAAAAGGGATTGTTGCAGGTTTGATTGTCCTGTGCGTGGCGCTAGGAGCCGGTACAGCAGCTGTCGTAGTGACGGACGACCGAAAAGGCCCGGAAATCGAGCTTCCAGCTGATGGGGATGTAACGTATGAGGAAGGCAGTGATACAGCGCCTTTGCTGGAAGGCGTTACTGCAACGGATGAGAAAGACGGAGATGTGACAGATTCGCTGATGATTGAAAACATTTTCCCGAACGATGACCATACCAGTGCATCGGTTGTCTATGCGGCAAAGGACAGTCACAATAATGTATCAAAAGCAACACGCCGCGTGAATTATAAAGCTGCAGCGGAAGATACCCCGGCGGAAAATGAGGCTACGCAGGAAACGGATAACAGTGGGGCGGCAGATGAGTCTGCACCGGCAGCAGAGGAGCCGCAGCAGAATGACACAGAGGGCACAAAAAATGAGACAGATGCGCAGATGGAAATCGAAGCACTGCCGGCGGAAAGCCCAAAACTGTACCTGAATACGTATGAAGTAACAGTGGAAGCCGGAAACAATCTGGACAAAACCAGCTATATCAAAGAGATGACCGATGATGCAGACAGCCAGGAGTCACTCTTTAACCAGATTGAGATCGACGGCGATGTGGATACTGCAGTGCCGGGAGATTACACGCTGACGTATCATGTGACGGACAGCGATGGAAACAGATCAAATGCAGCGGTGCTTACCGTACACGTTCAGTAAGAATAGAAGAACTGCTCTGATGGGGATGCCCGATCGGGGCAGTTCTTTTTTCAAGTTTTTACGGCGCGAGTAAAATTTGACAGCCCAAAATGAGTATGGTAGAGTGAGAAAGAAAGACGGCAGAAGGGGGCAGAGGAGATGCTTCGAATCTGGCAGAAAACAGAAAAACAGCCCCGGCAGGCGCGCCGCCGCAGTAAGCGGCGGTGATTTCCGCGCCGCTCATAGGTGCAGAGCACATCCGGTTGCGAAAGGTCACATTGCCTACAGTCAGCGGACTGCAGAGATGGGGAAACTTACGTTGCATAAAAATCGCCTCATTTCAAAAATTAAATTCTCTGCAATCAGCGTACCATATTAGAAAAGCAGTGACAATATTGAAACAATTTATAACCGGTTATAAGCTCGTACCAATTTTCAATGGATATCATGAGAGAAATAGATGGCTCATAACAAAATGCTTTTGTAGTGAAATAATCGAACCGATAACATATTTTGCGGCGGATAAGAAAATCGTTCCTGCCTGTTAAAAGAATCTCTCTTAATAG
>OLGD01004409.1_pt1 | contig 11670 bp, 20 predicted proteins | sample 1605311 | NCBI WGS metagenome assembly OLGD01 (sample SAMEA3888917, study PRJEB22519) | human gut metagenome | biome: human gut; feature: human-associated habitat; material: faeces | place: Denmark | collected 2010 | reverse complement strand
AAAAATAGGCCGAACTGCAATCAATCGTCGTAGTGGCCTTTACACTGCAGGAGCTCGACAATATCGTCTTTTACCCGATACACGATACGGTTGCATTCGTCAATGCGGCGGCTCCAAAATCCGCTTAATTCGCCTCTGAGCGGCTCCGGCTTTCCGATCCCGTCAAACGGGTCACGCTGAATGTCCCGCAGGAGCTGATTGATGCGCCGAAGGGTGCGCTTGTCCTGCGTTTGCCAATAGATGTATTCCTCCCACGCATGTTCGGTGAACAGGATTCTACTCATTTTCCATAGCCTCTAATTCATCTATGGATTTCGATACTGTTTTCCCATCCGACAGCTGTTCCCGACTGCTGCGGAGCGCTTTCAGGTTGGATTCGGAATAAAACGGATCATAGGATACCTCGAACGGAATACGCCTTTCACGAGTCATTTTCTTGGCGAATATCGTCATAGCCGTAGACATATTCATTCCAAGCTCATCGCACACGTGTTCAAAGTTGCGTTTCAGTTCTTCGTCCATTCGGATATTGATATTGGTTTGCGGCATTATCATCACTCCTTTATCTATATTATATCGCAAAAAAACCGACATTGTCAATACATTGTGTAAACAATGTGCAAAGCGTGAGCAAGATACCTGTTCGTCTGAGCAGGCGTACGACAACACACCGGCAGAAAGGAAGACACACAGATGAGCTACATCAAACTGAACGGGCGGACGTTCGACGCAGACGTGGCGATCTCGGCGTACGAGCGGAATTTCAACGTCGTAGACGGGCAGAACGCGGGGCGCACGATGTCGGGACTGATGACGCGCGACATCATCGGCACGTACATCGGGCACACGCTCACCGTATTCCGGCGCGGGGACAATTATGCCGGTCTGGATGCGTTCTGGAACTACCTCATCGAGCATTCGGTGGATGACAGCGTGCTGCTCGAAGCCGCCGACGGCCAGACGACGATATCGTATCAGGCGTATTATACCGGCGGCACGCAGGCGCTTGATCATGTGGCCGGCGGCGTCAACTATTGGGGCGAGATCAGCGTCAATTTTATCCCCATTGACGCGCAGAAGCGCCCTGCGTCGTAAGGCGGTGCAGGATGAGCACAACCACCATCCTCTACAGGGACATTGCACCCGGTGCAATCGACGGCGCGCAGATCACCGCGACGGAGGCGACCCCGTTTTCCGACCCGTCTATGCTTGCGGATGACGAGCATTATGTTTCGCAGGCTGCCACGCTGGAGCGCAACGTCTGGACGCTGGACGGCACGCGCAGAATATACGGCGGCGGTACCGAGCCGTACTGGTCCTCCGTGCTCAGCGGCGATGACTGTACGCTCGACCCTGCGCCGGTCGTCACGCTGACGCTCGACGGAACGTATACCTCGCCCGGCATTACGCTTGTTTTCGATACGTCCTCGTCCGGCGGGTATTGCAGCGACGTGCTGATCTGCTGGTACCGCAGCGGCGCGCTGCTGACCGAAAAGGCCTTTTCGCCGGACAGGAGCATATACTTCTGCCAGACGACGGTCGAGCAGTTCGACAAGGTGGAGATCACGCTCCGGAAGACCGCCCTGCCCGCATGCTATGCCAAGCTGTCGCAGGTCATCATCGGCGTCACCCGTGTGTTCGATATGTCGCAGATCCGTTCGGCGCGGGTCGTCGCCCAAACCGACCTGCTTGCGCAGGAGCTTCCCGCGAGCGTGCTGGAGTGGGTGCTGGACAGCTCGGAGGACGTCGAATACATCTTTCAGGAAAGACAGCCGTTCGAAGTCCACTGCACGGGCTTCGGCCAGCAGGAGGAATCCTCTTCGACGGTCGGCGTATATTACCTGTCCGACAGCAGGCGCACGGCAAAGCGCATATACAGCCTGAACTGCGAGGATGCGATCGGCGTTTTGGAGCGCGACAGCTTTTCCGGCGGCGTGTACAACGGATATTCCGCCCGACAGCTCATCTCGGACATTGTGGACGGACAGTTCGAGGTCGTGTATGACCCGTCGTCCGGCATCGGCGACGAATCGCTGACCGGCATTCTGATGCCGTCCACACGGCGGGAAGCGCTGCAGCAGGTGCTGTTTGCCTTCGGCGTCTGTGCGGCGACCGACGGCGGGGAGACGATCCGCATTTTTTCGCCCGGCGGCACGCCGGAGAGCATCGGCGCCGGCCGTACATATACCGGCGCGTTGGTGGATACCTCCGCAGTCGTTACGGCGGTCAGGGTCACCGCGCATACCTACACAAAGAGCAGCGACGGCGGCATCGAAATCGGCGGGGAGAGGTACAGGGATACGGAAACCGTTTACACGGTGGAAAACCCCGACGTAACGTCCAACACCAAGACGAACGTCGTCGAGATCACCGGCGCGACGCTCGTATCTGCGGCGAACGGACAGGCCGTCGCGCAGCGGGTATACAATTATTACGCCAAACGGGACGCCGCCCGCGCCAAAATCGTATGGCGGGGCGAGAAGCTCGGGGACGCGGTCACGCTGCCGAACCCGTGGGGAGGCACGAACACGGGCAACATCGTGCGGATGGACCTCACGCTTTCGAACACCGTCGCCGCCGACTGCGAGGTGGTTTGATGCCGTATGTATCGATCCCCCGCATCGAAAGTGCGGCGGTCACACCGAACCCAGCGGAGATCAACGGTGCGGCGGCGCTCCTCGTGGCCGTCGCGGAGCAGCAGGTATGGGTCGACCCGCCGGTGGTCTATGCGGGCGAGCTGTACGCCGGAGAGCAGGAGTTCGGCTGAAGCCGAACTCCCGTAGTTCAGCCGAAGGCTGAACTTGTATGTGCTTTGCGCGAACCTGTAGCGGCCAAAGGCCGAACGTTTGTACAGTAGTTCGGCTGAAGCCGAACTACCCAAGTTCGGCCAAAGGCCGAACTTGTGCGCAAAAAGGTGAATCGTAAATGAGTAAATCGTAAATGAGCAAGCGGAAAGGAAGAAAAAGCAATGGCAATCACACAGGTACGGGCGCAGATCAACGGGACGTGGTACACGCTGACCGCCACGGGCACGGCGGGTCAGTACACGGCGCAGATAACGGCGCCGGGCGCGACGTCCTACAACCAGCCCGGCGGCTATTACAACGTGACCGTCGAGGCGACGAACACGGCGGGTACGACCGGCTCTGCCGATGCGTCGACGCTGGAAGGGCTGAAGTTCTACGTCGAGGAACGCGTCGCGCCGGTCATCACGATCCTGTCGCCGTCCGATGGCGCCTATGTTTCCAATAATCAGCAGCCGGTGGTATTCACGGTGACGGATGAATCCGGCGGGTCGGGCGTCGACCTCGACTCGGTCGTTGTCAAGCTGGACGGCACCGCCGTATCCGCTGCGGAGGTCACGCATACGGCGATCACGAACGGCTACAGCTTTACCTATACGCCGTCGGCGGCGATGGGGGACGGCGCGCACACGGTGTCCGTCGAAGCTGCCGACAACGACGGCAACGCGGCGGCGGCGAAGAGCACGACCTTCACCGTAGACACGGTTCCGCCGGCACTGAACGTCACCTCTCCCGCCGAGGGGCTGGTCACCGCGACGGCCGCCCTTGCCGTGTCCGGCACGACCAACGACGCGACGAGCAGCCCCGTCGTGATCACCGTCACGCTCAACAGCGCCGATCAGGGGCCCGTGACCGTGCAGGCGAACGGCTCGTTCTCCAAGACGGTGACGCTGGCCGAGGGCGCGAACACCATCGTCGTCACGGCGACCGACGCGGCAGGCAAGGTGTCGACGGTCACGCGGAACGTCACGCTGGATACCTCGGTGCCGCAGATCGTTTCCGCCGGAATCACACCCAATCCCGCCGACGCCGGCGCTACCGTCACCATTACGGTCGTCGTTCAGTAGTTCGGCCAATGGCTGAACGACTCGGCAGGAAAGGAGTGCTGCTATGGCAGACACACGAACACTCAGTTGCAGTTCGCTAAGCGAACTGCCCGAGTTCGCGCAAAGCGCGAAACTCGTAGTTCCGCTGCAGAGCGACGTGGTGTACGTCACGGGGACGGTGAATGCCGTGCCGACAACGTGGACGCGGGGCGACGGCGACGCCTGGACGACGACGGCGGACAGGTCCGCGGACGACGTGTACCGCGTCGAGCTGGAAATGATCACCGCCGCAGGGAGGACGTACACGGCCGCCGTCACGCTGTACTACGGGCTGCTCAACCTCATTACCGACCGCACGCAGGCCGACGCGGACGAGGTGAAGCGGCTTGCGGCGAAGGGGTATGCCGCAATGACGACAGAAGAAAAAGCCGCCTGGGACGCCGGCTTGAAGGGCGCGTACAACGCGTCCGACCTCAACCGCGTCGGGAGCGCCGTCGGGTACGTCGCCGGCAGGCTGACGGACGCGGGGTATGGGATAGACGTAAGCCCGCACGTCGGCTGGACGGAGGGCGGGATACCCGACGCAGAGGAGGCGGCCGCGTATCTCGCCTCCGTCGCGGCCGTGCGCGCGGTGCTTGCCGACGCACTCCCCGGCCTTCCCGCGCTGCCGGAGGATATGGACAGGCTGACCTTCGCCGAGGCCAACGCCATCGAGCAGGTGCTGCTTGACGTCAACGCCGCGCTCGACCGCATCCGTGCGGGGGCGTACTATGCGGGAGAGCTTTATGCAAACGATGTTTGAGCGGCCTGCAGGCCGTTCAACGAAACAGAAAGGATGACAAAACATATGCAGGACAGAATTTCCGCCTATCCCGGACGCGTAAAGCTGACGCCGGTCGCGGGACAGGCCGATACCTACGATCTGACGCGCGCCGACCAGCCGACGCAGGAGGGCACGCCGCTGAACAAGGCCTCGCTGCTTTCCGACTCGACGGTGAACACGTGGCAGAGCGGACATCCGTGGGGAAAGGAGAACGCGGCCGTCACGCCGGACGACGTGTTTGCCCGTATCGCTTACCTGCGCGGACAGGCCGGCGGCATCGCCACGCTGGACGCCGCCGGAAAGCTGACGGAATCGCAGCAGCCCGACCCGACGCCTGTCGAAACCTCCGGCACATCGCTGAATCTGACGAGCTATGATTATGCGTTTTCCGGCACGAGCAAGACGGCGACGATCACGTCCCTGCCATCGTCCGGCGTATCCAACGGCATCTATTTCTACGGCTCGGCGTGGGCGACCGGCGAGATGCTGAGCGCAGGGGACGTGATCAAGCTGACCAACAGCAGCGGGAAGACCATCCAGCTCAACACGGCGCAGTCCAGTATGACGTACAGCGGCAACGTGCTGACCATCACCCCGCACGGCTACAGGGACACGAACTGCATCGGCATCTGCCTCCGCTTCCTCCGCACGGGCTCCTACAGCCGCCCGTTCATCACGAAGCTGTACCAGTAGGAGGCGGCATATGTACATCGACATCGTACAGCTTGCCGCGTTCCTCGGCGTCCCGACGGCGGTTACGGGCCTCTGCTTCTGGCTGCTCAGGCGGCGCATCGACAGGCGGGAGGACGAACGCGCGGAGATCGAAAGGGCGAGAAAGGAACTGGATATGGCGCTCATCAAGGGCGTCAACGCCGCCATCGCGCTCGGAGAAGCGACCGCGAAGGCCGTCCAGCGCATTCCCGACGCCCATTGCAATGGGGACATGAGCGACGCGCTGCACTATGCCGCGCAGGTCAAGCACAGCCAGAAGGATTTCCTGACAAAGCAGGGAATCGAGCACTTGCATACGGATTAAACGGAAAGGAGCACATATAATGGATTTTTACGGCATCACGTCCGTGGCTGCGGTCACGGTGATCTGCGCGCTGGCCGCGCAGGTGGTCAAGGCCACGAAGCTGGACAGCAAGTGGCTACCGGTCATCTGCGGCGCGCTCGGCGGCGTCCTCGGCGTCGCAGGCTCGTTTGTCATCCCCGATTTCCCGGCGTCCGACCCCCTCACCGCCGTCGCCGTCGGCATCGTCTCCGGCCTCGCCGCCACCGGCGCGCATCAGGTCTTCAAGCAGCTTTCCGGCGGCAAATCGGAAACGGAGGAAAAGCAGGAATGAATATGGAATGCTCGATCGGCATCGGAGACGATTATTTGACGCTGGAGTTGAACGAAGTCGGCAAAGACGAAACCGATAGGGTCTATGCGTCGTACCTGATCTCCGAATTTTACAGAAACGCGCTGCGCATCGGTAAACCGCACAGGCGAAACAGAAGACAGGCAGGCCGCATTCGGACTGAAACGGATTATGCCGCACGCCGGTCATGACGGAAGGCCGAAACGAAAAGCCGCCGCGGTTTTTGCCGCGGCGGCCGGGGAAAGTTAATTGGCTTTATATTCATATCTTGTTTTCAGGTCATTATACCATCCAAATTGAATGAATCCGTCCCTTTGCAGTCTGCCCACCACGATGCCGGCGTCAATCCCGATGTCTTCAGAAAATTTTCGAATTGCGTCTCTACTGAAAATTTTTCGATTTGTAAATTTTAGGAGAACATTAGAGGGAATCAGCCATTCAGCGGCAAACGCATCTGCTTCTTTCTCATTTACTGACGAAATCCCATCTTTATGGTTAAGATGGCCGAGCAAAATGTGGCCGAGTTCGTGGAACAGGCTAAACCAGAATATGTCGGCGGATTTTCCACGAACGGTCAATCCCATGACGATCTTATTGTTGTCATAAAAGGTGGCGCCGTTAAGAAATGATCCGCTGATATGCGGCAGAAATATCAGCGCAATTCCACATTCTGCGAAAAGTGTTTGCAACTCATCGCAAAATATTTGCGGGTCTTTAGATGTCATTGCGCGTATTTGGGAAAGATGTTTTTTCAGTTCTTTCAAATCAATGGGAGAAACATTTTTGTTCCTTGCTTCAAGTTTTGCTTTCTGCGCCCATGCAAGAAGTGCAAAATCAGTTTTTTCCGTGACGGACAGCCTTCTACAGGCAATTTGGGGGAGCAGAGCTTCATTTTCCAGTTTATCAAGGCTCACAACCTCAAAAAACTGCCGCAGGCAATTCACCTTTTCCTCTGTTTTTTGCGTGGGTCGCAGCCATCCTAATTTTGCCATTTCGTTATATGGAAATTTTTTTACCAGTTCTTTATCAGCATCCATTGCATTTTCCTTTTCGGCCTTGATTATTTCTTCGCGATAAAGCGCTTCCAGCCGATTCCAGAACCGTGCCGGAAGGCCGAGAACGGTCTCCAGCCTGTACGCGGTTTCAGGAGTGAGCTGTACATCACCGTTGATCAGATGACTGATATGCTTCTCCGACATTCCCATACGGGCTGCAAATTCTTTCTGACTCATTCCGCGATCATCAAGCTGTTCTTTAATGGTCGCCCCAGGTGGTACGGCAATATAATTTCGGCTTCTGATCATTGCGGTTCCTCCTTTTGGTTACATGTATCAAATTCAATGATAGTCTATGATTTCTATAATGTATGCGATTTGTATTTTATCATCTTTTTTCTCAAACACAAGTCTTTGGGGATGGATCAAATCCATAGCGTATTGTCCTTGACGATCATTTTTCAAAGGATGACATCTTCCGACGCGATATTGAATCATCTCTTCGACCGTGTCTGCGGCTTGTATTTGCATTATGCGCTGCTTAATCTTTTGAGACATATTACCGCCATATATCTTTTCTGAAACAGCAGCTTGTGTACATATTTTTTCGATCTTTTTGTTTTTATATTCTATTTTCAAAAAGTCGTCCTCACAATCCCGCGTTTACCTAACAGGTTAATTATATTATACCATGCGTTTCAAGATTTGTCAACGTTTGCAGAAAATATGAAGGGAGAACTTTCTATGTCAACCGTCAAAATCTATCTCGCGCCGGCGAACCATTACAATGCCTACTGCATCAGCGGCTACGATGAGAAAACGCAATGCGAGAAGCTGTCAGGGCTCGTGCAGCGGGAGCTGGAGGCATACGAGGGCGTGTCCGTGTATGCAACGACCGTCTTCTCTGAGAGCAGGGACTACAAGGGCCGCCCGGAGGAGGCTGCGGCGCTCGGCGCGGACTACTATCTTGCCCTCCACGACAACGCCTACGACGGCGCCCACTGCGGCGCGCAGGCATTCTACCATCCTGACAGCCCACGGTCGAAGGCGCTGGCAACGGCGCTGGCCGAGCGGCTGAACGCGGTCTGCACCCTGCCGGTCACCTTCCCGAATCCGGTTCGGGACGGAATGCAGGCCTTTGACGGCGCGGGCTACGGTGAGATCCGGGAGCCGTACAGGCGCGGGGTCATCCCCGTGATCCTCGAGGTCAATTTCCACGACTACGAGCCGTCGGCGCGCTGGCTCGTCGGGACGCAGCCGCAGCAGGCAAAGGCGATAGCGGAAGCGGCGGCGGCAGCGCTCGGGCTTCAAAAGAAAGGAGAAACCGCAATGACGCTTTACAGGGCAGGCGACACCGTCAGGCCGGTGCGGAACATCACGGTCGAAAACGGAAAGAAGCGGGGACGGCTGTTCGGGGGCGGAAGCTGGACGATCTACGAGGACAGCTATACCGTCAGGCAGGACAGCCGCGCGGACGGCCGGACGGTTCTGGCGGACGAAAACGGGGACACGGTCGCGGCGGTGTACGCGGACGACCTCGAACGGGTCGGGGCGGAAGGGACGGTCCCCGAGCCGGCGCCGGAAACGGGCGTGGGGGACACGCCGTCCGCGCAGTCCTTCCCCGACGTCTCCGGCTCCGCGTGGTACGCCGGGGCCGTCAGCGCGCTCGCTGCGCAGGGGATTCTCAACGGCTACCCCGACGGGACCTTCCGCCCCGACCGCCCCGCCTCCCGCGCCGAAGTCGCCGTTTTGCTTACGCGCGTTTTGGAACTGAAAGGCGAAGAATAAGGGGGAGAAAAATATGGGTGCCCGCGTCAGGCTTCCCGAAATGCTCGAACCGTTGCTGAAAAGCGAGCTTGAGCATACGATCCGCGAAGCTGCGTTCCATTCGGACGATGAGCTGATCGCCACACGGTACATCATCGAAAAGGTGCCGCAGATCGATATCGCGGCGGAGCTTGGATGGACGCGCGGCACCGTCGCTTCGCACATCCAATATATTCTGCAGCGCATAAGCTGCGTTGCGGAACGGTTATACGGCTCTCCCGAAAGCACACAAGCATAAATCATACATAACCTGTGCACAACGCCCGCCGGGATCAACCCCAGCGGGCTTTTTTTTGCGCTAAAATGGGAGTGTAGAAGGAGATGACATGCATGTCCGTTCAGGCATCGGAAATGATACGGCGTCTGCAACAATGCGGATATACGGAAAAAACCGCCGTCGACATCTGCCGTCGGTATCTGACCGAGCAGGACTTTGACGGCTTGGCAATGTTTGTCCGTCGGAGTGAGCTTTTGACCGACGACCGTAAAGAGTACCCCGAAGAGGCTTGACCGTGTACCGCCGGTATAATGCCAACCCGTCCGGAAAGCGCGTCGGCGACTGCACGGTTCGCGCCATAGCTCTTGCGCTGAACAGGCCGTGGGAGGAAGTGTACACGGATCTGGCAGTCGAGGGGCTGCGCCGGCATGATATGCCGAGCGCAAATCACGTTTGGGGCACGTACTTACGGGAAAACGGCTTCCGGCGTGAGGCATTGCCGAACACCTGTCCTGATTGTTACACGATCCATGACTTTTGCCGTGACCATCCGAAAGGCATATATGTGCTCGCACTTCAGTCGCACGTCGTGTGCGTCCGAAACGGCGATCACTACGACACGTGGGACAGCGGAGACGAAACCCCGCTGTACTACTGGCACAGGGAGGAACAGTAAATGGCCTATCAACCGTATTACAGCCCTTATCCGCAGACAACCGGCGGATATTACACACCGCCGATGCAGGACCAGCTCGCACAGCTTCGGCAGCCGTACCAACAGCCCGCGCCGCAGGCGATGCAGCAGCCCGTACCGCAGCCACAGGCACAGACCGGCATCGTGTGGGTTCCGAATGAGACCGCTGCGCGCGAATACCTTGTCGCGCCGAACAGCGCCGTTGCAATGTGGGACAGCAGCGCGCCGGTCGTCTATCTCAAGCAGGCAGATGCAAGCGGAAAGCCTACGCTCAAGGTGTATGATCTCGTAGAGCGGGCGGCAAATGCTTCCGTGCCGCAAAATGTGGCAAATGTTCCGCTTGAAAATTACGTTACACGTGAGGAGTTCGACAGATTGTCGGCGCGTCTGGACGCTCTGGCGGCAAAAGATGCGGCAAAGTCGAAAAAGGTTAAGGAGGACGTGGAATAATGGCAAACCCGATCTATAACGCGCTCGGAGGCGGAACGCCGTCCGCGCCTGCTCCTATGGGAAATATGATGCAAATGATGCGCCGGTTCAACGAGTTTCGCAAGACCTTTTCGGGCGACCCGAAGCAGCAGGTGCAGGAGCTGCTCAACAGCGGAAGGATGACGCAGAGCCAGTATAACGAGCTGCAGAATATGGCACGGCAGTTCGCCGCGTTGATGGGCAGGCAGTAAACGACCGAATGTGCAGTCGTCCGGCGCGCGAGAACGGCCGCACTTTGGAATACAAATCGAAAAAGGAGAAAAAGCAAATGTCTCTTACCGCATCTGAAATGACGCCCGCCGACATTGCGGCAGTGACCTGCAATAACGGCAGCAACGGTGCGTGGGGCGGCGACGGTTTCTGGTGGATGTTTATCCTGTTCCTGTTCGCATTCTGCGGATGGGGGAACAACGGTTGGGGCGGAAACAATTCAGGCGGTCTCGGTTCGCCCTCCGGGCAGGGCTGGGCAACGAGAGCCGACATCAACGAGGGCTTTGCGCTTCAGGGGCTCCAGACGGGTCAGTCGAACCTCCTGAATGCCGTGACCACCGGCTTTCACGGCGTGGACACGGCCGTATGCAACCTCGGCTACCAGACGCAGGCGGGCTTCAACAGCCTCGGCGCGCAGCTTTCCGAATGCTGCTGCCAGACACAGCGCGCAATCGACGGCGTGAACTACAACCTCGCAACGCAGTCCGCAGCGACGCAGAACGCGATTCAGGGTGTACGCTATGATTTGGCCACGCAGGCCTGCGATACCCGGAACACGATTCAGAACAGCACGCGCGACATCATTGACAACGCAAACGCCAACAGCCGCGCGATCCTCGATTTCCTGACGCAGGATAAGATCGCGACGCTCACTGCGGAAAACCAGTCGCTGAAATTCCAGGCCAGCCAGACGGCGCAGAACGCTTATCTGACGGCCAATCAGGAAGCACAGACCGCAGAGCTGATCCGCCGTCTCGGACGTGACTGCCCGACGCCTGCCTATCTGGTTCCGAACCCCAATTGCTGCTATACCAATTATGGCTACGGCGGCTGCGGATGCGGCGCCGGTGCGTGATCATTCCCGACTGTCGGGACGATAACGGAATATTTACATCTTTCCGAAACCTTCGGAATGTTCGGCTCCGTGCCGATTTTGGTCAATGCGGCGGGGCAGCAGTCCTGCCGCTTATTTTTTTCTGAAAGGAATGATTTATTTGGCTGAATTTACGAATATTTTCGTGCAGCAGATCGCAGCAAACGCGAACGCTGTTTTCAGCGAGACGCCTGTGTGCGGTTCGGCCTGCATCGTTCATCGGGAAGGGTCCGGCATTATCACGCTGCGCGGGATGACGAATCAGTGCCGTGCACGGTACAAAGTGGTTTTCGGCGGCAATATTGCCATCCCCACCGGCGGGACCGT
>OLGD01004407.1_pt1 | contig 11672 bp, 19 predicted proteins | sample 1605311 | NCBI WGS metagenome assembly OLGD01 (sample SAMEA3888917, study PRJEB22519) | human gut metagenome | biome: human gut; feature: human-associated habitat; material: faeces | place: Denmark | collected 2010 | reverse complement strand
ACTTGTGGTATACAAGCGGCTTTCCGGCGCGGTATTCTTCCACCGCCTCCGACAGCTCCGAATGGCACAGCGCTGCAATCTCAAGCAGATTGCGCGGCTCGTCCCACCATCCGTGTTCTACCGCGTTCTCATAAATCTCCTTAGACAGTTCGTTTAGCATATCCCTTACCTCCCAGCATGTTGTGTTTGTTGTTTGTGATGAATTGCTTGTCGGCTTCAAAAATCCGCAGCATCCTTCCGTTTACCTTTACTCTTACGTGCGAACCCAGTGAAACCTTGTCCGTATAGATGCGCTTTGCGCGCTTCATATCATCCGTTTCGGCGATTAACGTTTCATGCCCCGAAGTTATCGCAACAATTTGATATTTCATCGTTCAAATCTCCGCTTTCAATTTCCTGCGCGCCACATCCAGCGCGCCGAAGTCTTCACAATTCCGTGCAAATGCCGCTGCATATGCATCACACGCACTTGCGATTCGGATGAATCTGGCTTGCTGCCATTCCTGATCGCTTTCAGGGCTGAACGGCGTTTCTTCTCCCGTATCCACGCACCCCATACGGTTTGCGGCGTTTTCTGCGCATGCGCATACCTCTCCGACACGGACGATAATTTCATTAGCCCCGTTTCTGCACCACGCATCCGCAATTCCGCGCGCATATTCGCGTAGTTGTTCGTTCTTGTACTGCGGCTTGCCGGTCAGCCCTTCCGCGATCCCAACGATTACAGCAATGGCCAAATCCATGCATACGGCGGCATATTGGTCTTCGTGCTTTTTTCGCACATCTGCCGGCAGCGATTCCGCCTTTGCCTTTCGCGCTATGTTGCGCTGAACATCATCCATCCACATGGTATTCCCCCATTCCAAGGTATTTTTCGATCATATCCGCGGCGGCGCGCCAGCCTATACATGATACAGCGGCATATTTCTGCGCACCGAGTTCGCGAATCCACCAGCGTTGATCTTCGGACACACGCCCACCCGGCGCTTTCAGTTCGATATATAGCCCGTGGAATGTCCCTCGCGGAACCGGCAGGCATAAATCCGGGACACCGCGCTTCACGCCTTTACGCTTCATCAGCGCACCCTCTGCCGGGCTGCATTTGCGCTCGTTTGCAATGTGATGCAATAATTTCAATTCCGGGTACTTCTGCCGCACTGCGACGGACCATTCCATTACGGCGATTTGCTCCCTGTCTTCCTGCGTCATGCGCTTTTTGTCCTTCCTCCGCCAATCAGGCGGTTTAATATCATACTGGCTTGTCCTTTTGTCAGGCTTTCATAATCCAGTGCGTCATCCTTGCACATCCGCCGCACCAGTTTCACTTGTTTTTCGGATGCAGGTGCACGCCCCCACCGTTTGATTGCATTGTTATCCCACAGTTGGCGCGCATCGGCTGCATAGTTGCACAGCCATCGGTACGCCATATCCAGCGCTGTCTGCATTGGCACGATTTCCCCGGATGCCGTTCGCGTGCGGCCAAGATCGTCCTGCGGCGGAATCACCATCTTGCGGTCAGGCAGGGATAACACCAGCGAACTGTCCGGCATTTTAAACCACGCTACATCATGCGTTACGTATTGCTGCCCTTTTGCCCACAGGTCAACGATCTCAACGTTGCGTATCCAGCTTTCTGGGCAATCCGCTGCTGCCATTGCGATGGCGGGTAGGTCAAACAGCATGCCTTGCACATCATTTGCCTTCCTGGTGGGTACGCCGTCCATGTCAATCCCCAACAGTGACGGTGCCGTGCATATGGACGCTTTACGCGATACCCCGACACAATCAATCAGGTTTAACCGCTCTTTTCCCGGATATAGCCGCAGCCCGCGCCCTACCATTTGCGCATACAACGCTTCAGATTGTGTTGGCCGCGCTATGATTACCGTCTCAACACGCGGAATATCGGTGCCTTCCGTGAATACCATGCAATTTATCAGGCATGATATTTGACCATCGGTGAACCGTTGCACGATTTCTGCGCGGTTCTTCGTTTCGCCCGTGACGACAACCGAACCCGGAATCTTCGCCGCAATGTCATTCGCATGCTTCACGCTGACTGCAAAAATCAGCGTTGCACCTGTTGCCAAATCACGGTACGCTTCTGCGATTGCATCTGCGGTTCCGTCCATCGCCTTTTCCAGTTCGCCCGGCGCGTAATCACCGTTGCGCGTGCGAATCCCGGTCAGGTCATACCCGATATTTACGCGGCGGCACAGGATGTCTGACAAATACCCCTGCTCAATTCCCCACCGTAAATCGCGCGAGAAAACGATTTCGGAAAATACATTATCCAGCCTTGCCTTATCGCCGCGATTCGGCGTTGCGGTGAATCCGACATGCAGGCGTGGACGGAAGTGGTCGTAAATGCGGCGATAGGTGTTCGCCGCAGCGTGATGCGCTTCGTCCGTGATGATGATATCGAAATCATCCGGGGCATACCGTCCAATCCTGCGTGCAATGGATTGGACCGATGCACTGACCACCTCCGCGCTGTACGGTGCACTGCTTGCGGCCATCTCCACGCCCGTCAGGCAATCGAAATACTTTAATGGCTGCCTGACAAGTTCCTCGCGGTGCGACAGAATCAGCATGCGTCCTTTGCGCGGGATACGGGAGAAGGTGACCGTTTTACCTAACCCCGTTGCCATGTGCACCAGATAACTGCCGCACTCCGGGATTGCATCTATACAATCCTGTTGATACGGTCTAAGCGTTATCTGCATCGTTTATCGCCCCTCATCGTTTATCGCCCCTTTTTCTATAATGCTGCGCGCTATATCCAACGCCATGATCGCTTCTCCGGCTGACATCAGTGACGCGGTTCCACCGCACAGGATTGTAATAATCCTGCTCGCCACCTTTGCGATTGCGTCTAACTGATACGGATGCATTTTGTATCCCCTGCGCGCCAGTGCGCTTTTGATTTCACCATCATTCATCTGTCTTACCTCCATACGTGGAACTTGTGGTACTTTGTGGAACTGCTAGTTCCACGCGATTTTCCTAGGCATTTAGCACGTTTGCGGGTGTGTGTGGAACTGTGGAACATTTTGCACATATTCCTATATAGGGAATACACATAGTGTAGTGTGTGTGTGTCTATAACACATATACATGTTTTGGTTCCACATGTTCCACAGTTCCACATTAAAACGGCAGGTCTTCAACCTTGGTGTGCATGCACACGCATTCCGCAAGCACATTCCCGATTCTCTTTCCGACGGTAAATGCGCGCCCCCTTGTGTCAATCAGCCCTTTGCGTTTCATCCACCCTAGGAACCCCTTCGGCGAATATCCTTCCGCAGATACCACCCGGTTGAACACGCTGCGGATGATATATGCCTTGTCATCTTCGATCAGGCCGTATACATCCTGCTGCGCATCCTTGCCCATTCGGTTCGCGTTCTGCGCAACCCAATCGCACATAAATGCGTATGCCCGTTCGTTGATGTCCACAGATGCGTTGGTTTGCAAAAATCCGATCATGTCCGCTGGTGTAACAGGCGTGTCGTGATAGAACCAATCGGATATCAACCTGTCTGCCGTTATGATGATGGATGCGGACAGCGCCTGTTTGTCCGTTGCATCATCTGCGGACAGCGCCGCAAATACCGCGTCATATCCCGTTTTTGCATCCCTGATCGCGTCCGGCGTAAGCCTGTTAATGAATTCGCGCCCTGCATGCCCGTAATTCTGCCGCAGTATCCCGGCGGCTGCACGGCCGTTTTCAACGATCTTCTGCGTTTCGTCATTGCATTCGATATCAATAATGCGGTTCAGCGCGCCTGCGCCTGCGTTGTCCTGCGTTAGCGGTGTTTCGCCCGATGTTATGATGCAGTTGCGCCATGTCAGCGTCTGATCGATGCCACGCGCCCGGTTTCCGCGCAGTCTGCCAACACCTTCTGCCAGTTTGTACACGTTGAATTTCGTATTGCCGCGTTCGTCCCGCGCAAGCTGCAATTCATCTATGATCATCGGCAGCGAATTCAGGAACCCCGCATAGAATTCATACCCAACGCCAGTGCTGTCGAACGTTTTGATATATCGTCCCATCGCGGGATCCGCCCACACGCTTGCAGCTGCCATAAGTGCCACCGTCTTACCAGTGCCGGATGTCGTCCCCCACAAGTGTATGAAGAATGGAAGCAGGCCGAACGGTTCCACCAGCGCAGACGCAAACGATGCTGCAATCACGATTTTTGCGGCCAGTGAATAGCTGCGCATCTGTGCTGTGATCTTTACCCATTCCGCAAAATCCCCCTTGGCGCATACAGCACGGAATACATCCCGGAACGCTGCGTCACCGTCAAACACCAATCCGTCAACGTATGGAGAAAATCCATGCCCAGGTATATTCCCAAGCCGCCCGACAGATGGCATTTCCGGCAATGCGTCATAGTTCATGTTTTCAACGTCATGCAGGTACCGCACAAGCGCCTTTGCCGTTTCAGATGTAACCGCGATGCCGCTGTCCGACAGCGCCACGATTTTGTTTGCGCTGGCAATCGTCTGCCTGTCCACCGTTATCCGCCGCCACGCAACACCGCGTCTGAATGCGATTTCAAGCTTTTCGACGCCGGAATCCACATTAATCAGCCGTTTTACGGGCATAATAGGGTGCACGCATGCGACTTCCTCGCCGATAGACGTTTTGCGCGTTATAGCGGCATCGTCTGCCCGCCATTCACCCGTTTCCAGCTCCATCGGCTGCCCCTCAAACTCTGACGTGTTGCCGCCGAAAGATATTGCGCTAAGCCCCTTTTGCCTCGCCTCATACGCGCGGTACATCCCCTTGAATGTCTTGAATCCGTGTGCATTCGCCTCTGCCGCAGCCTGTTCCAGCGCCACGCGGTGCTTAAATGCATCGCCGCGCAAGTCATATATTTTCTTGTACAGTTCGTCCGAAAAATAATTAATCGTTTGCGGCGATCCATTCAAAAAGTCCATCCAATTTCACCTCAACTCTTTCCAGCCTGCGGGCTGCGTCGCACCAGTCATCCGAAAACGGTATCGCGTTGGATTTATACGATTCAATCCGCTTGCGTTCTTCGCACAGCGTCCTATATTCGCCCCGTGCCTGATCTATCGCGCGCTGTCTATGTCGCGCCTCTGCCGCACGCTTGCGCGCGGCCTCTTGCCCCCTGTAATCGTTTTCCGCCAACGCGATTCCGCCGATTTCTGCCGCTCTGACCGCTGCCGTATGGTTCGGCACGTTTTCCATGCGTGCTATGAATTTGATTGCGTCCCCGCCGTTTCCGCATGCGAAGCAGTAATAGCCATCGTCATACACCTTCATGCTTGGCCGCTTGTCCGCGTGGAAGGGGCATATTGCCTTGCCCCTTTTCACGTCAATCCCATACGCCGCAAGTACGCGTTCCATCGGCACGGCCTTGCGAATCGCGGCATAATCAATCAGAACGGGCATTCTTCATCCGCCAGCGCTGGCGGCGCCGGTGGCTGTTGCGCTGCCTTGGCTTGTCCTGCGCCGGAGATCAGCTTGCGCTTCGGGATTTTTACGCCATCGCGTATGTGCTGAACGCTGCATGCATACATGGGTTTCGTGGCAACGCCAACCCCGGAACCGTCCTGCAACATGAATTCCTCTTCGCGGAACACAATTCCGATCAGCTTGCCAACCAATGACTGCTCCGTTCCTTCTCCCCACTGCATAACGAATCCCGGATTGCTTTCTTCCACGGATGTAATCAGTCCCTTGAATTCCGGAGAGCACTGCTCGCGGTTGTTATAGCCCATCACAAAGACTCGATGCGTTCCCGCCGCCGGCCATTTTGCATCCTTGTTGGCCTGCACGTCATCCTTGTACCTTCGATCAAAGATGCCGGCCTTCTCGCCCTCATGCACATCAAACGCGATCACAAACTGCCAGTACCCGCTGTTTGTTTCCTCTCTTGCTCCGCGAATTCTGCACACATACCCGCCTGCCGGAAGCTGTTCCCGCGCTCCGGTGCGCGCCTGCACGTCGCTGTACCCATTAGGCATTTTCATCCTTGTTTTCCTCCTGATTTATGTTTTTTGGCAGGCCGTAATATTCGCGGATTGTCATATCTACCATGCGCAAATCGTTGTCAATCAGCGGCTGGTCAAACATGCCCATTGGCGTTTTTACAGTGTCCTGTCCGTTTGTTTGCGTTGAAAACATATAGCGTCCATCCTGAACCACGGTTTTCATGACGATGGTAAACAAACCTTCTATCGTGATCTTCTCGTCAAGCATCTTGCCGATGGTTTTCATCCTTTCGTTTCCGCTTGCGTCGCGTTCGGTGTGCGCCATGAAATATACAATTTTCTGATCGGGCAAATCGTTCACTACGGTTTGAACCAGCGTCCAGAAGTTCAGCGCAATATCCGTGAATTTCTGGTACCCGTTGACCTTTGCATTGCGCATGAATTCATTTGCCATCAGGTATTGCGCATCGTCTATCACAAGGCTTTTCGCCTTTGCCTTTGTGATCGTGTCATCGATCTGCATGTAATTATCCGTATTAACGCATTTCAGCGATGTACGGAACGGCAGCGGCTTGCGCGACACGTTGATGATGCCAAGCTCTCCGGGCTGAAAATTACGCATGCTCGCGCTTTTCCCGGACCCGGATTCACCAATAATCAGAACGGGAAGTCCCATATCACACCTCCACCACAAATTCAGGTTCGCGCTCCACGATTTCAACCAGTCCGGCGGGTACGGTTTCCCCGGTGTCCTTGTGTACAATCACCGTGTCATACCCTTCGTGCACAACGTTCAGCGTTTTCTTGAACTCACCCCAACGGAACTTCGGATTTTGTTCCACGAATTCCGGGAACGCTTCTATAAGCAGCGAATCATTGTGCTTGTACTCCGGGGACGGCTTTTTCAGTTTCAGCACGCCGGACGCAAGCTTGTATGTTTCCTGCGTCTTGGTGCTGCTGTGCGGGACGGACTGAAAGTAGATGGACAGCTTGCCGTTAATATCGGCCTTTTTCCTGTCGCGTTCTTCCTCGATCTGCTTGGCACGCGCGGTGTAGAAATCAATCTGCGCCTTGCACACGTTCAGCAGCCGCTGCGATTCCTCGTTGATACGCCTGATTTCCTGCAAGCACTGTTCGGCCTGAATATCGTCCTGCACATCGTTATATGGGTTCATGGGGTCAAAGGCAGCATCAAACATCTTTTCTATCCTCCAAATACTTCTTGATGATGGCCGTCAATCCAGCCTGTATGGTGTCGTATCCATCTGCGTTTAAAGCGTGTTGCAACCGCTCTAATTCGGTTTTTGTCATGCGGCACTGGATTCGTGCCTTTAATCGGCGGTTGTCGCGTCTGCGGGCTTCCTGCGCGGTCTTGGCAAACGCTTCATCTATCAGCCGTTCCGCATCGTTCACAAGCCTGATGCCGTATCTGTCCGGACGTTCCACCTTGCTTTGCAGGGTCTTGTCATATCCTGGGTATTGTTCGCGCATAACGGCTACAATGTCGCATGCGGCTACGTTGCGTTCCTCGCGGAAGGATTTCAGGTCAATCATTGACTTTTCCCTCCTCCGCTGATATGATGGGTTCAGCAGTATTGTTCGTGTGCTCGTTCGGGTTGGTCGTCCCGGCGGGCACTTCGTTTGTTAATAAGGTTCGCAGGATTTCAAGTTCGTGTTCCATTGCGGCATCCCTTGCGGCATCCCTTGCGGCAGCCCTTGCGGCATCCCTTGCGGTAGCCCATGCGGCAGCCCTTGCGGCATCCCTTGCGGCAGCCCTTGCGGCATCCCTTGCGGTAGCCCATGCGGCAGCCCTTGCGGCAACCCTTGCGGCATCCCTTGCGGCAGCCCTTGCGGCATCCCATGCGGTATCCCATGCGGCAGCCCTTGCGGCAGCCCATGCGGCAGCCAGTTCTTTGTCTGCGATTTCCCCCCGCAGCCACTTGCGTTTTGCATCAATCGCCGCTATGCTTCGTGGGTCAGGGTTGTCCACAAAAGATAGCGCGTATTCCGCACAACGGCACGCAAATTCGTGTAATATAGGCGCGTCAATAAATTCCTCGCGCAGCACAGACCATAATTTATCGGTAGCAGACACATCCGGCAGATTCAGCACGTCAAGTGCAGTCCATTCCGCACGCAGCGCGGCGATACTGGCGAACCTTTCCCGGCCTGCCGCATATTCCAGCCAGCAAGGGCAGAAGCCCTTGAATTGTTCGGGTGTTACAGTTTTCATTTGGCATCCCCCTTCAGATCTTCGATGTACAACCGCCTGCGCGGTTGGCGCCGTTTTTGCGTCCTGCGCTGTACGCCCTGCGCGACCGCTATGGCGATCAGGATCCCGATAATTACCCCCGGCAGGGTGAAGCTGAAAAATAATCCGAAGTAGTTCATACTCTAGTTCCTTTCGGTTTGTTTGCCCTAAACGTTGCCTTGCGCTGCTTCTCCGCTATCATTCCACGGTAAGCCTTGTAGTCCAGCGACAGCGCAATCTTCCGCTCCTTCTCACGCCGCAAATACGTTCTTCGCGCTGCTGCGTACCCGTCAATGAATGCTTGCTTGTCCATCATCTGACGATCGGCTCCGGGAAGCTGTTGGCGTATGCGCACAGGCTGCGGGTCAGGACACGCTTGTCCGGGGTCACACGCAGCACCCCATCACGGACGCGCCGGGAAATTGTACGCGGCGCAACCCCAACAAGCCTTGCCGCTTCAATTTGCATCATTGCCTCTCCGTAGTCTTTCACCCATGCCGCAATCAGTTCTTCATATGGCATTTCGGGTCGTACTTTACGTTTTTGCATTGTTGTTACCTCCTATTGCTTTCTTAAATTCCTGCCATGCGCCAACTCCTTAGCTCGCTTGGTCGGTATTTAGCTCTCAATGTCATGTTAGTTTTCGCATTTTTGCGAGTTTTCGCCCAAAAAAATTTGTACTGCTTCGGCTTTTTTAAGCTTTAAAACAGCCACAGCCTTATGCATCTGCCCTATCGTAAACTTGCATCCACCACTGTCTATCTTTCTGTAAAAGGTGCTGGGATCCATCTCAATTGCAGCAGAAAACGACGTTATTGTCATTCCGCTGTCTTCTATTTTTCTACGAAGCAATTCTGTGTTAACCGTCAACTTGCGCCCTCCATTCTCGCATTAATGCGATTTCTTATACTCATAATAGCACTCGCATTAATGCAAGTCAATACTAATTTTTGCATTTTTGCGATAAATCCCTATTGCATTTTTGCGATATTCGGGATATCATAAGGCTATAGGAGGTGGTGCCATATGACAACAGGCGAAAGAATGAAACAGCGAAGAAAAGAAATCGGCCTGTCGGCAGAAACTGTTGCTGCCGGTCTTGGCGTATCACCAGCAACCATTTACCGTTACGAAAAAGGTGAAATTGAAAAGCTTCCGGGAGATGTAATTGAACCTTTAGCGAAGATTCTTCATACTACGCCTGCCTACCTGATGGGCTGGGAAGATGATTCTGTTCCAGAACTAAATGCGCGCGACCGTCGTGATATTGCAAGATATATGGCCGATATGCGGGAACGCCTAGCCAGCGGTGAGGCGCTTATGTTTGATGGGGAGCCGTTGACACCAGAGGCCATGGATTCTATTCTGGCCGCCATGCAGGTTGGCATGGAAATCGCAAAGAAAAAGAATAAGGAAAAGTACACGCCGAAGAAGTACAGAAAGGAGTAGCTGTGCGCGAGCGGGATATTGTGCGTCGTCTCATTCATCGTCACCAGACCCGCGACCCGTTTGAGCTTGCCTTTTTAACGGACAGGGAAATTGTGATACAGCCTCTTGTATGTGTACGCGGGTTCTATCAGTATTTTATGCGCAACCACATTATTTATTTGGACGAGGCATTAGATGATGTTAGCCGGAAGTTTGTTTGTGCGCACGAGCTGGCGCATTCATTCATGCATCGTGACGTTAATGCGATATATTTGGATAGTCGTACCTTCTTTACCACTCGTAAGTATGAGATTCAGGCTGATCGATTCGCTGCCGACCTTTTGATATCCGACGATGAAGCGCTGGAATGTGCTGCGTTGCCTGTTGAAACGCTGGCCCAGATGTGGGGAATCCGAGAAGAAGCCATAAAATACAGACTGCACAATGCGCAACTTAGCCTAAAGATATAAGTGATTATGTGGCATGGCAATTTTCCAAACACGGATGGTATCCAGTGGTAAATATTTCCATAATGGATCATTAATAAATCAGGAGGATGTAACAATGAAAAAAATGATGTGGATGGTTTTAGCCATTCTGCTGCTATTAGCGGGGTGCGATAACGCCGTTAACGCGCCGGATCCAACCGAGCAACCTATTGCCGCCACCACGGCAGAGCAAACGCTGCTTCCCACGCTCGAACAAACATCTGCCCCAACACCTACTACGTCACTCGCAAGCGAATTTGGATGCCTGTCTATACATAATATCAAAACTGGCGAAATCATTTCACTCGGAGACACGCTTGAATATATCGTTTCCACGATCGGTGATCCGCTTGAATATTACAGCAACATTGCTTTTTACGATAGCGGTGTGTTTATAACATACGAAAAAAAAGGCGTGAATGCCTCGGCAACTGATATAGCATGCGATTTCAAGCTGTTAGCCCTAGATGGGATGCCATGTGATTGGGAGATAAATACTGGACTAATTGCAGGCGAGTATGATGTACAGAGCGTAATTAACGCATACGGCAAGGAAAACGGATATAAGCTAGACGATGAATTGTTTTATATGCTGCGCGAGGATGGGAGCACTTGTCCAGCCGGAGAAAACGATTATGTTGTAATGTATGGGTTTGCGGGTCAGGTGATCACAATGACATTGCACGGTTTAAGCACCGATGGAGCTGAAACAGAAATGCAAACTCCGAATCCAACGCAAACCCAAATCAATACACCCATACCAACCTTACCGCCCGTTCCGACGCAAGCTCCAACGCCAACACCTGCATCTGTTCCTGATCCAGTTGTATACACAGGATCAGGCGATGATGTAATCGATGTAACGCCACCCGATGGGATATGGGTACTATGTGCAACCGGAAACGCGGCGGGGAGACACTTCTCGATAAAAGGATATGATTCAAACGGCGAGCATCAGGAATTATTTGTAAATACAACAGAACCGTACAGCGGAATAACCGTCGCGCCGCTTGCGGATGTAGCAATGCTAGAGATTAACGCGCACGGAGATTGGACGGTCGAGCTTGTTTCAATATTAGGGATGCCTATCATACATGGAGGAGAAACAATAACAGGGACAGGGGATTCCGTTTTTCTTACGAATAAGGTCGGAACAACCGCAACGATCTCGGGCAATGCAGAATCACGTCATTTTGCGGTTATTTCTTATGGATTAGAAACGATTGACTTATTGGTCAACACAACGGATGAGTACTCCGGAACAGTGATGCTTAAAAGCGCACCTGTATTTATGTCTGTTACCGCAGTAGGAGACTGGGGCATCAAGCTGAATTAACATAAAATCGCCGCCACAGTGTTCCAGCACCGAGGCGGCACGGTACAGAAATAGCCTTTGAAGGGTGCATTTTCTGTACCCAAATTATAGCATTTTGGGAGGATTTACACAATGGCAAAACAAAAAGACGGGCGTTATCGCGCGAAAATAACCGTTGGCCGGGACGCAGACGGTAATCCGATCGTGAAATATGTGTCCG
>OLGD01004405.1_pt1 | contig 11677 bp, 11 predicted proteins | sample 1605311 | NCBI WGS metagenome assembly OLGD01 (sample SAMEA3888917, study PRJEB22519) | human gut metagenome | biome: human gut; feature: human-associated habitat; material: faeces | place: Denmark | collected 2010 | reverse complement strand
AAGGCCGCAAAACGCCGCCGCCCCCCCGCCCGGCCAACGGAATCCCAACCGACCACAAAAAAAGGAGGAACCATATGCAGCATCCACTTGGCGCCATCCCCACGCCCCCGGACGTGCGGGATTATACCATCCAGACCCCCCGGGCCGCCTACCCGGACGCCTGGGAGATCCCCATCCCCAAGCACTATGACCAGCAGGCCAGCACATGCGTCCCGCAAACCATGCGCTGGCTTTATTATTTGGCCTACGGCAGGGAATATGGGGTGAACTACCTGTATGCCGGCGGCAGAAGCCACCAGGGTGAGGGCATGGTGGTGGGCCAGGCCCTGGGGTTCCTGGTGAAATCCGGCAACGCCAGCCTGAAAGCCGACCCCAAGGAATACGAGGTACCGGAGGCCATCGCCCAGTACAACCAGAACAAGGCCACCCTTCAGGCGGACGCCCTGCCTGTGGCCGGATGCGTGTGGGCCCGGGCTGCCACCGTGAGCCAGGTCAAGGCCGCCCTCACCGCCAAGCGGAAGCTTGCCAAAGGGGAATACCTGCCCGTGTCCGCCACCCTGGCGGTGGAGCAATGGGACCCGGACAGCCGGGGGGTATGGCCCTGTAGCCGCCCGGGCCTGGGATATCACCAGGTGTTGATCAAGGGCTGGAAATTGCTGGGCGGCAAGGAATACGCCCTGATCCACAACTCCTGGGGCCAGAATTGGGGCATGAACGGGGACGCCCTGGTGGAATGGGACGAAGCCCTGGCCCTGGGGGCCTATGTGCTGGTGCCCCCGGAGGTGGAGACTCAGGAGGCGGAGCAGCCGGAGCCGGCCAAGGCCCGCCGCACCCTGCGCATGGCTAGCCCCTACATGCGGGACGAGGATGGCTACACGGACGTAAGCCTTTGCCAGACCCGGCTGGACGTTCACGGGTTCCCCTGCGGGAAGGTGGACGGCATCTACGGCCCCAAGACGGAGGCGGCGGTGCGCAGCTTCCAGGGGGCCGTGGGCTTGGACGCGGACGGCATCTGCGGCTCGAAAACCTGGGCGGCGTTGGACGAAGAGCCTGGGGAGGAGGCCGCCGACCCGGAGGCCCCCACCGACGTGGAGGAGCCGGTGATCCGCCGCACCCTGCGGCTAAAAACCCCCTATATGCGGGACGAGGGCGGGTATCAGGACGTATCCCTCTGCCAGACCCGGCTTGCCGCCCACGGCTTCCCCTGCGGGGCGGTAGACGGCATTTACGGCCCAAAGACGGAGGCGGCGGCGCGCAGCTTTCAGGCGTATTCGGGCCTGGATGCGGACGGCATCTGCGGCTCGAAAACCTGGGCGGCCCTGGACGAGGAACCCACGGCGCGGCCCGCGGCCACGGCGGCGGGGCTGGTGGACTTTGTAAAGAGCCATGTGGGCCAGGTGTACGTCTGGGGCGGCCACGGCCAGTACAACCTGACGGACAGCCAGATCCGCCGCATGGACAATAGCCATGCCAACGCCCAGCGCAGCATAGACTTTATCAAAAAGCTGAAAGCCAAAGGCGTAACGACCTACCGCTGCTTCGATTGCTCGGGGCTGATCTCCCGCTACTTCTACGACCTGGGGCTTGTGCCCTCAAAGCGGAACTGCAACCACCTGGCCGGCATGTGCGGGGAGATCCACACCCCCGCCAGCGTATCGGCCCTGGAGGCGGCCCTGCGTCCAGGGGATCTGGTGTTCCGCAAGAACAGCGAGAAATACTACCACGTGGGGGTGTACATCGGCGGCGGCCAGGTGGTGGAAGCCAAGGGCCGGGACGACGGGGTGGTGCAGCGCAGGCTGGACGCCGGCGGCGGCAGCTATTGGAACCGGTGGGGCAGGCTCGGGCTGCTGGATAGGGAATAGGCGGCTGCTGCGCCTGGCTTTCATGGTACTTGATCTTGGCGGCGGTTGCCGCCTTTTTTGATTGCGTTGGGCTGGGCGGGCGCGCCGGGAAAGGAACGCACCTTCTAAAAGCTTACTCTTTTCGCAGAATTGGCCGGGCCGCTTTCGGCAATGCTAAAGGCGTAAGGAATGTTTGTTGAGGGGGGATGCGGTTATGGCGCTGAACAAGGTGGAGATCTGCGGACTGGATACCGCCAAGTTGCCCATGATGACCCAAAAGCGCAGCCGGGAATTGCTTTTGAAAATTCAGGACGGCGACTTGGAGGCCCGGGAGACCTTTATCCGGGAGAACCTACGGCTGGTGCTCAGCGTAATCCAGCGGTTTTCCGGACGGGGGGAGCAGATGGACGATCTCTTTCAGGTGGGGTGTATTGGCTTGATCAAGGCCATCGATAACTTTGACCTGAAGCATGAGGTGCGTTTCTCCACCTATGCGGTCCCCATGATCATCGGGGAAGTGCGGCGGCATCTAAGGGACAACAATGCCCTGCGGGTCTCCCGTTCCATCCGGGATACCGCCTACCGGGCCCTGCAAACCCGCTCCAAGCTTCTGGAGGAGATGGGCCGGGAGCCCCATATCAGCGACATCGCCAAGGCCATGGAGGTCAAGGAGGAGGAGATCGCCTTTGCCCTGGACGCCATCCAGGACCCAGTCTCCCTGTTCGAGCCCATCTACCACGACGACGGGGACGCCATCTATGTGATGGACCAGGTAAAGGACGAGGGTACCTGCGACGACGACTGGCTGACCCATGTGGCCCTGGAACGGGGCATGGAAAAGCTCACCGATCGGGAGCGCCGGATCCTACAGCTTCGGTTTTTCAAGGGCCGCACCCAGATGGAGGTGGCGGAGGAGATCGGCATCAGCCAGGCCCAGGTATCCCGCCTGGAAAAAAGCGCCCTTAAGCACATGCGAAAATATGTATAGCAGCCGATTGCAATCGCGCAATCCAAAAAGGCGGCCGGGCAGGCCGCCTTTTGGATTGTGCTTGCAGCCGGCGCCCCCCGGGGGCTTTACCCTGGGGGCCCGGATGGTGTATCATGGGGCCATGGAACAAAAACGAGGATCTTTTCAGCCGCCGGCCTTTTCGGGCCTGGAGCGGCTGCCCGGGGCGCTGCTGCCCTGGTATCAACAAAACGCCCGGGCCCTGCCCTGGCGGGCGGACCGGGAGCCCTATCACGTATGGCTCAGCGAGATCATGCTTCAACAGACCCGGGTGGAGGCTGTGCGGGGCTATTACCTGCGCTTTTTGGAGGCCCTGCCCACCATCGCCGCCCTGGCGGAGGCGGAGGAAGGGGCCCTGCTTAAGCTGTGGGAAGGGCTGGGCTATTACAGCCGGGCGCGGAATTTGCAGCGGGCCGCCCAGCGGATCCAGAAGGAATTCGACGGGGTATTTCCCAGGGAATACAAAGCGATTCGCAGCCTTCCGGGCATTGGGGATTATACGGCGGGGGCCATCGGGTCCATCTGCTTTGAAATGCCCGTGGCGGCGGTGGATGGCAACGTGTTGCGGGTGATCGCCCGGCTTTGCCATATCCGGCAACCCATGGACACGCCCCCCATGAAGCGGGCGGTGGCGGCGGCCCTGGAAGCCGTATATCCGCCGGGGCAATGTGGGGACTTCACCCAGGCCCTTATGGAGCTGGGGGCTACCCTTTGCCCGCCGGGCGGGAAGCCCCGGTGCGACGCCTGCCCCTGCCGGGAATTATGCCAGGGGCGGATGGCCGGCGCGCCGGAGGCCCTACCCCTGCGTACCCCCAAGCGCCCCAGGAAACAGGAGGCCCATACCCTGTTCCTGCTCCGGTGGGAGGGCCGCATCGCCATAAGGCGGCGGCCTGGACAGGGATTGCTGGCAGGGCTGTGGGAATTTCCAAACGTACCCGGCCGCCTCTCCACCCAGGAGGCCCTGGAGCAGGCGGCGGCCTGGGGCCTGTCCCCCATCGGGCCGGAGCAGGTCCTGCACCGCACCCATATTTTCACCCACCTGGAATGGGATATGACCGGCTATGTGATCCCCTGCGCAGAGGCGGCTCCCGCTTTTTGCTGGGTCCTGCCCCAGGAGCTCACGGGCAGCTATGCCCTGCCCACCGCCTTTCGGCAGTTTCTGCCTGCCCTGGAGCAATAAAAAATGGGCGGCATGTCGCCGCCCGGTGTCTTTCGTGAAAGGTGAGAAAGTGTGTCCAGCCCTCTTGGGGCTGGCAGACTGCCGATCAGGCTCCCTCCAGCATGTACTTGAACATGCGGGATGCGTCGCCGGCGTCTGTGCAATCCAGGTCGATCTTGGCAATGCTGCCGTCACCGCTGCTGGTCAAGAGATCCCGGAGCAGGGTGTTGTGCCGCAGGTCTTCCTTGCGGCCGTCCGAGGACTGCACCGTGACAGGGCCGGCACATCCGTCCACGATAGAAAAGAACCGATCAGTATTGTTGATGTTGAGAAGCGTCATCATGGCGTTATCCTCCTTTTCTTGTTTTCATTTCTTGGTTCTGGTAAAATTATACTGTGCAAAGAGGTGGCCTGCCATAAGTATGTCGCCTATTACTATAACAATTTGGACAAAATTTTCCCATGGAGGTGCGATATGCCGGCGAAAATGCATCCAAAATATAAATTTCGTGTCCGCACCGCGGCAGACCTGAAAGAGCTAGACGCCCACGGCACGCCGCTTTTCCCCTGCGCCTGTTACGATGGGGCTGTAAAAGATTATTTTACAGGCCAGATCCCTTGGCACTGGCACGAGGAGCTGGAGCTCTTTTTGGTCACGGAGGGGAAGGCTCGGGTGCAGCTGGATACGGGATCCGTGGTGCTCAATAGCGGCGAATGCATCCTGCTCAATACCAACGCCATGCATAGCATCCGCCAAGCCCCCCGCACACTTTGCCGCTTCCGCTCCATGGTGTTCCATCCCGCCTTGATCGGCGGCCGGCCCGAGGGGGTCATCCACCAGCGGTATGTGCTGCCGGTGCTCAATTGCGCCGCCCTGCGCTTTATCGTGTTTTCCCCCATGGTACCTTGGCAAGCGGTGTGCTTAGAGCATTTTCAGGAGGCCTTCCATGCCTGCGAGGCAGGGGGATTCGGGTTTGAATTTCGGGTCCGGGACGCCCTATCCCGGCTTTGGAGAAGGCTGGTGGAAAATTTGCAGGACGACCTCATCTTCTATCGGGGGGGCGATTCCGGCCAGGCCGCCCGCCTGAAGGCCATGCTGGATTATATCCACGCCCACTATTCCGAGCATATCACCCTGCCGGATATCGCCGCCGCCGCCAACATCAGCGAGCGGGAGTGCTGCCGCTGCTTTGAAAAGACCATCGGCATGGCGCCGGTGGCTTATGTGGTAAACTACCGGATCTGCGCCGCGGCGGTGATGCTGGAGGAGACGGATCTGCCCGTTACCACCGTGGCCGAGCGGGCGGGGTTCAACAGCCCCAGCTATTTTAGCAAGGTGTTCCGCCGGCAGCTCAATTGCTCCCCAAAGGAATATCGAGATAGAAGTCAAACTATTTGTTAACATTCCCGCCGCCGCTTTGCCCGGAGAGGGAAAAGGAGTATAATGTGGGTAAATTAAATTAATGCGAGGTTTTTGTCGCCATGGAACATGAAGCCAAGGCTGCCTCTTCCGGCGGCCGTCACGGTTCCCATAAGCATAATAAAAAGAAGCGGATGCCCCTTGCCCTTAAGATTATCCTGCTGGCTGTGTTGGTGCTTTTGCTGGCAGGAGCAGTTTGGGGCTTGCATTTTTATCAGGAGATCACCTCTCCTGAATCCTTGTTTGAACCCCAAACGACCCCCAGCCCCGCCCCGGTGGAAACCCCGGCTGCGCCTGCCCCTACGGCTACGGCGGAGCCCACGCCCAGCCCTACCCCCGACCCAGACGCGGTCTTGCGCAGCGAAGCGGATCTGGACTTTATGAAAAACCGGGTGAACATCCTGTTGCTGGGCATCGATGAGAGCACCGAACGGGAAGAATGGGGCTCCTTCCGCACGGATACCATTATGCTGGTCACCATCGATTTTTCCACCAACGACGTGGATATTATCTCCATTCCCCGGGACAGCTATGTGAAGATCTACACCGCCAAGGGGAACTTGGCGGATGAGGCCTCCCCCTATGCCAAGATCAATTCCGCCTTCTCCGCCGGCGGCGGCGCCCAGAAAAACGGCTTCGCCTATACCACCAACACCGTATCCAAGCTGCTGGGCATCCCGGTGGAATATTACGTGGGGTTCAATATGAACGTGGTGAAGGAAGTGGTGGACGCCATGGGCGGGGTGGACTATAACGTGGACATCGAGGTCACCATGAACGGCCGGGAGCTCCATCCCGGGATGCAGCATCTGGACGGCCAGGCAGTGCTGGACTATTGCCGGCAGCGCAAGGGCTCCAGCGACATCGCCCGGGTGGGCCGCCAGCAGATGATGGTTACCGCCATCCTCCAGCAGCTCAAGGACACCAACCAGATCGCCAACATCCCCACCATCTATAAGGCGGTGGAGCAGAACATCATGACCAACCTGAGCTTCAAGCAGATCTGCTCCCTGTCCCTGGTGGCCCTGCATATGGATATGAGCCAGCTGGGCACCCATACGGTGGAGGGCAAGGCCTTCTCCTACGCTGCCCGGGACTATTGGGGCATCTATGTAAGCCGGCTGGAAAAGCTGCTCAAAGACATCTATGGCTCCACCCCGTCGGTGGATCAGGATGTGGACGTGGACCTGATCCTGGCGCAGATCGAAATGAACCGGCAGCTGATCGCCACGGAGCTGGCGGCCGCCAACAATGCCTATGCCCAGGGCCAGGGGATCCTGCAGGGATATGGTTCCTATCTTGACCAAACCACCCGGGATACCTTACAATACTATTTGGATCTATTGGAGGATGCCATCGAGGCGGAGGACAAAGCCCTGTTGGACGCCTATACGCCCCCGGTGCAGCAGCTCAACAGCCAGATCATCAATGCGCTGAACAGCGGCGCCTATGGTATCGTTCAATAGGATTATCCCAGGAGGCTGGCTATGAGCATAGAGATCGTACGCAAATATTTGGATGGCTTTGGCAAAGGGGATCAGGTCATGGAATTCCCCGTATCCAGCGCCACGGTGGAACTAGCCGCCCAGGCTTTGGGCACAGACCCTGCCCGCATCGCCAAGACCCTGTCCTTCCAAGGACCGGGGGGCCAGGGCTGTATGCTGGTGGTCATGGCCGGGGACGCCAAGGTGGATAATCAGAAATTCAAGGCCCGCTTCGGCATGAAGGCCCGGATGCTCTCCCACGAGGAGGCCCTGACCCATACGGGCCACGCGGTGGGCGGCGTTTGCCCCTTTGCTTTGCCGGAGGGCGTGCCGGTTTATTTGGACGTTTCCATGCAGCGCTTTGATGTGATCTACCCGGCCGCAGGCAGCGGCAACAGCGCCGTGCCCATGACCTGCCAGGAGCTGGAGCAATGCGCCAAAGCGGCCGCATGGGTGGATGTTGGCAAGGGCTGGGAAGGCTGCCCGGAAGGTTAAGGGACCGTTGTTTTGACGCGGCGGACGCTTTGCTAGCGCCTGCAATATGGGAGGATAACGCATGATTTTGAACCTGAGCGACCCTGTGAAGCTCACAATCGCCGTTTGCGCGGCGGCGCTGCTCGTGGCTTTTGCCCTGTATAAGCGCCACAAGATCTAAGGGAACCCTCTTCCCACGATCATCAGCTTACTTGCAAAGAAAAAGGCGGCTTTTCAGTTGCCTTTTTCCTTTTGTACCGGCGGGGCGGGCGGCTCCTAGAAGGCCATGTGTTTGCGGGATGCGGGAAGGCGCCGGGGGGGGCGGCGGCCTTCTCTTCCCCATGCGCCAGGCGTACGGCGCTGGGGAGGGGGTTACGACCCTTGCTTATCCCGATCCCCTTGGCCCGTCCGGTTCCCTTCCCACCTGCCGTTGCCGCTGTGGTATGGGATAACGCCGGGGGCTGTGGCGGCCGTTGCGGCCCCTGCGGCAGCCCGACAGACCCCGCAGCCATGGAGGGATCCCCCTGCCAATGGAAAAAGCGCCCCGGGCTTCCCTAGCCCGAAACGCTTTTAACAATCGAATGAAATGGGGTCCGCTCAGTTTGCCACAGCGTCCTTTGCCGCCGCCAGATCCTGTTGGTCTGGATGGCTTAGGGCTTGGTCGAAGTTTTCCAGCATGGCGGTGCGGCGAGGGCTCTCCGGCATGGCTTCGTAGCGGGTCCGTACCGCGGGAGGCATTTTCCCCTGGCACATATACGTTCCCACCACCTGGACGCCCTGGTTTAGATGCGCCTTCACCCGGTCCAGGATCTGGGCAAAATAGGCGGGCGCGCCGCCGAAGCCCGCCGTGCCGAACAGGAATACCCGTTGGTTGGTCAGCGTTTGTAGGAAGCCGGCGGTCTGTGCATCGCAGGTGCCTTTGTCGGTCCAAAAGCCCACATAGACGGTCTCGGCTTCCAGGGCTTTGGGATCCGGTCCGCCAAAATACAGGCATTCCGCCTGGGGAAGGGCTTCCCGGATGGCCTGGGCCAGCAGGGCTGTGTTTCCCGTGGGGCTGCTATAAACGATGGCATAGCGCATATTCATTTCCTCCTTGCTCTTTTATGGGCGCCTGAACGGTCCGGCCCGCGTAGCGCAAATGCGCCGCGTTCAATGGGCCTATTCTCGGGCGAATCTGCCCTTATTCCATCCGGAAGGCGTCTCCAAACAGGGCTTTCCCGCGGTTGGCCAAGGGGTCGTCGCCACCCTTGGAAAGCTTTAGCTCCATTCCAGGCGACACCTGTTGCAGCATCTTCGTAAGCAGAACCAGGTTCCCCGGCTTGGACAGGGCGTCGCAAAACACCGGGCTGTCAAAGCCCACCTGCAAGACCCCATCCTCCAGCGCAAACCGCTTGGCTGCCCGGGCCATGATGGCCACGCTCTTATATTCCTGGTCCAACAGCCCCGCCACCTGGGCCCAGATCTGGGCCGGGCCATCCTTGGCCTGGGGCTGCTGCGGCGGCTTGCCGGATACCGCCGGCTGGGATGCGGGCGGCGGTTCCGTCCCATAGTCCCCGTTCGAAATGGGAGGCGGCTCCGGCAAAGGCCGTTCCTCCTCCGGCGCCTCCCAGGGCGGCAGGTCCTCCGTTTGGGGCTGGGGCGCCGGCTGGGAGTCCTGCGGGGCGGAAACCGGTTGGACCGCGGCCAATGGACGCTGTTCCAGGGCCTCGATCCGCTCCACCAGATCCTCCACCGTGCGCTGCTCCTCCGGCCGGGCGATACGCACCAATACGCTTTCCACCAGCACCCTGGGCAAAGCCATGTTTTTTAACCGGCTTTCCGCTTGCAGCAAGGCTTCGCTGGCCCGCAGCAGCCGCACCTCCCCTGCGGTTTCCGCCTGGGCCATATACCGCTTCATGGCGTCCTCGGTGCAATCCAGGATGTCGCTGCAATGGCCGCATAGCTTGGCCAGCAGCAGGGCCCGCATATGCATGGCCAGGTCGTGGAGGAACACCCGCAGATCCCGGCCCTCCCGGATCACCTGATCCAGCAGGGTCAAGGCTTTGGCGCTGTCGCAGCACAGCAGGGCCTCCGCCATGGAAAACAGGAATTCCCCGTCCATGCTGCCCAGCACCGCGTATACGTCCGCTGCCGTCACATGATCCCCGCAGAAGGACAAACACTGGTCCGCCAGGCTCAATGCATCCCGCATCCCGCCCTCCGCCGCCCGGGCGATGGCCACCAGGCCCTCGGGGTCGATAACGGCGCCGGCGCTTTCCAACACCGTCCGCATCCTGCCTGTCATATCCCCAATGGACAACCGGTGGAAATCGAACCGCTGGCACCGGGAGATAATGGTGGCCGGGATCCGCTGGGGCTCCGTGGTGGCCAGGATGAACATCACATGGCCCGGCGGCTCCTCCAGGGTCTTTAGCAGGGCGTTGAAAGCATTGGGGGAAAGGGCGTGGGCCTCGTCGATAATATAGACCTTAGTGCGCAATTCCAAGGGGGTATAGCGCACCTTATCCAATATGGAGCGAATGTCCTCCACCCCGTTGTTGCTGGCCGCGTCCAGTTCCACGATATCCACATGATCCCCTTGGGTGCGCTGACATGCCGGGCACTGGCCGCAGGGCTCCCCGCCCTGGGGCTGCTGGCAGTTCACCGCCCGGGCCAGGATCTTTGCGGTGCTGGTTTTGCCCGTGCCCCGGGTGCCCGCAAACAAGTACGCATGTGCCGTTTGTCCGGCTTGCACCTGGTTTTTTAGGATGGTGGTAATATGATCCTGCCCGATCACCTCGGAAAAGGTGGCGGGCCGATATTGCCGGTACAATGCCCGATATCCCATGGCATGTCTCCCTTCCTTTACTGGGTCTATCTTAACACGTTTTCCCCCCGTTGCCAACTCAGAGGCAATGGGTTATAATAGTACGGCGAACGAACCGTCCCCGGCCTTGCCTTTGCCGGGGCATCCGTTATCATCCTTCCCGGAGGTATGCTTCCCACCATGGCACAAAAGAAAACCGTCTTAAGCGGCATTCAGCCCAGCGGCTCCCCTACCCTTGGCAACTATGTGGGCGCCCTGCGCAACTGGTCCCTGTTGCAGCAGCCGGAGCACGATTGCTTCTACTGCGTGGCCAACCTGCACGCCATCACCGTCCGCCAAGATGCGGACAGCCTGCGTCAGCGGGCCATGGATACCGTTGCCCTGCTGCTGGCCTGCGGCATCGATCCCAAGGAAAGCACCGTGTTCATCCAGTCCCACGTGAAGGAACACGCGGAGCTCAACTGGGTGCTGGCCTGCAATACCTATATGGGCGAGCTGAACCGCATGACCCAATTTAAGGATAAAAGCGCCAAGCACGCGGATAACATTAACGCGGGCCTGTTTACCTATCCCGTCCTCATGGCCGCGGACATCCTGCTGTATCAAAGCCATCTGGTGCCGGTGGGTGCGGATCAAAAGCAACACCTGGAGATTGCCCGGGACATCGCCGAGCGGTTCAATAAGGCTTATGGCCCCGCCTTCGTCATCCCGGACCCCTATATCCCCAAGGCCGGCGCCCGGGTCATGAGCCTGCAGGACCCCGCCCAGAAGATGAGCAAGTCCGACCCCAATCCCAACGGCTATATCGCCATCATGGACGACCCGGCCGTGATGCTCAAAAAATTCAAAAAAGCCGTCACCGACTGCGAAGGGGTCATCCGCTTCGATCCCGAAGCCAAGCCCGGCGTATCCAACCTATTGGCCCTGTTCACCACCTTCACCGGCATGTCCATCCAGGAGGCGGAGGCCCACTTTGAAGGCAAGGGCTACGGCCACCTGAAAACCGAGGTGGCGGATGCGGTCATCGCGGAGCTATCCCCCTTGCAGCAAGAATACCGCCGCCTGCAAAACGATCCGGGGTACCTGGAGCAGATCGTGACCGAAGGCGCCGAAAAGGCCCGGGCCCGAGCCAGCGCCACCCTGCGGGACGTTTACAACCGGGTGGGCCTCGCCTGATCCTTGCCAGCGCATCTGCCCTGTCCAGCCTGTTGGATGGGGCTTTTTCTATGCCCTGGACCTATGGGAAAACCCGGCAGGGGCCGCAACGGCCGTCACAGCCCCCGGCGTTGTCCCATACCCCAGCGGCAACGGCAGGTGGGAAGGGAACCGGGCGGGCCAAGGGGAGCGGGATAAGCAAGGGCTGTAACCCCCTCCCCAGCGCCGTACGCCTGGCGCATGGGGAAGAGAAGGCCGCCGGGCTGCCGGGGGGGCGGCGGCGTTTGGCGGCCGGGGGCCTTTGGCCCCCCGGCCGGCCAAACCAAAGGCGG
>OLGD01004402.1_pt1 | contig 11687 bp, 13 predicted proteins | sample 1605311 | NCBI WGS metagenome assembly OLGD01 (sample SAMEA3888917, study PRJEB22519) | human gut metagenome | biome: human gut; feature: human-associated habitat; material: faeces | place: Denmark | collected 2010 | reverse complement strand
TTTTATTAATGATCTTGCTGTTTGCCGTAGGCATGACAGCCAGTGCACAAAAGTTCGCCTTGATTGATATGGAGTATATCCTGAAAAACATTCCGGCTTACGAACGTGCTAACGAACAGTTGAACCAAGTTTCAAAAAAATGGCAAAGCGAAGTAGAGAAAGTTGCCGAAGAAGCTAAAACGTTGTACAAGAACTATCAATCGGAAGCCGTCTTTCTTTCCGAAGAACAGAAAGGAAAAAAAGAGGAAGCGATTGTCGCTAAAGAGAAAGAAGCAGCCGAGCTACGCCGCACCTATTTTGGTCCTGAAGGAGAATTGTTCAAGAAACGCGAAAGCCTGATGCAACCCATTCAAGATGAAATTTATAATGCGGTTAAAGAGATTTCGGAACAAAAAGGATACTCCGTAGTAGTCGACCGGGCTTCTGCAACAAGCATCATTTTTGCCTCTCCGCGAATTGATATCAGCAATGAAGTCCTCGCAAAGTTAGGATATTCAAATTAATTTCATACATTTGCTCCGCGAACATAGGCTACACTCCAGCATTAAAAATAAGCAAGCTTATTTTGTATTGCATTCAGTTTGCACTATATTTGCACTTAGACAATGAACAATTAATTAAATAAACAATAAACATTATGCTTAAAAAAATCGCACTCCTTGTAATTGTGTTCGCTCTTCCGTTAGGAGCAATGGCACAGAAATTTGCTCACATGAACTCACAAGAGGTTATCGCTTTAATGCCTGAATACACAAAGGCACAAGCAGACCTTGAAACTATGTCCAAACAATATTCAGAAGAAATGCAGCGTTCTCAGGCTGAGTTCCAGAAGAAATTGCAGGAATATCAGGCACAAGCTGACTCTCTGCCCAAAAACATAGCAGAAAGACGCCAGAAAGAATTACAGGACATGGCCGAAAGACAAGAACAATTCCAGCAGGAAGCTTATCAGAATATGCAGAAAGCACAGCAAGAAGCATTAGTACCTATCTATAAGAAATTGGACGAAGCTATCCAGGCTGTAGGTAAAGCAGAAGGTGCCATCTATATCTTCGACCTGGCTCGTACCTCCATACCTTATGTAAGTTCTACAAGCGTAGATGTAACAGCTAAAGTAAAGACTCAGCTGGGTATCAAATAAGAAAGGCATATCTTATCTAAAGATAGAAAAAGGCGTGGATTGCATACAGTCCACGCCTTTTTCTATCTTCAGATAAGATAAGCGGCATCTCAGCAGAACTTTTTTATGCAAGCATGAAAGTTCTGCATTCGATTTGCATTATCTTTGTAGCGTGTACATAGCTTTTCCATCATGAAACAAGAATTACCCACTATCCCCGGCCCTATCGGCGTATTTGATTCCGGATACGGCGGGCTGACTATCCTCAGCAAGATACACGAAGCCCTGCCCCAATATGATTATATCTATCTGGGAGACAATGCACGTACGCCCTACGGCACACGGTCTTTCGAGATTGTATATGAATTTACGTTGCAGGCTGTCACCAAATTATTCGAGATGGGTTGCCATCTGGTTATCCTGGCCTGCAACACAGCATCTGCCAAAGCATTGCGCAACATACAAATGAATGATTTACCCGGTATGGACCCGTCACGTCGTGTATTGGGCGTCATACGTCCTACTGTGGAATGTATCGGTGGCATTACTCACAGCCGCCATGTAGGCATCCTCGCCACCTCAGGAACTGTCAAGTCCGAATCTTATCCGCTGGAAATACATAAGCTTTTCCCGGATATTCAAGTACAGGGTGAAGCCTGCCCCCTATGGGTACCGCTTGTAGAAAACAATGAAGCGGAAGGAGAAGGAACCGATTATTTTATTCGCAAATACATTGATGAACTCCTTGCAAAAGACAGGCAGATTGACACAGTAATCCTGGGCTGTACACATTACCCCTTACTGCTGCCTAAGATAAAGAAGTATATGCCCGAAGGCATCACCACCGTTGCACAGGGAGAACTGGTAGCTGACAGCCTGAAAGATTACCTGCAGCGTCATCCCGAAATGGATGCGAAATGTACCAAAGGAAGCAAATGTTCTTACTACACTACAGAAGCGGAAGAGAAGTTCATCGAATCAGCATCCACCTTTCTGAACAAGGCAGTCACCGTACAACGGATAGAGCTATAATCGTAAAACATTTGGCAATAAAAGAAATCTTTTCTCCGAAATACTTGTTATATTTGTAGAATATAAACTTATTAATACTTACCATTATGAAATCAACAGACAACAGCCGTACAGTTGAGGTGTTCAAAGGATCACCGTGGGAAGCAGAACTTGTTAAGGGGTTACTCGAAAACAATGGTATAGCAACTATTTTGAAGGACGGACTAATGAGCACCATTGCGCCCTACATAACATCAGACATAACGATCCTGGTCAGCGAGGAAAAGTACGAAGACGCGATGGAAATAATCCGGGAGCGTGGCAAAAGTGAAGATGAAGACTAAATTCAGTCTCTATAAAACCACATAAGAAGAATATAACGACACATGGATCAACAATTTTCGAGAATTGCCGTAAAAGTGGGCAGCAATGTTCTGACACGCCGCGACGGTACTCTTGACGTGACACGTATGTCTGCTTTGGTAGACCAGATAGCTGAACTGCACAAAGCAGGAGTAGAAATTATCCTCGTATCATCCGGAGCCGTAGCTTCCGGACGCAGTGAAGTGCACCCTGCCAAGAAACTGGACAGTGTGGATCAACGTCAGCTATTCTCTGCCGTAGGGCAAGCCAAACTTATCAACCGCTATTACGAATTATTCCGCGAACATGGTATTGCCGTAGGGCAAGTGCTGACTATGAAGGAAAACTTCGCCACTCGCCGACACTACCTCAACCAGAAGAACTGTATGACGGTAATGTTAGAGAATAGCGTTATCCCCATTGTCAATGAGAACGATACAATTTCCGTAAGCGAATTGATGTTTACGGACAATGATGAATTGTCCGGCCTAATAGCGTCTATGATGGACGCACAAGCGCTAATTATACTCAGTAATATCAATGGCATCTATAACGGTTCCCCAGCCGATCCCACCTCGGAAGTGATACGGGAAATCGGACAGGGCAAAGACCTTTCATCTTATATCCAGGCTTCCAAGTCCAGCTTCGGCCGTGGCGGTATGCTGACTAAAACCAACATTGCCCGCAAAGTAGCCGATGAAGGAATTACAGTTATCATAGCCAACGGCAAGCGTGATAATATCCTTGTCGATTTGATTCAACATCCGAAAGATACCCTCTGCACACGCTTCATACCTTCTGCCGAGCCCGTATCCAGCATAAAGAAATGGATTGCGCACAGCGAAGGTTTCGCCAAAGGTGAACTGCACATCAATCAATGTGCTACGGAGGTGCTGAATTCAGACAAAGCAATCAGCATTCTGCCCGTTGGCATCACCGCTATCGAAGGAGAGTTTGAAAAAGATGACATTGTGCGGATTATTGATTTCGAAGGTAATCCCGTAGGCGTGGGAAAAGCCAACTGCGACTCTGCACAGGCAAGGGAGGCAATGGGAAAACATGGAAAGAAACCGGTGGTGCACTATGACTATCTATACATAGAATAAGAAGCATGTCAATACTCCGTTTGGGAACTGTCGTTTCTGTTATAGGTCTTTTTCCTGATTTTGATTCATTCCCGCTGCAGTAATGAATCATCATTTCATTCAAAACCGGAAAAAGGAAGCTGTACATTGCCAACTTCTTGCCATCGAAGTGGCACAGTCTTGCCATCGCTTTGGCACAGTCGTGCCATAGGTGTGGCAATGTCTTGCCATAGGCGTGGCAATGTTGCGCCATAGGCGTGGCAAAAGCAAGGAATTTGAATCTAAAAACCGTATAAATATACAGCACTTCTACACTTCCCCGTATACTAATTCTTTTTCAAAGAGATAAAGTGTACATTCTCAATATAATTAGTACATTTGCAAGGTAATCAACACTAAAAAGTACAATAAAGATGAACTTAAACAAAGTATTTGCTACTGTACAAGACGCCAGCCGCGAATTATTATCGCTGAGCGACCAGGAAATCAATCGGATTTTGCTGGCTGTAGCAGATGCCGCTTTGGCAAAATCAGACTTCATTCTTACAGAAAACCGGAAAGACCTGGATAGAATGAACCCGAAAGACCCGAAATTCGACCGGTTGAAGCTGACCGAAGAACGTCTGCAAGGCATTGCCGCAGACACGCGTAATGTGGCAACCCTTCCCTCACCCCTGGGACGCATTCTAAAGGAAAATATACACCCGAAAGGCATGAGGCTCAAGAAAGTGAGCGTCCCCTTTGGTGTCATCGGCATCATATACGAGGCACGCCCGAACGTCAGTTTCGACGTATTCTCCCTCTGCCTGAAAAGCGGAAACGCCTGCATCCTGAAAGGCGGCAGTGACGCCGACTACTCCAACCGTGCCATTATCAGCGTAATTCACGAGGTGTTGGAACGCTTCAGCGTCAACCCGCACATCGTAGAACTGCTTCCCGCCGACCGTGAAGCAACCGCCGAATTACTGAATGCCAGAGGTTATGTAGATTTGCTCATTCCCCGCGGAAGCAGTAGTCTCATCAACTTTGTACGCCAAAATGCCACCATTCCGGTTATCGAAACCGGTGCAGGCATCTGCCATACTTTCTTCGACCGGGACGGTGATGTAAAAAAAGGTGCCGCCATCATCAACAACGCCAAAACCCGCCGCGTCAGCGTATGCAACGCCCTGGACTGTCTGTTGATTGATGCCGACCGCCTCAACGATTTGCCCGCACTTTGCCGACCACTGCCTGAAAGCAACGTGATAATCTATGCAGATTCTTATGCTTACAGCACCTTGAAAGGCAACTATCCGAAAGAATTGCTGAAAGAAGCTACAGAAGAGGACTTCGGTACCGAATTTCTGGACTACAAGATGTCCGTGAAGACCGTTCAATCCATCCGCGAAGCAATCGCACATATCCGGAAATATGGTTCCAAGCACAGCGAATGTATCGTGACCGAAGATAAATCCCGTGCCGAATGGTTCTGCCGCGATGTGGACGCCGCCTGTGTCTACGTCAACGTACCGACTTCCTTCACGGACGGAGCACAATTCGGACTGGGTGCCGAGATCGGTATCAGCACGCAGAAACTTCATGCCCGCGGTCCGATGGCACTGGAAGAACTCACCACCTACAAGTGGATTATAGAGGGCGAAGGACAAATAAGGGAGTGATTAATCAAAAATTACAAATATGAAAAAGTTTACTTGTGTGCAGGATATCGGAAATCTGAAAGCTGCACTGGATGAAGCATTTGAGATTAAGAAAGACCGTTTCAAATACGTAGAGTTGGGCCGGAACAAGACGTTGATGATGATTTTCTTCAACTCCAGCCTCCGAACCCGTCTCAGTACTCAGAAAGCTGCGATGAATCTCGGCATGAACGTCATCGTACTTGACATCAATCAGGGAGCATGGAAGTTGGAGACAGAACGTGGTGTCATCATGGATGGCGACAAACCCGAACACTTGTTGGAAGCCATCCCCGTAATGGGTTGTTATTGCGACATCATCGGTGTGCGCTCCTTCGCCCGCTTCGAGAATAAAGAAGATGATTATAATGAAATCATCATCAACCAATTCATCAAGCATTCCGGGCGTCCGGTGTTCTCAATGGAAGCCGCCACACGCCATCCGTTGCAGAGCTTTGCCGACCTCATCACCATTGAGGAATATAAAAAGACAGCCCGCCCCAAAGTGGTAATGACCTGGGCACCACACCCTCGCCCATTGCCCCAAGCCGTGCCTAACTCATTCGCTGAATGGATGAACGCTACGGATTATGACTTCGTCATCACCCATCCCGAAGGCTACGAGCTTGCTCCACAATTCGTAGGAAATGCCCGCGTGGAATACGACCAGATGAAAGCCTTTGAAGGCGCCGACTTCATCTATGCCAAAAACTGGGCGGCATACACAGGCGATAACTACGGACAAATCCTGAGCAAAGACCGCGAATGGACCGTCAGCGACCGCCAGATGGCCGTAACCAATAAGGCCTACTTCATGCACTGCCTGCCTGTGCGCCGCAACATGATTGTAACGGACGATGTCATCGAAAGCCCACAATCTATCGTAATACCCGAAGCTGCCAATCGCGAAATATCCGCTACGGTGGTGCTGAAGAGATTACTCGAATCTCTCTAACCTGAACAATTCACACTCCGGAGTTAAAGGAGTTATCAGCCGACAAATTGGTTTAGGAGTTAAAGCCAATAGTTTTACTTGCATAATACAATAGTACCGGCTCTGACTCCTTAACTCCTAACGAAGTGATAACTCCTTTAACTCCTGCGATGAATAATGCAGGATAGATTTTAATATGCCTTTTTTTCTTCAAAGATAAAGATAAGCTGCACCTCAGCATTAAAAATAAGCGAGCTTATTTTGTACTACCTTCGGTTTGCATTATCTTTGCCCCAAATAACGCTAAGGATTATGACAATAAAGGAGTTTTTTTCTTTCCGGCAGAATAAGTTTTTCTGGGTAAACCTGATTGCAATGGTCATCGTGGTTGCCCTTGCACTGTTCGGAGTCCTGAAGGGACTGGACATATATACCCGTCACGGTGAAGCGGTAGTAGTGCCTAATGTAAAAGGCATGGGAGTGGCAGAAGCCAAAAAGCTGTTCCGCAACCAGAAGCTAAACTGCATCGTTTCCGACTCCAGCTATGTAAAGAACTTGCCCGCCGGTTGCATCCTCGACTACAACCCCTCCGCCGGACAGAAAGTGAAGGAAGGACGGACCATCTATCTGACAATAAACACACTAAGCACCCCCTTACAAGCCGTTCCCGACGTAGCGGACAACAGTTCCATGCGCCAGGCACAGGCACGTCTGCTGGCATCCGGCTTCAAACTGACCGAAAACCAACACGTGCCCGGCGAGAAAGACTGGGTATATGAAGTGAAATATAAAGGACACACACTGGCCAACGGTGAAAAAGTGCCCACAGGCGCCACGCTAACATTAGTGGTAGGTGATGGCGGAGAATTGCCCCAGGAAGGAGACTCTATCGGAACAGCAACCACAGCACCCGTTTCTTCCGGAGATTCTGCTGCGGACGAATCCTGGTTCTAACCGCAACGATATACGAGGTATAACGACTCTTTCATAATATCATATAGAAAAAACGAGAAATGATAGAAGAATTGCCGGACGACATAGCAATTGACGACCTGGACGATGTGGAACCCGTCGGCGAAGGGGCGCAACTTTATGAACACTTCCGCGTGGTAGTGGATAGGGGGCAGGAGATGGTGCGCGTAGACAAATACCTGTTCGACCGCCTGACGAACGCTTCGCGCAACCGCATCCAGAAAGCAGCGCAAGACGGCTTCGTAATGGCCAACAACAAACCCGTCAAGAGCAGCTACAAAGTGAAGCCGATGGACGTCATCACCATCATGATGGATCGCCCGCGCTACGAAAACGAAGTCATTCCCGAAGATATTCCACTTAATATCGTTTATGAGGATAAATACCTCATGGTGGTGAACAAGCCTGCCGGACTGGTTGTCCACCCGGGACACGGAAACTATCACGGAACTTTAGTGAATGCCATCGCCTGGCACATGAAAGATAACCCCGACTATGATGCCAACGACCCTCACGTGGGGCTGGTGCACCGTATCGACAAAGACACATCCGGCCTGCTCGTCATAGCAAAAACACCGGATGCCAAAACCAACCTCGGCATACAGTTCTTCAACAAAACCACCAAACGCCGTTACCGTGCATTGGTGTGGGGAGTCATGGAACAGGACGAAGGAACCGTCACCGGCAACATCGGCCGGAACCCCAAAGACCGTATGCAAATGACCGTCTTGCCCGACGACCAGGGTAAACATGCCGTAACCCATTACCGCGTGCTGGAACGTCTGGGTTATGTCACCCTTGTAGAGTGCATCCTCGAAACTGGACGCACCCACCAGATACGCGTGCACATGAAGCACATCGGGCACGTGCTCTTCAATGATGAGCGCTACGGCGGCCACGAGATTCTGAAAGGTACTCATTTCAGTAAATACAAACAGTTTGTAAACAATTGCTTCGACACTTGCCCACGGCAGGCACTGCACGCCATGACGCTGGGGTTTGTACATCCCGCCACCGGCGAAGAGATGTACTTCACCTCGGAGTTGCCCGACGACATGACCCAGCTGATAGACAAATGGAGAGGCTACATCAGTAACAGAGATTTAGAATGAAACGCACGATTGCTATCGTTTGCGGAGGTGACACCTCCGAATTCCAGGTTTCCCTGCGCAGTGCACAGGGCATCTATTCCTTTATCGATAAGGAGAAGTATACATTATATATTGTGGAAATGCAAGGGCTGGACTGGCATGCGCAACTCCCCGACGGCGGTAAAGCCCCCATCGACCGGAATGACTTCAGTTTCCAGCTGGACGGCCAAAAGGTGACGTTCGACTTTGCCTATATCACCATTCATGGCACTCCGGGCGAAGACGGACGCTTGCAGGGCTACTTCGACCTGCTCCACATCCCCTATTCCTGTTGCGGAGTGCTGGCTGCTGCGCTTACCTATGATAAGTTTGCCTGCAACCAATACCTGAAGGCATTCGGCGTCCGCATTGCAGAGTCCTTAGTACTCCGGCAGGGACAGTCCATCTCCGACGAAGACGTGCTGGAAAAGATTGGCTTGCCTTGCTTCATCAAGCCCAGCCTGGGTGGTTCAAGTTTCGGTGTAACAAAGGTTAAGACGAAAGAACAAATACAGCCTGCCATTGTTAAGGCATTCGGTGAAGCGCAAGAAGTCCTGGTGGAAGCCTTCATGGAAGGAACAGAAATTACCTGCGGCTGCTACAAGACTAAAGAGAAGTCGGTAGTGTTCCCCATCACGGAAGTGGTGACGGAGAATGAATTCTTCGACTACGACGCCAAGTACAACGGACAGGTTTCCGAAATCACTCCCGCCCGCATCTCCGACGATCTGACTCGCCGGGTACAGACGCTGACTTCCGCCATTTATGACATTCTGGGTGCCTCCGGCATCATCCGTGTGGACTATATCATCACTGCCGGTGAGAAAATCAACCTGCTGGAAGTGAACACCACTCCCGGAATGACGACCACCAGCTTCATACCCCAACAGGTGCGTGCCGCCGGACTGGATATAAAAGATGTAATGACAGATATTATAGAAAACCAGCTAATCACTCATCACTAAAACGTTAATCACTATGGAAGTGGAATTTGATGAAATCCGCCCTTATCATGACGAGGAACTCCCTCAGATTTATGAGGAATTGATTGCCGATCCGGCTTTCCGGCAGGTGGCGACTGCTGTTTTTCCGGAAGTTCCTTTTGAGGCACTTGCGCAGAAAATGCGTTCATGCAAGACGAAGTTGGAGTTTCAGAAAGCATTCTGTTACACAATTCTAAGAAGGTTTGCCAAAGATACCACTCAAGGAGTGACTTTGGACCACACGGCACTTTCTGATAAACAAGCCGCCTATACCTATATATCCAATCACAGGGATATCATCCTCGACTCCGGCTTCCTGTCCGTAGAGCTGATAGACCAAGGTATGGACACCGTGGAGATTGCCATTGGCGATAACCTGTTAATCTATCCCTGGATTAAGAAGTTCGTGCGTGTCAACAAATCATTCATTGTGCAACGCGCCCTGACCATGCGCCAGATGCTGGAGTCTTCGGCACGCATGTCACGCTATATGCATCACACCATCAAGGACAAGCACCAGTCCATCTGGATAGCCCAACGCGAGGGACGCGCCAAGGACTCGAACGACCGCACCCAGGAAAGCGTACTCAAAATGCTTGCCATAGGCGGAGAAGGCGACATCGTCAACCGGTTGATTGAAATGGATATCGTTCCGCTGGCTATTTCTTATGAATACGATCCCTGCGACTATCTGAAAGCACAGGAATTCCAGCTGAAACGTGACATACCGGACTACAAGAAGACACAGGCGGACGACTTGAAAAACATGCAGACCGGACTCTTCGGATTCAAAGGCCGGGTACACTTCCAGGTTTCGCCCTGCATCAATGAGGATTTGGCAAAACTGGACCGTTCCCTCCCGAAGCCCGAACTTTTCTCACAGATTTCCGCCCTCATAGACCGGAGAATCCATGCGAACTACCGCATATATCCCGGCAACTATATAGCCCACGATTGTTTGTCAGATACCGGAACTTTCTCCGGCAACTACACCGCCGAAGAGAAACAACATTTCCTGGAATACATTGACCGGCAGCTCAACCGCATTGAACTGGATAATAAAGACATACCTTTCCTGCGCGAGAAGATATTGCTGATGTATGCCAACCCACTGACAAATTATCTGGCTACCCAAACTGATAATCCGAAATGAAGTAAGGTATGAAAGGTAAGCTACAATTCCCCGTTTCTTTATTCTGGCTCTTGCCCGTACTGATGTGCGTGCTGGTTTCCTGTGGTGACGACGACGACTATTATTATCCACCCGTAAAACTGGAATTCCTGACTGCGCAAGCAGACGCCAGCGGCCACATAAAGTCTGTCCTGACGGATGAAGGAGAAACCTTCGCTGTAGTGGAAGACGCATCCAATACACGTATAGACGCAAATGCCTCTGCCCGTATAGTCAGCAACTACAGTACAGCAGTGGTAACCGACGGTACATCCGGAGTGAAATTGTATGCCTTACTAAATGCCGTATCTCCCGTGCCGGAACCACCATCATCGCCGACATTCAAGGACGGCGTGAAACGCGACCCAGCTGACGTGACAAGTATCTGGATGGGACTCGATTATCTGAACATGATACTGGACATCAGGGCACAGAATGGAAAACATTCATTCCACTTTGTGGAAGAAGAAGTCAGCACGGACGAAGAAACCGGTCATCGGTTCGTTCATCTGCTGCTGTACCATAGCGACGGAGATGTGCAAGCCTACAGCAAACGCGCTTATCTTTCCGTTCCCCTGCGGCAATATGCTACGGAAGGAATAAAGCAAGTCACTGTATGGTTCTCTCTTATAACCTATTCCGGAGAAGAAAAGAATTATGAATTTGAATATAATCCTAAATAGAATATCCTATGAAAATGAATTCCTTCATTGCAGGTATCTGCCTGTTCTTCAGCTCCCTTTTTTCCTGTCAGCAGAAAGGAGACTTCAAGTCTGTTTCGGCGGAAGAGTTTTCCACGATAATCGACAATTCCGATGTTCAGCGCCTGGACGTGCGTACAGTTGCTGAATATTCCGAGTCACACATTCCCGGCAGCATCAATATCAATGTGCTGGATAAAGAGTTCGCTGCTATGGTCGACTCCACACTACAGAAAGAGAAACCCGTAGCCCTCTATTGCCGCAGCGGTAAACGCAGCAAGAAAGCCGCTGCCATTCTCAGTGAAAAGGGGTACAAAGTCTACGACCTTAATGAAGGCTTCGAGGGTTGGAAGAAAGCAGGAAAAGAAATAGAGGAATAACCGAAAAATATAAATCATTGAAAAGAGAAAAGCCGCAAAGCACTGTTGTCAGTTCTTTGCGGCTTTCTTAATCTCTTTATAACAAGAGTGCGCTTATGCTTTCACTCCGTTGTATTCGTCAGAAACAGTCAGTTTCTTGCGGCCTTTAGCACGACGTG